>Ga0209488_10002330_pt1 | contig 15653 bp, 10 predicted proteins | sample Rivendell_Oct201_8_FD_188349 | JGI IMG/M metagenome (GOLD analysis project Ga0209488, IMG submission 188349) | Vadose zone soil microbial communities from the Eel River Critical Zone Observatory, Northern California, USA -... | ecosystem: Environmental > Terrestrial > Soil > Vadose zone >... | reverse complement strand
CAGCAACAGCACGATCTACGCGCTTCTGGATCGTCATGGTTGGCGCAAGCTGATGCCACGGCCGTACCATCCCAAACGCGACATCGCAGCCCAAAACGCCTTTAAAAAAAAGGGTTTCCCGATGCTGTCCGGAAAGCCCGGCTGGTTGCCGCCAGGCGTGGTCGCCGCTTGCGCATCATGTTCGCCGACGAAGCGCGCTTCGGCCGAATGAACCGCCCACGACCGTGCTGGGCACCCATTGGCGTACGGCCACAGGTCGCCTCCCAGCTCGTTCGTGAATATATCTATTTGTATGGCGCAGTTTGCCCGAAGGACGGAACTTGCGTCTTTCTGGTCATGCCGGCGCCCGACACCGAATGCTTCCAGATTTTTGTGGAGACCGTGGCGAAGAAATATCCCAAGGATCTCATACTGCTTGTTGTGGACGGAGCCGGCAATCACCACAGTGACGAACTCGAAATCCCTGCTAACATCATTCTGCAACCACTCCCGCCTTATGCGCCGGAGTTGAACCCTCAGGAAAATATCTGGGACGAAATTCGAGAGAAGATCTTCAAGAACTTCGCCCTCAAATCCATGGATGAAGTCAATGATAAACTTGATGAGGCAGCGCTTTACATCAAGCGTAACCCTGCGTGCGTCAAATCCATCGCCTCATTCCCTTACATAGCCAAGTCATTTTGATGTGGAGTTGGTATAAGATGCCGTGAAATCACGGGTGAGCAATATCCTTGTCCGGCGATGGAGTGTTTTTAGCGGACGATCTCCACCGAAAATCGACCGCACCTTACGACGCATCAAGAACCCGCAACAAGATTTCTGCACTTTCTGGCGAAAGTGCAGCAACTCGCCTTCTTGCCTCCCCCGGAAGCGCAACAACCAGAGAAGAAGAATTTGAACGGATGGCATCGATCGCCGACCCTAGAGCCCTCGTGGCTTCACCGGACTTCTCCTTCGAATTTGGGCTTGCGCAGTCAGAGAGATCAATGTGACAACCTATCGATTGATACCAATCCGTTGTAGTCGCCCGATATTCCGGGTCTGACGAAAGCCGATCGATGTCCAGAACAAAATCACCATAGCTGATGGCTTGCAGCGTCGAGGCCAACCAGATTACCATGAACACAGCCACCAGATCATTTGGTTTCAAAAAGAATGAATAAAATTGGTCGAAGGGGAAGTTGGGTCGTTTCGCGATGTGTCCGGCAAACCGCTCAAAGGGTTCGATGTGAGCGAAAGCTGATGGATGAGAGGTCCTCAATTTCAGTGCGATCGTGAGCATCATGATCGGAAAATACGTTTCGATGTTGAACGATGCCCACTGATCGAATGGATTGCGGACCTGACAAACATGCAGGCCGCCAAAAAGAGCCTTCATCCACGCGCTGCGCATCTGGCTTCGGCAGAAACATAGGATTGGTTTAAGATGCGCTGCCCTGGACGATTCGATCAAATTCTCGATATATGCACGAAGATTCTCGTTGCTTTGGCCGGGTAAGAGCAGATAATCGTCGTAGGAAAGTTCAGGGAAAAACTTGAGGTTCTGGGCTCGCAGAAGAGCACCGTACTCCGCAAAATAGTTTTTCGTTTGGACCGAATGCTTCAGTGCCTTGCTCCTGTCAATTTCGGGAGACGCTTCAACAATTTCCGGGGTCAGGATCGCCAGCCGTTCATGGAGAGGTTCATAATAGCATACGCAGGATTCGTTCTCGCGCAGCTTGGACCATATATATGTGCTGCCGGAGCGCCACCAGGCATGGATGAAGATGGGATCTGTATCTTTCATCGCCGGCACTTTGATTCATCTTATACTAACGTGGCTTCGTCTCAGTCCGACGAGGCATGTGGAGAGAGCTGGTCTGATGCGGAGCCTTGTTAGACGAATTTCTAGGGGATGGATAGCCGGAGTTCGCACAGATTTATGAGGGTGGCCTCCTCCGCTCATTGTTCAGATCGCCAGAATTTGCCTATACTGCTGACGGATAGGCAGCGGCGAGGTCGCCGAGTGATCTGTGCTTAGCCCCGGCGCCTCACTGAACAAACAACGCGAAAGTTGAAATGCAACAGAAGTGCCTACATTTTGTAGTTACGCGACTCGGCCACGGAATTTACAATGGGGAGCGGCTGAACAAACTCGTCGATTTGTTCGAGGCCATAACATTGCCATCGGTGATAAATCAAACGAGTCATGACTTCATCTGGTTGGTCAGTATCGATTCTGACTTTCCTGATGCCGTGAAATCGAGAATTGGGCAGCTCTTGAGCCCGTATCCGAATTTTTTTGTTGTTCCAATTGACGTTACAGAACTGATGAACGTGCGCTTGGCATGTTTCGATTGGGTTTGGGATCATTACCAGGATTTCATCCTGGAAAATTGTCTTCTTATCGAGCCGCACGATTATGTCATAACATCCATTCTTGACGCAGACGACGCTTGGCACCGCGATGTGATCTCGACTGTGAACAAGTTGGTTGGCGATCGGTTGCCGGGTCTTTCCCAAACGAGCGAGGCCCGGGGGACTTGGCTCCAGCATAGCTCCGGGTTGGCAATAACTTTACCCCACGGTTACGCGTGGTTCATCTCAGATGGCAGGATATGGCCGCTGCAGCAAGAGTTCCGCAGCATGGCCGTATTCGTTGCCTCGCGCTTCTCAAGCGGTATTTCCGCTTGTTCCTGTCGACACACCAAATGGCGGCAATACGCCGATGTACTGGAGTTTGAGGTCATCACACATACACACAAGGAGCCGATGTGGGTCTACACCCGACACGGAGAAGCGGTTGGACAGTGGGACTCCAAACCAGCGATGCCGATGCCGGCGAGTTTCGACGAACGCTTGGAAAAGACTTTTGGCATTGATATGGGCAAGGCAAAAAGCTGGTGTGCAAAGTATTCAAGCAGGCCACTCGGCGAGAAAAAATTCGATCAACATGCTGCCAATCAATTTGATCTGTTCTTTCAGATTGCCGGGATCAATCGAAAAATTCGCGCGTTGAGAGGACAGGCCGCCCCTCAGCAGTCACCTCGGATCACGGATGAATTGAATCGTTGCGAAGCGGATCGCAGACGGTTAGTGACACTGCTTCGTCACGGCGAGGTCGATGGGGGGGACGGGTCTTGAGCGGAAGTAATCGCCAGCAAAGCCCGAAATTCTGATGGACGTTTCAAACACCGCTCATAAGATGACTCAAACACCTTCTCAGCCCGCCAGACGGGCTTGTGTTGGGCGTTACAAATTTGCACGAGCACTAAGAAATTTGAGCATTTCTCGCGGATATCTGTCCGCCAAAAGCAGCTTGGTAAGGTCAATGTCAAATTTAACAAATGATTTCACTTCGGCAAAAGGAAATCTAATAGACTTTTCGATTGGTATTTCTAGAATAAACTCCGCAGTGGTTCCGGCTTTGTAAGATTCTTCGACAATTCTCTTGCATTGCGCATAAAGAGCTTTGCGAGAGTCCAGGTCGCGCATTGTTTCACGAGCCACCTTTAACAGTAAATATTTTTGGCATCTGTAAATTGAACCAATGATGTGACTTAATCTAATATCCTTTTGGCTGGAAAATTGCGTTCGAGAATCATCCGAATGTTGAATAACATTTTCAATAAAATCATGCTGCAATATTTTCTTTTTTATTCCGGCATTTTCGAACCTCCAATAAAGGTCTTTATCTTCTGATCCCCAGCTGTCGATTGCTTCATCATAACCACCAACTTCCAAATGGTCGCACTTCTTGACAACACAAGACCCTCCAATCCCGTTCTTAATCGATGTTGTATCGAAGACACAAAAGAAGCCATGCTCCAAGTGCTCTGCAACATCTTCACAAAAGCGAGGCGCCAGTAAAACATCTGCATCTACAAAACAAATCCAAGTCGCCGCAGCATGTTTGGCTCCTTCGTTTCTGGCTCTAGACAAGTTAAACGCGTCCTGCTCGTAGAGACGGACAATTTTTACTGAAGGAAAATTTTGACTAGCCCAATCAGCAGAACCGTCAGGACAGTTATAATCTACCAAAATAGTTTGAGAGTTGGGTTGGCGGGCTAACGTCGGCAAAGACAATTTCAAATGTTGCAATCGGCCCTTACAGGTAACAACGAATGAGATCAGTGTTTCGTGAACATTCATATGTCAGCGTTTTTGCTAATACGAGAGTTCTCTAACGACCCCCAATGTAGCGTAAAGTCTTTCACATTTCAGGCCTTCTGGCAAGACTGCCTGGTTGTGCGAAAGACGGTACGTTTGGTGCGCCGAAAGGCGGCAGAGGGACTGATCCGGCCATTTTTGAGGCATTTCGACACGTTCCTCGCGTCAGCCACTTCTACCCGACGTAGCTCGCATTCGCGACTCATTATGGCTACGAACAGCAGCCGGTAGCGGTGGCGCGCGACAGCGACAATAGGTCGGGTCGAGAGCGGCATCAGCTATGAATGTGCATCATTCATTGCAGCACGCAATTCGTGTGTGCCGCCAACGCTCGAGCTGCCGCAAGAGGCACGCTGCCAGGCGCTTTCGTTGCGACGCTGATTTCACGTTCACGCCTCACGACAGAGATGTTGGCATCAGTAAGGGCTGCAAAATAGATCCCAGCAACCAATTCGACATCTTGAAAGCCAAAACCGGACTTTCTTCGAAGACAGTCGCGAAACTTGGCTGTCAGACCGAGGCGCGTGTGGAAAGAAAACGCGAAAGACGAATTGAAACACATTCTGGCGACGTCGATGGCGGGATTGTCGTTACCGTAAGATTCAAAGTCGATCAGGAAAATGTCTCCACGTTCCGACACCATGATATTCCGCGGATGAAAATCGCGGTGGCATGGAATTTGAGTAGCCGAAGACAGAAGATTCATCAGTCTCGGCAAATTCCGCCGTTCGGAGCTACTCAGCATCGCGAGGACCAAGGGATGCAGTCTGCCCAACAATTCCAAATGACGAATGTGCGGCTTGTTTGATTCAAGTGTCGTGCAGCTAGCGTAAATCGCAAAGCACCGTGCAACCAAGTCAGTCTCTGGATCCAGATCGGAAAGCCGTGCTCCTAAGATATATTCCATGATAAGGACGCAATTATCGTCATCGAAGTGGAGCAAGCGTGGCGCCGCTCGTCCATCATGCGCCAGTAGACAACTTTTTTCATTTTCGTACCTTCGAGTACTCGCTTCGAATTTCGCGATTACGACGCTCTCTTTGGCCGATGTGCGTGCTAGAAATAACTGTTTGCTTTTGGCGAAAGGATTAGGAATTTCTCTAATTGACAAATGATCAATCCACGAAGGCAGGTTCGCGACAAGCGCCCAGGAAGTCTCTTCTGAGAGAGAGTGATGCTGTAGGTTGTCTGATTGAGATGGCATAGTCCACAACGATGGCTCAAACCGTGCTCGATGTTTGCAATTCGTCGATGACGGCAGAGATGACGGATTCCCAATTCCCTGGATTTGGCTGTCGAAAAAGGCGCGCGGCCGGATACCAGGGAGAATCCACACGATCGAGCAGCCAGCGCCAGTCAGGCGTATGCTCAAGCAAGACCCAAACCGGCCTTCCCAGTGCTCCCGCCAGGTGGACGACTGAAGTGTCCGACGAGATGACCAAGTCCAGCGTGGACATCAGGCCAGCCGTATCGCCAAAGTCCATGAGTTGGTCCCCGACCCAATAAAGGTTGGGATACTTCTCAATAATTTCCTTATCACCCGGTCGCAAATCTTTCTGGATGCCCACGAACCGAACTCCGGGAACCGAGAGAAACGGTGTAATGCGTTCAAGACCGATAGACCGTGTCTTGTCTCCGCCGAACGTCGTCCGGCCGGCCCAGGCAATACCGATCAACCGCTCTCCGGTCTGGCGGCGCAAATCACAAAATTTTGAAGTTCTGTTCGCATCGGCATTCAAATAAGGAACATTGCGGGGTATGGTGTCGAGTTGTGTGTTTAACGCAAGAGGCAGGCTGAGCATGGGACAATGAAAGTCGAAAGCGGGAATGTCTTCTCCTACTCCAATGACAAGAGATGCGCCTTCGACACTGGAAAAGACGCATTTGAGCGAGGGTTGAACTTCAACGATGACTTTCGCACCTAAGCCTGCAACGAGAGGAATGTATCGGCCAAATTGCAGCGTGTCGCCAAAACCCTGCTCGGCATGCAAAAGAATCGTCTTGCCCGCCAGGGAAGGCTCGCCCAACCACAGGGGTTGCTCAAAGTTTCGAATTTTACTGGGAAAGTTGGCTGTCTTCCAACGCCATTCATACTCGCGCCAACCTTCCTCAAACTCACCCAGACGCAACAGCGTTAAGCTGCGATTCCAGTGCGACTCCGGAGTCTCGGGAGCAATTGTGAGCGCCCGATCATAACTCGCTATCGCCTCTGCGGCGCGGGACAACGCGGAAAGCGCATTGCCGCGTCCATTCAAAGCGTCGACGTTCGCCGCCTCGAATTCCAGTGCCTGATCGAAGCAGGCCAAGGCTTCTTCGAAGCGATCAAGCTTGGCAAGGGCCGTTCCGCGCTTGTAAGTGAAGTAGATATCGTCAGGCTTGCGTTCCAATGCGCTTTCAAAGCAACGCAGCGCATCCACCTCACGATCCGAGTACATCAAGGCCGATCCATAATCTTTCAGAATTGAAAGGTCCTTTGAATTTATGGCGAAGGCTGCCTCATACGTTTTCAAGGCCTCATCCCGGCGATCGAGCGCCCACAGGACGTTGGCGCGGTTATTCATAACAACAGCATCCCGGGCGCTGGTTTTCAGAGCGGCGTCATAATCGGACAAAGCTTCTTCGAATCGCTTGAGATCCGTCAGAACGTTGCCGCGATTGACCAAGGCATCCGCGTAATCCGGCTTGAGCGACAGCGCTCGATTGAGGAATTCCAGCGCCTCCTCCGGGCGCTTCAACCTCCAGAGAACGTGGCCTTTGTTGTTGAGCGCCGTGAGATTGGTCGCTTCAATTCGCAATGCCTTGTCGAGATTTATCAAGGCCTCTTCATAGTGGTCCTGATGTTGCAAAATCACACTGAGATTGCAAAGTGCGGCCGCCGAACGGCCCTTCGTTCGAAGGGCCTCGCGCACGAGCTGTTCCGCGGCATCCAGCCGGCCGCGCTGAAGCTCAATCAACCCCATCAGGTGAAGCGCGTCGAAATTCTTTTTATCGGCACCAAGGGCCAGCCGGCACGAGAATTCAGCTTCGCTGATACGGCCCGAGGCAAAAGCTGTCCACGCTCGACGCAAGACGTCCGGCGAGTTGCCGGAACCTTGAATATTGAAGGTTCGGTTCAAAGATGTTCCTCATGTGGATGGTAACGGACCCAGTATCTGCCTTTCAGTATAGTCGTGTCTTCACCTTTCGAAAAGGTGTTTTTGACAAAGCGTTCTTGATTGAGCTAAGGTAGCCTGTTGCCGGCCAAAAGATCCGGCATCGATGTGAGAAAACTTGTTCATGAAGCGGACGCTTGGGCCGAAGTAAGCGCTCAGGCCCCGAGTTCCGTGGTCAACGTGCTCATAATATAGGAATACATCTGATGATAGCCGGCGCGAGCAAAATGGTCCGCGTCAATGAGGGAGTTCTCTGAAACGACTTTGTCGACATCAACGTAGTGAAATCTGCCCGGCTGCTTCTCACAGAAATTCTGACAAAATTGGTTGTAGGCCGCACTCGCTGCGAGTTCAGTAAAATCACCCACGTTGCGCGTATTGGAGCCAATTACATACACTTGCGCAGACGGACAGGATCGGCGGGCTACGACGTCGAAAGCTTTCTCTATCAGATTGATCCGCTCTCGTACGCCGACATTCACTACTGTAAAATTCCGTTGGAACCACTCGGCGCGCTTCTGCCCGTAAAGCTTGATGTTTCGTCGCTCCATGCGAAAGATGATGCCGTTTTTACTGGCTATATATTGGTGCCGCAAAACCGCACGCATACCGAGGATGATGATTTCCGCCCGGCCAAGGTTCTCATCAAGAAGGAGAGCGTCCTCGTACGTCCATGACGCCAGGGCCGTTATGGCCTCGTTTTCGCGCAGCGCCCTCCGATCGGCGGTGAAGAATGAAGGGTCGTCGTACCGAATTATGTAATCGTCGCCTTCGCTCACCGCGATCTTGTTGACAAACTCCACGCGACCAGGTCCAAAAAAGCTGGACAGTTGCTGAAGTTCGCAACCGCCGACAAGCAAGAGCCTTTCAGGATTATTGATGGCTCCATGCGAGTCGGACTCGGATGAAACGGAAATCCAGTCAATCGTTTTATGACTGTCGAGCCCGTAGGCGACCTCTGGCACCACGGTGATCTCGGGACATTTGAGGTAGTCATAAACGAAATTTTCGATACCCATGTTCATGGTCCGGCACGAAAAAACAAAATGGCGGAGTTCGGATTTTTTCTCGGTGCGTTCGAGCATATAAAATCCGATTATGCCGTAGTCGCCGTACCGGTCGGAACAGGAAATGCAGCCTGCTGCTATGCCATAGTCGTTCAAGCTGACCCTGAACTTCTCAATGGCGTCGGCTGATACCAGTCGTTTCTTGGTATAATTGAGCTGATTGGAGCGATTGACCAGATCGATGACGCGATCGAATTTGCTTTCGACATCAAAATCAATTCTAACCTTGATTTCGCTCGCCCTGAGAAAGTCTTCGTTGGACACATTGATGGATTGCCGGTCCATAAACTTGCGCTGGAGCAACTGGTATTGCTTGAGCCGCTTAAGCGTCGGATCGCTATTGCCGGTTAGGCACAAGTGTCGAAGCAGCTTTGGAATTTCGGTCGGAGGCGCGACCATGATCCCTGGATTGAAGAAGCGAACTTCTTCCAAGTTCCCAAAATTGTCGTCAATAAACAGAATATTTTCGGCACGAAGCGAGGCATTCTCAATGATTTCAGCGACCCTTTTGCCCTTGGGATCATAAGAAATCGATGGAAATACGAAGTAGTCCCAAATTCTCAAGCTTTCGAGAATTTGCTTTGCAGATTCGAACTCGTTCTTTGACGCAATGGAGGACAAAATTCCGCGCGCTGCCAGCGTGCGAACGACCTCAACGTTGGTTTCGTTAAGCCTCGCCGTCCCTTCCGCGAGCGTCCCGTTCCAAAAGGTGTCGTCGAGATCCCAGATCACCATCTTGACATCGTTGCCGATGGCTGAGGCTGGGATGCCCAGATCGTTGATGGGATTGAAATTGACGTTCATCACAGGGACTGATCGATGACACCGAACAATGATTCTATACCATGTTCAGTTCGAGCCAAACAGGAAAATTAAATTTGATCCACGAATCGCGCGGTCAGAAAAGCGGCAGATGTTTCGTTGCCGAAGTCAAAAAAAGGTGGGCTCGTCCGAGCCCACCTCTGGAAATTAGCCTTTTCGATCAAGGCCTGTAGGTCAACCCAATTCTGGCGACATCGACCACATTTGAATGCTTGAAGGACTGCTGACTCGAACCGCTGTCTACTGTCAAGTTACTGGTGTACGTGCCCAGGTCATAGTGGAGGTACTCGCCCTTGATCGACCAATTGCGCGTGAACCTATGCTCCACTCCAACACCCGCGACCCAGCCGACTGCAGTCTTGCGAGCCGTACCCTGGTCAAGATCGTTAAAATTGTTTACGCTGTAGCTGTTCTTGACGCCACCCAGCGCCAGACCGCCAGTGACATAGACCATCGTGTTGTCGATCGCGAGGCCCATGCGGCCGCGGAATGACGCCAGCCAGTCGATCTTCGACTGATAGCTGTAACTTCCCGATCGGCCGGCGACGCTGCCTTTCATGTGGGTCCAGGTCCAATCAGCGGCCACACCGTAAACGAAATATCTGCTCTGCCAGTCATAGCCGATGTCGGCACCAGCGACGGCGCTGGCGCTGCTCCTGGTGATTGCCTGGTTAGTGTGAAAACGCCCTTCAGCAGCGCAGCCATGTTGATCGGAAGTGGCAGCGTTCGGCTGACAATAATTGGTGCTCGAACCGACACCCACAAGTGCGCCGACGTACCAGCCCGTCCAATTCGAAACCGGGATGGCTGCGACTGCTGGCGCCTTCAACATCATGTCGGCCGCAGACGCCGTGCCTGCGAAGGCCACGCCACAGGCAGTAGCCAGCAGGACAACTTTTAAGCTTGTATTTTTCGACCCCATTTTAATCTCCTCAATGGTGAAACCAAGTGCAGTCTAAGCTCAGACGGCTTTGCGCAATGGCAAGACATTCGCTGCCGATGGGCAACAGAAACACTATGGACGTTAACAGGCAAGGCAACATTGCCGATGGAATTCATTTTGCATGCAGGGTGTGGCAAATAGGTCACGGTTTCTGGGGACAAGCAGTGATTTACTAAAAAATCGTTTAATTTCAGACGTTTTTTCGCTGCCTGGAGGCGACAAAACAGAACCGCGGATGGCCTGAATTTTGTGTATTTGTGGATAAGTATTGTGGCTGACAGTGGAAGCATGCAATTTCCGAATCGGAATTGGGTGCGACTGTGTCAACGATAGGTTGCGTCGTCGGGGCCTTCATCGCTGCTGACGCAGTCCGCAACGGCTTCCTCACTCCGCCGCGGATTACTCCGCCGCGATGGCCGGCACTTCCTGGTGAGGCGCCGTGACCTTTGCATGCTTGCGCCGATTGAGCCAGTGCTGCAGGCGGTCGAGATACAGATAGACGACGGGCGTCGTGTACAGCGTCAACATCTGGCTCAGCACCAGCCCGCCCACCATGGCGTAGCCGAGCGGCTGGCGCATTTCGGAGCCGGCCCCGCCCCCAATTGCAAGCGGCAACCCAGCGAATATTGTGGCTGCCGTCGTCATCATGATCGGGCGGAAGCGCAACAGGCAGGCCTCGCGGATGGCGGCGATCGCGGGCATGTTGTGGTCGCGCTCGGCCGCAATCGCGAAGTCGACCAGCATGATGCCGTTTTTCTTCACGATGCCGATCAAAAGAATGATGCCGATGATGCCGATCACCGACAGGTCCATATTGCCGAATTGCAGCGCCAACAATGCGCCGATGCCGGCCGACGGCAGCGTCGAAAGAATCGTCAGCGGATGGATGTAGCTTTCATAAAGCATCCCGAGGATCAGATAGACCACGATGAGCGCGGCCAGGATCAAGATCGGCATGCTCTTGAGGGATGCCTCGAATGCCTGGGCGTTGCCCTGGAATGTGCCGACCACCGAGCCCGGCACGCCGATGTCCTGGGCGGCCTGCCTGATGGCATCGACCGCCTGACCGAGCGCGACGCCGGGGCGCAGGTTGAATCCGAGCGTCACCGACGGGAACTGGCCCTGATGGTTGACCTGCAGCGGCCCGACTTTCTTGGAATCAACGTCCACCAGTGCGGACAACGGCACCAATCCGGCGGTCAGTGGCGACTTCACGTAGAGCCGGTCAAGCGAGGCAAGCGATCCCTGCAACTCGGGCAAAATCTCCAGAATGATCGGATTGGCGTTGATTTGCGTCAGGTATTGCGTCACCTGGCGCTGCCCATAGGCATCGTTGAGGGTATCGTCGATCGTCTGCGCCGAAATGCCGAAGCGCGAGGCCTGGTCACGGTTGATCGTGAGGGCGAGCTGGGGCGCAAACGCCAGAAGGTCGGTCGATGCGTCCGCGAGTTCCGGCAGCGTGCGCATCTTGGCAAGCATCTGCTGCGACCAGTCGATCAGTTCGACGACATCGACGGCTTGCAGGGTGTACTGGAAGCTTGAGCGGCCAATCCGGCCGCCGACATTGATATCCTGCGTGACCTGCAGGTTGAGATTGACGCCCTGGAGCTGGGCGAACTGCGGCCGTAGCCGGTTGACGATCTCGGTCGCGGAGGCTTTTCGCTCGTGGCGTGGCTTGAGTACGATGAAGAAGCGTCCCGTATTGGCAGTCGTCGGATTGTCGTTGCTGCCTGTTTGCGAATTGATGGCCAGCACATCCGGATCACGCAGGATCACTTCGCCGATGCGTTGCTGCAAACGCATCATCTCTTCCGGCGGCGTCTCCTGGGCAGCTTCCGACACGCCCTGGATCAGGCCGGTATCCTGGATCGGGAAGAAGCCCTTCGGGATCTGTACGGCCAGATAGACCGTGATCCCAAGCGTTGCAAAAAACACCGCCAATGTGATGGCTTGGTGGCGTAAAACGACATCGAGTGTGCGCCGATAGCCGGCCAGAATCGCATCGAAGCCTGCTTCGATGAAGCGGAAGATACGGCCGTGTTCGTGGACCTGCTTCATGAAGCGCGAGCACAGCATGGGCGCAAGTGTGAGCGAGACCACGAGCGAGATTGCAACGGCCGCCGTCACGGTCAGTGCGAATTCGCGGAACAGGCGGCCGAGGATTCCGCCCATGAGCAGGAGCGGTATGAACACCGCGATCAGCGAGCAAGAGATCGACACGATGGTGAAACCGATTTCGCTCGAGCCCCGCAGCGCCGCTTCGAAGGGCGGCACGCCGTCCTCGACATGGCGATAGATGTTTTCCACCACCACGATGGCGTCGTCGACCACGAAGCCGATGGCGATGATGAGCGCCATCAGGGACAGGTTGTTGATGCTGAAATTGAGCAGATACATCACCGCAAAAGAACCGAGCAGCGCAAGCGGGATGGTCACGCTGGGGATGAACGTCGCCCAGAAATTGCGCAGGAAAAGCAGGATGACGAGGATGACCAGCCCGATGGTCAAGAGCAGTGTCAGTTCCACTTCCTCCACCGAAGCGCGGATCGTGGTGGTGCGGTCGAGGATCACTTCGACTGTCATGGCCGGCGGAAGATTCGCCGTCAGCCGCGGCAGCATCGATTTGATCTTGTCGGCGATTTCGATCACGTTGGCGCCGGGCTGCTTGTGGACGTTCACCAGAATGCCCGGCTCGCTGTTCTGGAACGCCGAAACATTGCGGTTGGCGCCGTCCCTGACGACTTGGCCAATGTCGCGCACCCGAATGGGTGCGCCATTGCGGTAGGCCAGGATGACATTCTCGAACACGGCTGGATCGCTGATCTGGTCATTGGCCGAGATCGTGAACGCGGTCTTGCTCGTGTTGAGTGTGCCTTTGGCGGCATTGGTCGTCGCGGTGAGGATAGTCGAGCGGATTTCTTCGAGCGTCAGATTGGCGGCGGCAAGCCTGGCCGGATCGACCTGGATGCGGACCGAGGGCTTCTGGTCGCCGCCAAGCGAAAGGCGGGCCACGCCTGATACCTGCGAAAGGGCCGGGAGAAGGAAGTTGTCGGCATTTTCCTGCACGACGGTGAGCGGCAGTGTTTCGGAACGCAGCGACAGCGTGAGGACCGGTGCGTCGGCGGGGTTGATCTTCCGGTAGCTCGGTGGCTGGCTGAGATCGCGGGGCAATGACTTGCCGGCGGCCGTGATTGCGGCCTGGACATCCTGTGCCGCCGAATCAATGTTCTTGTTGAGATCGAATTGAATGACGACTTCGGTCGCGCCGAGCGTGCTCGTCGACGTCATTTGGGTGATCCCGGCAATCTGCGCGAACTGACGCTCGAGCGAGGCGGCGACTGACGCTGCCATGGTTTCGGCGCTGGCGCCCGGAAGGGTCGTCTGGATCTGTATGGTCGGAAAGTCGGTCTGCGGCAGCGAGGCAACCGGCAGGAACGGAAAGGCCGCGATGCCAACGAAGGCGATAGCAGCCATCAATAGCGAAGTTGCGATCGGACGGTGAATAAAGGGACCGGAGATGTTCATCGCAGGGCTCCCGCATCGGCCGATTTCGGCGCCGTGATACTGACGGTGGCATTGCGCTGCAGCTTGTATTGCCCATCGATCACGACGCGCTCACCCTCGTTGAGGCCCGACGTGATGACCGTCAAGTCGCCCGTTGTCGGGCCCACTTCGATCGGACGTGGTTCGGCAGTGTTGTTCGGTGTCACGATCCAGGCAAACAGGCCTTGCGGCCCACGCTGAACCGCCGACGATGGGACGGCGACCACGCCTTCCTGCGTCTTGAGCAGTAACCGCGCATTGACGAAATCGCCCGGCCAGAGCTTCTCGGCCTCGTTCTTGAATATTGCTTTGAGCTTGATGGTCGATGTGGCCTGATCGACCGCATTGTCAATCAGAAGAAGTTCGCCGGTTTCGAGCACTTGCCGGTTGCCCTGGTCATAGGCGCTGACCTCGACGGTGCCGCGCGCCATGGCCTCGCGCAGCTCGCCGAGGTAGCGCGACGGCAGCGTAAAGATGACGGCCGAGGGCTGCATCAAAATGAGGGTTGTGATCGGGCTCACGTTCGCGTCTGCGACCCGCACATAATTGCCGGCATCGACCAGGCGAATGCCCATGCGGCCGTCGCTTGTCGCCTTTATGGTGGTGTAATCGAGCTGAGTCTGCGCGTTTTCGATGAGGGCCTCGTCGGCGGCAATTGTCGCCTTTAGCTGGGCGACCTTGGCTTGCTGGGTGTCGAAGTTCTGTTCTGTGCCGAAATTCCGGTTCATGAGCGTGGAGGCGCGCGCAAAGTCCTTCTCGGCCGCGACCAACAGCGCCTCGTCCTGGGCTTTTCGTGCCTTGTTCTGATCGAGCGCTGCCTTGAACGGGCGCGGGTCGATCTGAGCCAACACATCGCCTTTCTTCACGCGCTGGCCTTCAGAAAACAGTACGTCCTGCAGCTTGCCGTCGACTTGGGCACTGATGCGGACCGTTAACGATGCCTGAACGGTACCAAGTCCGGTGAGGTAGAGCGGCAGGTCATGGCGGGAGGTCAACGCAACGCTGACCGGAACGGCGGAGCGGGTTGCCGGGCGCGCCTGCCGAGACTCATTCTGAAACTGTGAATAGTACCAGTAGCCTCCGCCACCGATAAGGGCCAGGCAGGCGACGGTGAAGATGGTTCGGCCGTAGGACCGGGGTGAGCTACTCACGGCTGGATTCACGGGCACCCCCTGGATGAGGATCAATTTCGAGTATTTCGAAAAATCGGGCTGTCGCCGAAACCCTTTCAACTGCTTATTTTTAACTGCTTTTTAGCTGCTTCTTTGTCTTGTTTGTCTTGCTGGCCTCACGGCCCAGCGGGCGACGGCCAAGTTAACCCGATTAATTATTATACAGCAATTCGTTGAATGCAATCGAACCATGGTATGCGGGCAATGGGTCTGTCTTTCGCGATTGGACAGCGGATCGGGCACGAGAATCACGGGATGCGACCCCAGGAAGTGCTCCCGAGAGACGGCGACAGGAGGCGGTTCAGGAGGTTCAAGGGGAGCGTTTTGGGGCCGGCGGCCGGAGATGTCCCGGAGCGGAGGGGGATTTCCGGGGGAATGAAGAACTCCGCCCCTTGCCCGAAGGTCGATTTGAGGATTGATTGAACGTGGGAAGATGTGTATTTTTATTCTCCCTGGAACTGCCCAAAACGCGGGATGTGCCGAAATCACCGGGGCAAGCGGTAGTAGCCGATGCACAAGAGCATCGCTGCAAAAGCATGCAAGGAGCAGTCAAGATGCTATCGGCGGGCGCAAAAACTTCGGGCCGGAGCTTTTTCGGCATCAACTTTGAATGTTCACATTTGATCTCATCTCGGGACGCGATAAGCGCGTCCTGAGGCCCTGGATCGATCAAGGGGAAACACCATGAAAGCAAAATTGGCGGCAGTTATCGGAATCGGAGCTTTGGCGGCAACGAGCGGCGCCGTTCTGGCTCATCACTCCTTCGCTATGTTCGATCAAGAAAACCCGATCGAACTCGTCGGTG
>Ga0209488_10002329_pt1 | contig 15654 bp, 16 predicted proteins | sample Rivendell_Oct201_8_FD_188349 | JGI IMG/M metagenome (GOLD analysis project Ga0209488, IMG submission 188349) | Vadose zone soil microbial communities from the Eel River Critical Zone Observatory, Northern California, USA -... | ecosystem: Environmental > Terrestrial > Soil > Vadose zone >... | reverse complement strand
GAGCTCACGCGCCGCGTCTGCACCGCCTTGCACGAGGTGCGGCCGGTCTGGAAGCGTGCAGTGCAGTTTCGGGCCGCGAGGCGAAGCGAGGCGCGAGGCGCGCAGGCGGTAATACGCGGCAAAGTCACGGTCCAGCTGTGCTGATTAAAGCATGGCGGAATCGGCGGTTTGAGTACGCACCTCGATCCAAGACTCCCAGTTCATCGGACGGATACCCATCGTCACACTGTTAAAAATTGCAGATTGTCAGCTCTCCGGATGGTGAGCATCTCACTCTTGGACAGAGAGACGCTGACTGGTAACGGCCTGGCTTATACGGGCGATAAGGACGAGGAGGGATTTGATCAAGCGCCTCGGTGATGGGCGCCACAGGTGGGTAGCGAAACTTTACGGGTATCCAATAATCTGTACAACGGCGCAGCAGAGTTTTACGATCATGCTGCAAGGCTCCCGAACGTGGGACTCGCCTCCGGGACGCCGATCTTGGTTGGGGTCGTCAGATTTGGATTTGACATCGGTCGGAGTGTTGTCGTTACTAATGCGTCCGTTCGCCTTCGGACTGCCAGTTTGCCGTCGTATGATCGCTACGATCAGGGTGAGGAGCGTGGCGAGAAATACGACCAGGTCTCTGGATGTGAGCATGGCGCGTCGGGTTGGAGATCGGAGACCCGCGCAGACTGCGAAACGCGCGCGAGAAATCTGATAAAAAAGGTTCACCGCTTGTTACAAACGGTATATGCAGTCCTAGATAGGCCCAGGTTGTTGTGTGTTACAGTACCCCAATGCTACATTACGTGTAGTTAGTATGAGGAAGGTCATGCGACCTAAAAAGGAAATAGCGCCGCATCGAACTCCGGCCGGCCGGGACGCTGAACGACGAGAGCCAGCAGAGCGACGACGACGACATCAGTTTTGTTCGACCCTCTCCTTACTTTCATTGTGCGCCTGTTCTTCTTCGCATCTCTTGGTCTGACACGATCATTTCTATTTCTTCAACTAGCATCATAATGGCCACAAAAGCTGCAACAGCCGCCGTGGTGCGTCCCACGTCTTCATCAACATCATATGAGCGACTCGATGTACTCAACGACTGAACGCAGGACTTTACCCGTATCTATTCAACGCTCGGTCTCGGAAATGGTACTTCACCTCCCCCTCCTAAACCAATCCCAAGAAAAGAAACTAACACGCGTTATATCCCATTCTCCCATCCCATCGTACGCTCGTACGCTCGGTTCTATCCACAGAGACCGTCGCCGCCCTGCAAGCATTCCGCAAGCGCCACTCTGACGCGCAGCGCATCACAGGCCAGCTAAACGCCCAGCCAACGACGGTAGACCTAGCGCACTACCGCTCCGTGCTAAAGAACAAAGCGATCGTCGACGAAGCCGAGAAGATCCTGCGCGACTTCAAGCCAGTCACGTACGACGTCGGCGCGCACATCAAAGCCATCGAGACGTTCGAGACCAAAGCCGTGCGCATCCTTCTCTTCCTCTTCCCAATCCAGAGTCCTCCCCGAGTCGCTGACCACACACATACGCTTGCTGTTGTGCCCGTTGTTTCCCGAACCGACACTATTTCAGGTCGCCAAGGCAAAGGAGACAGAGGCAAAGATCGACGTCGAGCTGAAAGATCTCCAAGCGACGCTTTCGAACATCCAGGATGCGCGTCCCTTCGAGGATCTGACGGTGCGTTCTCTCTCGTTCTACTCCTCATTCCCCCTACCCCGAGCAGACCTGACTGATCTATTGGCCAACGTTTGACGGACGCAGGTCGAGGAAGTCGGCCAGGCACATCCACGCATCCTCGAGACGGTGGAGAACATGGTCAAGAAGGGCAAGTGGACCGTACCAGGGTACAAAGAGAAGTTCGGCGACATGTCGCTCATGTAGACCCTTACTTGGGCCGATTGCTGTTCTTCGTTTCCCATAGAGTTAAAAAACTAAAATTCATGCGAAGAGACGTCTTTTGAGTTAGGATTGACTATTTCCACTGCTATGTTTGGGCGACGTCCTCACAACACACACAAGCACGATGAACCAAGTGGATGTTTCACTACACGTTACTGAAATCTGGTACTACAAATGTCTGATAATGGTCGTGTTCTGTTGAATTACATGAGTCGATAGGCGTCCGTTTGAGCGTTACACAATCCAAACAACAAAGACAGCACATCTGGGCCATGAAAACCCATGATGACAAAACGAAGCAAAAAGAGAGAGCAAATGATGACGAGAGATAACAAGATGTAGACGCTGTAGTCCGTTTCCGATCCGAAGAATCTCTGGCGTCCCTTTCAAGGTCACAGTAAGCACAATTGTATCAGTCACGTGTTATGGTGGTTGCGATTAACCTTGAACCGGTCAAACTTGACCTTGAACTGGCCAGGCTTGACCTTGAACTGGCCATGCTTGACCTTGCCGGTGCGCGCCTGGTGGTGGTTTTTGACGAACCAGTCGACGGAATCCTTGAGGCCGTGCTCGAACGGCGTAAACTTGAACGCTTCACCGTCCTTGCTCGTCTCGCGCATGAGCCGCATCAGCTTCTCGTTCGACGCTGGCTTGCGGTACTGCCCGTCCGACTTGCTTGGGTCGAACTGTATGTAACCAGTCAGACGCGGGAGTGGTAGTAGTACGTAGATGGGCCCACCTGGACTTCGCCCTGAAAGTCGAGAGCCTTGACGATCTGCTCAGCCACGTAGCGTATGCTCACGTCGTCGTCCTCGTCGACGGAAAAGATGATTGGCTCGACGTCATTGTACTCACGGAGCTGCCATATGAACATCTTTGCGAGATCGTGCGAGTACACGAACTGACGTAATGGCTTCCCCGTACCCGAGATCACGAACGGTGTACCATTCTCTATCAAATTAATTAAATGGGGCATCCCCTTGAAAAAGAAAAAAATTCCGCACGTTTCGCGAGATAGCATTTATGAATGAGGCCCGGGATGACGTGCGAGTCCTCAAGGTCGCTGTGCGGGATGTACTACGTGAGAAGAGGGATTAACAGTGGGAGGACAAAAGCGCAGCGCACTAATTGTCGTGGGGTCCGTAAATATTCGTCGGAATCGCAGCTGTAAAATTGCAGCCGAACTCCTCCTTGTACGCGCGATTGGCGACATCGACGAGCCGCTTGGCGTGGGCGTAGCCCAAGTTGCTGTCGTGCGGCGGGCCGAGGTGGATCTTGTCCTCGCGGAGGGGCGGCGTGATGCCATCTGGGAAGACGCAGGTGGAGAGGCACGAGACGACCTTCTGTACGCCCGTCGCGTACGATGTGTGCAGCACGTTGTCGTTGATGTGAATGTTATCGCGTAGCATTGACAACTTGTATTTCATATTCATGAACAAGCCGCCCACTGGACAATAAAACCATAAATAAATGTAAGGGGTGTGTGGGGGGGTCATGGCGCACCGAGGGCGGCCAGGTGGATGACATGTGTCGGCTTGTATCTTGTGAAGAGCGCCTTGGTTGCGTCTGGGTCCCTAAGATGGTCACATGGGCGTGAGAAGCGGTGCAAGCGTGTGAGGCAGATTCGTTCGTCCCACTCACCGAAGATCAGCATCTTGCGAGCTCGCGAAGATCCATGTCTCGCCGTCGCGCCGCCCATACCGCGTGTTTGGGGGCTCAGTCTCGAGGACGTGCTGGATGGCCTTTCCGACAAGGCCGTGGCCACCTGTGACGAGAATGACGTCGGGCGTGTTGTGCATGCTGTTCCGCGGTTAGGAGTGTGTTCAGGTCACACGGGATAGCAGTTGCAAGAAGGACAGGGCCTCGGAGAAAGGTAGACAGGAGAAAGGGGGAGAAAAGGGGAAAGGCATGAGAGTAGGCAAGCAGATAATTTATAGAGAAACGCCACGTTGTCGGGGCAGAAGACAAAAGAGACAGGGGGGTTAAGATCTGACTTACGAGGCGATAGTTTCCGACCTCTTGGCTGCCGGAGATTTGCTCAAATCATGCCCGTTTGCCATGAAAAAGGGCGCGTTGGAATCGCATCGAAGAGTACATTAGATATTAAAAAAATGTCAAGCGCCTGTTATGATCACAGTATGTATTTACAAGGCTCCTGGGGCATCATGTGCTGTCATAGATGCAATAATATCAGCTGGGAGGCCAACCTTCCGATGCGATTTGTACTTCTTGTTGGCGAACGCGGCCTGCCGAGCATCAAGTCCTATCTCCAGGCTTTGCGCCGTGCGCGCATGACTTAACACAGATGCGCCTCAACCAGTCAGTGCATTGCACGTATGCCTCGTGTTATCTAAGCGAAATTAGTCGATTGGGCATCGCCTGCCACTCATTAGCTCCATTCTGATAATTAAATTCGTATTCAACCTATTTTACCTGGGCACCTAAGTACTAAAAGTGGTAATTGAAAATGAAACAACTGCTAAAAAAATGAAAATCTCAGAATCGGCGTATTTTCATCACTTTCTGTCCTAGATTTCGGCTGCTCGGCCGGGCACGCAAAATTCCAGCTCCCACAGGGATGCCTCGCGCTGTAGAGAGGGTGTACACCTGCTCTACTTTGTCTGATGTGGTGGCAGATAACAACCAGCGACTGTATCATATCACGATCATGATGAGACAGACGACTACTAGGACGTTCACTTTCACTTCACTTCTTCTGCTCCTCTTCAAGCTGGTCGAGCCAACTTGGCCTCAGCGCTGATCAGATCGATTGTGGGGCAAATTCAAATGCGCTCACGGTCCTCGTCCGTATAGTATAGTACTAGTACAACCTAAGGCATCACCTCGAGGCGCGTCACCTAAAGTACTTCACATGATCGCCACCGTCGTCACCTGTGCCCCATCCCTGACACTTGACTGCCTGCTGTATCAACCCAGGCACGCCAACTGACAGTCCGCCGCTTCACTCCCCGGGCAGGGCGCACTGTGCCATCGTCTAGCGACAAGACAGGGGCGCTGGCAGACCCTTGAACCAACGACGAAGGCCTCCCAGGGCCTGTCAATCCCGGTTGCGTCGCGACTTGCACCCCGGGAACAGTGTTCCACGACATCCCATCCAGGTCTGTGAATTCCGTTTTTACGCTTGCAAACGAGCGGCGCAACAGCGCCCATTGTGCCTATGTGGGAAAAAAGGAAGATCCACGTCAGTAATTGAATGGTATAGTTCACGTTGGAAGCAAGCGAGAGACAAGAAAAGGGAGAATATGGTCAGCGTGCTACGCCCGTCGCACGAGTACACTGCAATGCACATCAATGAAATATCTGGGCTCACCGGCGTGGTGATAAGCGCCGCCAAGTCCTCTCGGCGCTCAGCGGCCTCGTTTGCGCGCAGACGCGCCACCCGTGCCCGCGCACGAGGTGTAGTCAGGTCGTGCTGGACGGGTAGCCGTCTGCACGTCGGCGTCGGCGTCGACGCACCACTCGTGAGAGAGTTTGACTCGCGCGTCGGCTTTGGGGTGGCAAGGTCCGATGACGGTGACGATATCATCATGGAGGACATCGCAAGCGCCGAAGGACTAGGCTCAAAAGATGCAAGGGTCGTGTCCATGTCCGACGACATCTCGAGCGCCAAAACGTCAGTGGATGATGGCAATGATGGTGGTGGTGATGATAATGTGATATAGTGCCAAAGCAAATGTCAAGGAAGGCAAGAAGAAATAATAACGTGGACGTGGTGTGGTTGTATGCGCTTTTGTTCCCTTTGTGTTTGTGGTTGTACAGGGGTAGATGGCGCCAGGCGAGGAGAAACGACTCCAAATCCTCCTTTTTGGAAAGCGATTGTGATCCAGCCCACAGGGCGGAGAGAATGCACCGACTCGGAGGCAGCCCCATAACACGCATGACCTCTATAACGTCGCCACGAATGTAGGTACAATAATACCGCCAGGATGTATCGTCACTGTCTCACTTGCTCCTGATGCAGACAGGAGACAGGGGACTCGGAATCTAGATCATGGCCTTCCAGCACAGCCTGAAGGTGCCCCCGCTGCCAAGGCGGGTCATGTGAGAACGAAAGGGGCGCAGATAACACGTGTCGTTCCGTTCCCAGCCTTGATGCGCTGTTCTTCCAGTCGCACGCCGATACCACGGCGAAACCAAAATCTAAACACATACCTTGTATGACCCCACCATCGGCCGTCTTCTCTGAGCCGGCCTGTGTCCATGTGTGAGGGAAAAAGGAATCGCTGCTTCTGAGACAGCCTGGGAACGTGTAAACGTGTAAGTTTGACTGACGACATACGGCGCGGCACGTGACTTCAACCTTCAAGTCCTCCGACTACAGTAATACACTGCGGCACTGCCATGGCAGTGATCGAGCCCAGCTTGAGTGGAAAACTCGCTGAGACCGGAGGAACAGTAAACCACAAGTAGGATGGCCGCAAATCGAGTTTTTTTACGTTATGGCAAAATTGGGAGCCACATATCAAGCTAAATGGCCGCCTTTCACGACCTCCGTTAGCCTGAGCTCAGTAGCCAAGGGCCTCAACCATCAGCCAGAACCATCAGCCTGAGACTGCATCAGGAAAAGTATCTATTTATTTTTTTACTTGTCTATTTTTGAAAAAAATAATTGTGCTTCACTCCTCCTGAAAATGAATTTGGGAATCAACTTTTTTTTTGGAATCTAGGTTCCTCGTCGACTTTTCGACTTTTTCACTCGTACGAGTCCAAAAAAGTGGACCATGTGGTGGACTGGGATGGCTCAAAACATGCTTAGGAACACCCGGATTCGGACTGTGGGAAGCTCTCGCTCGAGACCGCGAACTTGTGAGTGAGCAAAAGGAAAGGAGACGATTGCAGTGGGGCCGTAGCAAAGCAAAGCACAATTCAAATCACGGCCGCCTTGCTCCACACTTTTTTCTTTCCAACTTACTTACGGCCATGCCGTATTGAGGATGCCGTCAAGGTGGCACGGCCGCGGTGCCTACTTGATGAGAAGTATTTTTTGTACCGTAATGATTCTCAGGTCAGGAACAACGACTCCACAGTCCACAGAGGTCACAAGTCCCAGCAGAGCAGAAGAATCTCTCGTGGTGCGCAATTCGCGTCAACGCAAGGCATATAAACAAGTTAGCCGGGCGCAGTGCTGAACCAGAACACTCGTCAAAAAACAAAAAAGCTTGGGTTCAACGTTCAACTCCTGACGGCATGATGACGGTTCACTAACAATAGACGCCGCCGCCATGGTCATTCACACACATGGAGCTCTGCGTGGTACGGGCTGTGAACGCTAACATACGTGCGACTTCGCCTATCATGATAAATATAAATAACGACCCGATGATCGGAGGAATACTACGTACTGTGTGTTATGAAGGAGCGGGCTTAAGTTCATCACGCCACGTTTCACGACGTGTCAGCCTTCTGGCAGCATCTGGCTTCACGATCGAGCAACAAATGCCCGTACTGTCAAACGAGAACGTGAAACGCAATACTAGTACTCTTCCTCATCTTTTATTCTGTTGCGTACATGACAGATAATTCATAACGATAACACCCCCCCCCCATCGCCTCCGCCAGCGACGACGATGGCGTTCTATTACAAGGTCAACGGATACAATAACGGCGGTGTAAGGTTGTTAGATTGTCACTGTCGTACATACCTTCTCATCTGCCCAGTTACACGCCGGGTTACGGCTTGCTGTCTTTCGTCGCTTGCAATGCGCCGAGCGCGGCTGATGAATATGACACAATGAATGGGGTAAAGTTGAGGAACGAAGGTGAGCCGCGCGTACCGCCAACTCCGCTGCCGTCTTTCGCAAGGCCCATCTCTATCTGCTTCTCGACCTTTTCGCCAAGCAGGCCGCGCAGCGCCTCGCGCAGGATCTCCTCAAAACCAGGATAATGCTGATACAAGCTGTCCACGCCGCCCGCGCATGAGTCGCGATCCACGCCACGACCAAAGACCTCGGAAGAAGTCCCGTGATGTGCTCACCTTCCATCAATACCGATCGAGTACGGCCTCCCACCCGCACCCAACTGGGCCGCTGGCCGCGCATCCTTCCCGAGGCCCGTCGCGTACCCTATCTGAATCGCAACAGCGGCGACGGCACACGCGCTGAGCCGCGCGGCACGACGCACAACGAGAGCCGCTGCCCACTGCACGAGGGCTGCATCGCGCAGGGACACCTCTCCGGGCGCGTAGCCGAGATGTTCCTGCACGACCTCCTGGACCTTGTTCAGGCGCTTCAGTGTGGCCGGCGCGAGGCGCTCCCCCGCCTGTGGCGGCGCCGAGAAATCGCGCAGTGCGGCCGCTTCCGCTTCAGACTCCGCTAATGGTGCTGCACTTGCGCCCGCTGTCCACGCGCTCTCAACAAGGCTGAGTATCTCTGTGTCGAGCCCATAATGCTTGTTCAGGCGCTCCGTCGCTTTGCCGCCAAACAGGATGGGTTTGGGCGCGGCATCGACAAGCGCGAGGAGGATGTTGCGCGTGATCTCGCCTAGGTACATGCCCGAGATGAACTTCTCATACGCTTGGAAACGCGGGTTGATCGATTCGCGGTCTACCTTGTTGTCGAATGGCGTAATCGGTAGCACTTCACGTGTGTTGTCGAAGGCACCCCACTCGGTGTTTATCATCATGACACCACCCGCCGCCGCTGCGGGGCTGTTTCTGAGCTTGGTGATGTTGGCGACTTGCTCGAGGTATGCGCCGTTAGTCCCCGTGCCAAATATCGCACCAAGGACACACCCGCCGGTGGTGTATGCCCGAGAAAGCGCCGCGCCTACGGTCTGGATTCCAACATGGCGGGGTTAATGGTTAATATCCTCATGGGAACTGAAAGAAGCAAGTGGGCATACGTCGTTTACGAGAGCAACGCACTTGACATGCAAGTGCTTTCGATCAAAAGCGTCTTGAAGCAGCTTTACTACATCCTTATCAACAGCGTTCTTCGCGGAGAAACCCTTTGTCCATGTAAGGAGAATGCCCTTGTCTATCGCCGTTTGTTCAACGGGGAACGAGAACGTAAGACCTAGAGGTACGGCACGCGTATCGACATCGACGGCGCTCGGTCTCGAGAGTTCATCCGATTCCACGTCTGAGGTAAGAAAGGCATCGACAGAGTCTGCGAGGTAATCTAGTGTAGGGTCAAGCAACGGATGGCAGTTGGCACATTGCGGGAAGCGCCCGTTAGGTTTGACATATTCAGTTAACAGGTCGTAGCGTGGCGATTTCCGAAATCACGAGACAAGAATGGTGGCGATTAGATATTTGACATTGACGTCGAGCGAGCTGATTGCTATGACGCACCAAACAGGACTGTGGCTTCCCCTGTCTTGAGGGCCTCGGAGACGCGGAACTTGCGCTGCTTTAAAGTGAACGTTTTGTCCCCGTGCAACACTACTTGGCACACTCGCCTACGGCAGAGTGAGTGCGTGGAGAACGAGGTGATGATACAGAGCTAGTTACAGGTTGGTTCCGCCCAGATCAAGTGCGAGGAATGTGCTGGCGTTCGGTGAGTAACAATTCTGAAGTGAACAGGGCAAGGTAAGACGTTACCCTGTTTCTGTACCGTCCGGAACGCCGGTAACAAATGTAGGGCTAAGATTAGCGGTGAGGGAGGCACAAGGTGCTGGTGACCGTGAACTGGCGTACATCATAGCCATCGAATGGCCATACTCGGTCAATCCGAGGTTGAACAGCTTATGGAAATGGGATGTGATGGAAATAAGAGTATCTTGGTCGAGAGAGAACTGTTTCTCGATGTCAGCGAGCACAGTATTGAGGTGTGCGTTGTAGATGGCGGTAATGATAGGCATGATGAGAGCCTGCGCCAAATCCGGAACTCGCTCTGACCGAGCAATGGCCATCGATGGACTCATCATCTTGGATTCGGCGAATATAAAGCCAATAGTCCAGACATCTTTCCGTTCTTTTCCTCCCGCTTATCCTCTTCTTCATATCGACGCTTATACCGCTGCTCTCGACAAAGCTGCCCGTCCAGAAGACGTCGACCCGGTCCTCCCCGTGACAATCCCCGATGCGCTAACAGCATGTTGCAATCTCCCACATCGATCTCTCACCTTCCTATGTCCCATCTCTGGAGATCGTGAGTTGCTCGGTTATCGCTACGCGTATATGTGCTCATTCTCGTGGGTGTGTAACAAGTCGACCCACTATATGCCTTTGCTTTCATTCGCACCTTTTTGGACATTCTCATCGAATACTTTGGCCAAGTCACCGCACCGACCCTCAGGGACAACTTTGACATCGTCCACCAACTTCTCGAAGAAACACTCGATGCGGGCGGGCACCCACTCACCACCTCTCCGAACGCGCTCCGAGACATCGTCCTTCCTCCATCCCTCATCACCAAAATTCTCTCTGTCACTGGCGTGTCCGGGCTCTCCGGCCCAAGCTCAAACAGTATGAGCGCGTTCTCGAGCGCTATCCCGTGGCGGAAAGCGGGAGTTCGGTATAACAACAATGAGGTCTATTTTGACATTGTTGAGACGTTGGACGCAGTGGTGAACAAGTGAGTACGTGATTATTCCTTCGTTGTAGTTTCCCATCGTCCTCTCAGAGGTGGAAACATTGTTACGAGCAGCGTTGTTGGTAAAATCGATGTGAATTGCAAGCTCTCAGGTGCGCGTTTTGATCTCTGGTCGCAACTCGCCGCTCACCTGTGATAGGAACACCGGACGTCCTTCTTACGCTTACGAATGCAAACACGATTACCGAGCCTTCCTTCCACCCTTGTGTCCGGTTCGTGCCTGCCCATGCGACTACGTTCCGTACAGTGACAAAACAACCTCGGACAGCCTGAGCCGTTTTGCGCAGTCAAAAACGCTGTCATTTGTCCCGCCTGATGGCCGCTTCACATTGATGGAGTACCGCTTCGAGCCTTCTACGAGCAAGCCAGGCGCGGCGCCAGCACTCACCGCTGCAGCCGCTGCGCAGCTTCAAGTACAAGTACCATTCACGTTGCGCGCCGCGCTCTCCCCAACCGACCACGGCGGTCTGTCCCTTCCTTCCTCCCTCCTATTCTCTATACTCCCCGGCTAACTAACCTGATCACGCACCAGGCACATTCGAACTGGCGTTCGCCCCGCGCGCCGCCACGTTAGACGACGTCGCGGTCGAGTTATATCTGGGCGGAGGAGCGTCCGGGGCGACTTGCACCGCAGCAACGGGCGGCGGCGAATGGACGTACCTGCCTGGGCGGCGCACACTGCGGTGGTCGCTCGCCCCGATGGCCTCGGGCCGCACCGCGACGCTGCAGGGCACGTTCACGAGCGCGGACGCGCACCCGCGGCCGGCCCGCGCTGCGCAGGTCTCGTTCGCGCTGCCACATGGTACGCTGCTCAGCGCGCTTAAGGTGGATCAGCTGAAGATTAGCGGGGAGACGTATAAACCGTATAAAGGCGTGCGTGGACGCGCATTTGGTAGGGTCGAATGGAGGGTCGAATGGAAGGGAGGGTAGCTTTCAAGGGATCTGTGTAGCCACGTGAGAGTAATTGTCAGCGAAACAACGAGCCCGGGCAACATGTGTTTGGTGTGGTCTACAGGGCCTGCCAGTCCTTGGGCATACATAGATATCTGGTTTCATCAACATCGACAGACAGAGCGCCAAGAGGCTGTGCAGCCCGCGTCGTCCTTGGAACTCGAATATCATCTCTTCACACCCACTTTGATGTCTTCAACAACCACATCCTCTACCAACTTTCAATCCATCCTCGATGCTGCATTTATCAGTTATTCCAGGCAGACCGGAATAGACATCGCGAGTCATCCCTCCGCCGATAAACTCCAAGACTGCAATTCTCCAGAAGATGTCATTCGCGTACTTCTAGAAAGACAGGCGGCGTTCGAAGACTATCGGGAAAGATATCACAAGTTGGTTGATTTCCTTCGCCCCATAGTCAAAGTTGTCCATGCGTTTTCTGGCATCCTCGGCGAGGCAGCTGGCCTGGTACGCTCCACTGGCAGGCGGTCATCTCTCTGATCATATCTTAATGTCCCCTTCAGGTGCCATTCCAACCGACCAAAGCCATATTTGTTAGCGTCGATGTTCTCCTCTCTGTAAGTACAGTCACTATCCCCTTGATCTAAAAAAGCCGTTGGTGATGATGCCTATCCATTGTAGGCAGCTACCGGCGTGAGCACAAGCTATGATGCACTCACTGACCTCTTTGAATGCGTCTCAAACTTTCTCCGACGCCTCCATATTTATACCGAGCAAATCCCGTTATCCCCCGCGATGTCCGATATTATCGTCCAAATATTGGCTGAGGTTCTTTCCGTATTTTCGCTGGCGACGAAACAAATAAACCAAGGGCGGTTCAGTAAGTGATCCAATCCTTGCAAATCTTCCCTATCTGAGCATCGTCCAGAGAAATTTACAAAGAAATTACTGGGAGAGAGCGAGGTTGAGGCCGTCCTACAGAGATTGGACCGACTTACTCAGGAGGAATCTCGAATGACCACAACCCACACTCTCGGTGTTGTCCATGGACTGTTCAGGAATTTGACAGTAGTCATGGATGGTGCGTAAAACCTGTACTCCGGTGGTCATCGAATGGCTGACAAGACACGATCGAGTAGATGGCAAAGCATCGACGGACGGGATACGGCAGGCTCTTGGTAGGTTGAACCTGGGTGGAACATCCAATCGTCATAAACTGACGACAGGTGTTAGGAATGATACAAGAGATGACAAATAAAATACACAAGATAGAACGTTAGTCCTGACCTTTGCCCATGTTGCCCTCAAGGTTGAACCTCTCTGTTAGGTGACCAGCTACAAGAGAAGATTCGAAATTGGCTGTCTCCTCCTGATCCGTCGGCAAACCACAACATCGCCCGCAGAGACCACCTCAAGGGAACAGCGTCATGGTTCATAGAAAGTAGCATGTTCAAGGAATGGAAAGCGACGGGTTCTCTCCTATGGGTCTATGGGAAACGTACGCATTTTTTCACTTCGAGTTCACCGCTTACCCTGATTGCTGCATTCCTCGTGGTTTAATAGCCGGTGCCGGGAAGAGTATCCTATGGTGAGTGTCGTACGACAATTCGTCGCCCAACCGATTCAAACCATCGGTTAGCTCGAGTATTATTGAAGAAGTCGAACGCCTACGTGATACAGGATTAGCAATGATGGCCTATTTCTATTGCGATTTCCGAAATTCCAAAAAGCAGGACATCAGTGACATACTCGCTTCTCTTATCGCTCAGCTCTCGGCAAAATCTGATTCTTGCTACAACATTGTCTCTGCACTATATTCGGATTTCGATGCGGGATCACGACAACCTGGTGATGACTCACTGATAGATTGTTTGGAAGAGATGCTCAAAATTGAAGGGCAACCAACAATATATATCATCATCGATGCCATCGACGAATCTCCAAACCACTCTGGGGTGGTAACGCCTCGGGAACGGGTCCTTGGACTAGTAGAGAGACTGGTTCACCTCGGCCTCGCCAATCTTCGCATCTGCGTGACAAGTCGTCCTGAGGCCGATATACAAGTCTCCTTTGCAACATTAGCATCGCATACTATCTCTCTTCATGATCAAGACGGACAGAAGCAGGATATTTCCGACTATGTGAGGTCTATCGTGTACTCAAACAGGAATATGCGGAGATGGAAGGAAGAAGACAAGAAAATGATCATTGATGTCCTTTCCCAAAGAGCTGATGGAATGTAAGCCATCCCTACAATTCCAAGTCGAGGCTTTTTAATTCAATGATGCAGGTTTCGGTGGATCATTTGCCAACTAGAAGCTCTGCGTAACTGTTTTCCATCAGCTATTTGCCGCGCGTTGGATGACCTGCCGAAGAGTTTGGACGAGACCTATGATCGGATATTGCTAGGCATCGCTCATGAGGCACAGGAATTAGTGAAGCGCCTCCTACAATGTCTTGCAATATCCCTTCGGCCGCTTCATGTCGAGGAGCTTGCGGACATCCTTGCAATTCAATTTGACGCAGGAGCGCTTCCAAATTACAAGGTGGATTGGCGCCCGGAAAATTCAGAAGAGGCGGTGATATTTGCATGCTCGAGTTTAATCACCGTTGTCGGCCTAGAGGGATCAAGAGTGGTACAGTTTTCGCATTATTCGGTCAAGGAATACTTGACATCTGAACGGCTCGCGAATGCAAAGAAGCACCTTTCCCAGTATCACATTCTTCCCCGGTCAGCACATATGGTCATCGCGCAAGCTTCGTTGGGCGTCCTCCTTGCATTAGACGACCAAATCGACACAGGGGGGATTACGAACTTTCCTCTCGCTAATTATGCTGCTCGGTATTGGGTCGACCATGCCAAATTCGATGACGTGTCTTCAAGCATCGAAGATGGCATGAAATATCTTTTTGACCCCGCGAGGCCACACTTTTCGAGATGGGTGTGGATATACGACATTGACTACCCTTTACGGCCTATTATGTTGTCGATGCGCCCAACATCACCGGAGACTGTTCCGTTGTATCATGCCACTCTTTGTGGCTTCCACGGCCTTGTAAAGCATCTCATTGACACTTGTCCAGAGCACATCAATGCCAGGGGCGGATACCACTCTAGTCCGTTGCATGCTGCTGTCGTCAAGGGAAATGTGGATATTGCGACGCTGCTTCTCGACCATGGTGCGGATGTTGCAGCCCTGGACAAAGATAAACAGACACCACTGGATCGCGCCGTAGATAAGGCCAAGGTTGACATTGTGGAGTTGCTACTCGACTACCACGCCGATGTCAATGCCTATGATGCATTTGGGGCGTTATACCGGGCGTCATTCGAGGGAGAACTGGATATTGCGTGGATATTGCTGCAGCATGGCGCCGCTGTGGACTCCCGTGACCCCGACGGCTACACCCCATTGTACGCGTCATCCCAAAATGGACATGTGGATGTCGCGCGCTTGTTACTCCAGAATGGGGCGGTTGTGGATTCCAGGGGCAACATGGGCTGGACTCCATTGATGTCAGCTTCAGGAAATGGATCTGTAGCTATCGTGCGCTTACTACTTCAAAGTGGGGCGATTATCGACACCCGTAACAACAACGGCTGGACCCCATTGATGTCAGCATCGCAGGAAGGACACCTGGATGTCGTCCGTTTGTTACTTCAAAGCGGCGCAACTATGGAACTCCGGAACAAGGGCGGCTGCACCCCGTTGGCGATAGCATCGCATAATGGACGTGTGGATGTCGTGCGCTTGTTACTGCAGAATGGGGCGGTTGTGGATCCCAGGAGCGACGATGGCTGGACTCCATTGAAGTCAGCTTCACGAAACGGATATCCAGATATTGTGCGCTTACTACTCCAGAGTGGGGCGATTGTCGACTCCTGTGACAATAAAGGCTGGACCCCATTGATGGTAGCATCACAGGAAGGACACCTGGACGTCATCCATTTGTTACTTCAAAGTGGTGCAACTACGGAACTCCGGAACAAGTCGGGCGGCACCCCCTTGATGATAGCATCACATAATGGATATCTCGATCTTGTGCATTTACTACTCCAGAGCGGCGCCGATGTCGATTCCCATCACAACAACTTTTTAGCCCCATTCAGTGGTGCGTCACGCTATCGCCTGATTATGTACAGCAGCCTTGTGACCATTACATACAGATGACATGAGCGACTACTTTCAAGTTACCCCTCTCCATTTCGCATCCGCCAACGGGAATCTCATCGTTTCTGAACTGCTTGTTCAATGCGGCGCAGATGTCAACGCCTT
>Ga0209488_10002328_pt1 | contig 15654 bp, 11 predicted proteins | sample Rivendell_Oct201_8_FD_188349 | JGI IMG/M metagenome (GOLD analysis project Ga0209488, IMG submission 188349) | Vadose zone soil microbial communities from the Eel River Critical Zone Observatory, Northern California, USA -... | ecosystem: Environmental > Terrestrial > Soil > Vadose zone >... | reverse complement strand
GGAAATGGGTTATAATGCTTATCATGAAAAAGGTTTGTTGATAACTACTCATAATGACATAATAATGACATGATAACATTATTATTAGGACATTATAGTCGGTTATCAACGTACCTTTTTCATCAGCTAATTCCCAATTTTGCGACAATTGGCGTGAGGACAGTGAACACGCACCACTATTGCACCTCAGTGACTCCGAGCGTGCCGCGTACAGTGGTGCACTTATGTCACATAACCCATGAATTTATCTTTTCTTACCATCTTTATTTCCAGGTGATCAGATTTTGACCTCGAGGCTGGTGCCAACTCCTCGCCGCCGACATCTTCTGCTGCCAAGGCGCAGTACTACATATCCTCGTTGTATTGGTTTCCAAATTATTTTCTTTCTGTAAGGGAATTCTCGACTAATCCTGATCGCATGTCAAATCACCTTCGCTATGGTATCCCAACAAATTCGGCGGTCTCAAGGTCGCTGCCATGCTCATCCCACAGTCCATCAGTAATGCCACCTCTCTGGCCAAAATGAGTCCTGTGACTGGTTTGGTGGTGCCAGTGATGGCGCGGGCAACTCATGGCGCGACACATGGCGTGGGCGACACACGGCGCGACTCGTGGCGCGGGCAACGCACGGCGCAACTCATGGCGCAACTCATGGCGTGGGCAACGCACGGCGCGCCTCGTGGCGCGGGCGACACACCTCGCGACTCATGGGGTGGGCGACACACACATATGCACTCTGGCACACACATACCCGCCCATGCCTGCCTAACGTGTTAAGCCGCGGCCCAAGCCCAAGCCGAGCCCGAGCCGAGCCTGAGCCTCTATCAGGGCTCAGCTTGAAGTCTTGGAAAGCCCGAGCCCGATGAAGCTGAGCCGAAGCCGGGGCATTTGAGCCGAGCCGGGCCCTGCAAACCACTGAGGCTACGCACTACTCACCATGAACTTATAATTGCATTGGAATCTATACCAAACGCGATGAGCTTACTACTGTGGGAGTCATATCAGCACAATACGCTGTTCTGCAACAGCACATGTACAGCAGGGTTGGATTGAATTTATCGTTTGTGCATCATGTCCTTCAAGTTCCTCGCGTATTCGTATTCACCACTGTGGTGCTGTGCTCACACTCACTAGCGCTCAACAATACTCAGTAGCGCTCATATTGCCAATTCTCGGGGAGTAAACACACAAATTTTAATTTATAAACGGTCCCAAATTCTCTGGTTCTCCCTGTGACTTGAAGGCCATCAAGACAAAAGATTTACGTCTGGCTGATGAGATGAGAGCTGACTCCAGTAGATCTTGAAGGTAGTCCAAGATGGCTTGTCGCCACAGAGTAAGCTTGCGAATCGTGCTCGCTTCATTGCCCACATTGAGACGGCGCACGGAGACGACGACCTGTCAACGTCCAGCCGACGTATGTCACCGCATCGACTCATCAGCTCCAGCACGGCGAGCAGCAGACACGTCTTCCCTGTGAGGAAGCAAGTTTCGAAAGAGTTCTAGAGCGTCGAGGAACCACACGATCGAATAGCAATTGGTCGAGAGACCCTAAGTTGCTTGTGTCTCTTGTGCGCATGAGATCAAAACGCGCGATAGAAGTCTGTTCGCGGAATTACTCTAACTTGCGTTCGGTTCGTCACCGCCCAGGTTACAATGCTGAGAAAGGGACGCAGGGTTCCTTGTTATAGCACTAGGGGACGAGCTCGAAAACGAGATGCCTGGCTCCGAGTCCGGTCACAAGTTCTATCCCTCGGCAACTCTGCCGGTATTCGGCAGAGAAAAAAAGCTAGCCGATACCAGTCCGATACTGGGTACATCCATTGAGGACGTCGCAGCCTGAACACCACTGTGACATTTCTATTCCGGTTCTTGTGTCGGATGTTCACCCTCTGGCGCTCCACGACCGTAGTTTTTGATCATATCATGTACTGAGCGAATGAGCAATGCGATTGTATCTATGTCGTCCACATTTTCGTTGTTGCCCTGTTGCCCACTTGCCCGGTCACCCCTCACCCACCTGCCAGTGGCTAGCTCCGCGCCGCCGCCGCTTTGAGCAGCGGTCACGTTCATTATGTGCCCCTGAGTATTCCCTTCACGTGACCATCAGTCTCACCTCCAGCGCGCCGCGCTCTTTACTTATGTCCCACAAAAATCGGCGAATGTCCGGGAAAGAGATCCCACCCTGTGGGCTTACGAAGTACTCTCAAGTATCCCTATCGATAAAGCCAACAGCTGCGAATCGCGTGTCAGCACAGCTATCACTAGTCAACGATGACGAGTGTGCAAGTATCAATGACTTTTCCGACGAGGGGGAAAACGAGATGTGGGCCTCTTATCTGTGTACCATACCAACCATCAGCTGAACCTCCCCTCTAATCAGGGATAGCGTGGCATGCCTGGTTGTCCTTCAGCAGATTCGTCGTAGGTGAAATGGCGAGAGGAGATCCAGGATATTCATCATTCCCCATAGAGGAGGCCAACAGAGATTTACAAACCAACTTCAAGCGGCAGTTTGCAACGTTGTCTTCCGAGTTTCGAGGGCATTCTAGGGTCATGGTCGAGGACATGAACGCATATATGCGCGTATCCCCACACCTCTGCGGGTATATGCGAGCTTACGTAATGTCACTCAGAGACGAACTCGAGAAGGACGCTTTGGACGCGTGGGATGCAGAATGCATCAGCACACAGAGAGACACCAACCTCGCACAGGAATGGAACACCCGACGTGTGAGTGTGCCATCAGGCTTGTTAACCTTTCAATTATGAATTTCCCAAAGGTCAAGGTGAACGAGGCGAGAGTCGTCGACTTTAGCGATATTCAGCGCAAGGAGGACGTGAACGAAGTCAGTAAGCTCAGTAAGTGGTCTACCTCAGCCATCTGTTTTTGCGGCCCTTATCTTAGCTGGGCCCACAAACTGTAGTTGAGGCTACGGCCATGAAGCGTGCCCAGGCACACCGCAAGTTATTGCGGAAAGTGAGGACAGATCTCAAAGAACTGCGCAAACACGAAAAGGTGAGAAAAGAAATCCAAGCAGATACTGTTGTCGAGGATTGATTGCGGGACAGACTGTGACTGATGCAAAAGCACTTGTGAAGCGGTATAAGAAACTACTGTAGTTGGACTGGTAAGTTAGGAGTAAGAGTAAGAGTTGTGTCAAATACGTTGTCAGGGGAGAGTGACATGACGCGTATCTAAGGGAATAATGTTCCCAGTGGAATGGCGCAACTTGGAAAACAGCGCTTGTTGTCCATCACTCCTCCTCTCGTCCCCTGTCGTGTTATATAAAAGATGCTGTACTCCGCCTCTGTTCCATCCCTGCCAACCGCTCATCACGTGATCGCGCAGTCTGACCACGTTTTTGCCACAGTGCATCTGCGCGGTGACATTTTTTCCTCCTAGCCCGAGTCTTCCAAACCACCGTCTCCTACATTATGTCATGCAACGGCACAATTCAGGACTCTCTGCGGTCACAGCTGCCACAGGTTTTCACGCAAGACGTGATCTCGGCGTTGCACGAGCAGCGTTGCATCTTACATCGGCGATATGGGGTGGCATCGAGAATAGTGACGATTTGCACTTGTCTCTCAATGAACGATAACAGACTCATGCAAGTCGCGTGAGGAAGTAGGAACTAGGCGACCTCATGCCTCGCCCTCCGCTGCGTGGGGTTTGCATCGTGCCGGCACGAAGGTGCTTCCTAATCCTGGTGTGCCCCTTGATATCCCATGATTTTGCGCTATCTGCTTTGCTGACTGTGGCATCATACATCCTACTGTATATATACCTACTTCTTCAGTACCGGCGCCAAATGTAGTGGTGACCGCCGCTAGCCCTGCTTGCCGACACGGGCGCGCTCAGTGATGTCGATGCGTTCGAACGTAGGCGTCAGATGACAGGAATAGAGCGAAGCTGTCCAAGAAGGACCGGGCAGGGGAACGTGCGGAGATCGAACACTCCTGGGATGTGCCTGGAGATGTGACTGCGAACGTCGCTAATGCGGGCTCACCGTTCACCACAACACACCACTTTGGGGAGGCCATCACCGGTCCAGCGCGTACTGCGGTGCCTGCGTAACTATTACCTAATCCATCGTCACACGGACATCACCACCTGTGCGATAGTGGAATGTTTCATTCTCGGAATCATAGACAGAAATACCACACGTGGATGCAGAGCGCAGAACTACATGAGCTGACAGTGAACTTCCTCACCTCGCTTCTCCGATCAAACTTTTGGCCAAAGGGTTGGCAGGAGGACGAGGATAGTTCGTAGCCATCCCACACCTCATTTTCTCTTTCGCATTACAGAGCCTACATTCATCGTCCTCACGCGTCCGCTAGAGTCCACACCAAGCAACCTCGAGCTGACAAATGAGGATATCTTCAAAATCGCGAGGACCCGGATTTTGAAGTTGGGTGCGAAGTGATGATAGCTGGTTCGCGCCTGACTTCTGTGTACCTTCCGCAGAACCTGCGTACCGCAGTCAACGGTGCACGCACGCGGCGCTCGCCTTACTCCTGTCTTATGCGCGTGTGACAAGCTCGGTAGGGAAGGGGTCCTTCGTGGCCCACATCGACGCGGCTACTAACGCGGAGCATTCATTGCGTTGTTTTTGAGCTTTGGCTTTAGTGTCTTTGACGAAGTTGAGATGAGGGCCCTCGACACGGATGATGTAGCACAGAAGTGGCCAGCGGGGGAGGTGCGAGGACATCCATGACAAGACGTGTACAGTACAATGGTCGTACGCGTGCGTATATATATGCTACTGTATTCCCGTTGTGATCACATGACGTGCGGGAAACGGCCACATATACTCCAGTGCTCGAGTCGCGTCGCGTAACTCGCACTCCACGGAATGTCTCACATCACATCCTCTTCGCGTCCTGACTGCGATATCTGGGAATTTGTCACTTGCGCAAAATGTCACCTACCCTTCGCTCCAGATCCCTCGGCTCCCCTACAAGTCCCGTTTTGGCTTACTGAATGCGGACATGTAATATGCAACCAGCATCTGAGTATGTGGTTGTCCATCACCTGCATTCGAAAAAGTACACAACGATCTGGATCAGATGCTGATCAGTCGTGCTGCGAGTGTGGTGCTCAGCAGATACAAATGATACCCCTTCAGCGAGAAGTACGCCTCTTGTCTGTGTCCTGTGGACAGGCGACTGAAAAGGCCACGAAAGTTGGACCCTCCTATGTCTGACTGGTTTTGCTCAGTACCTCAAGCGATGGACGCAATCTCTTACTCTGTTAACGTGTGTGAATTTCCCACTCTCCAGTATTCAACGAGTTAAGCTTTTTCAGTTCCAACACACATTGTTAATGTCACTCGTCCGATTTCTTCGCACGAAGGCCGCTCAACAAAAGGATGCTCTCCTTCGTGTTAGCCATGAGCGCGAAGAGGTGAAGAGATTTAGGAAGTATGCGGGACATGTTCACCGTATGAGCTCATAATTGACGGATCCGAAGAATCGTCGAGGAGCTTCGTGCAGAAAACCAGCAGTTGCGCTTGTATGCTGGTTTAGATGGTAGCGGGTCCAGCAGTGCCGGCGATTCTAGTGGCAAGCGTCGAAGAATAGACGCATACAAGTGAGCATTCTTGGTCTCGGGCTATATTTTGCTCGCCAGTTCTACCTCCGTGACAAATATTTAGCAATGATGGTGCAAGGCATCAATCGAGGCCTCGCTCGGACGTCACATCCATAGGACCTAACAGACTAACCTTACCAGCCGATCATCCGCCGCCCGTGCTCGGTCAAAAGTCCTTGAATACGACCACCGCAAATCTGGATGGCCCTTTGCAGGGCCCCCGGTCGTCATCAAGTCGACTGCGGTATGCTACTACTGAAAATGCGGGGATACGTGCTTACCATTACTACTGAATGTTCACTTGCGCAGGCAACACGTAGGTGTCCCGTCGCACGCGGCAAAGCAGCCAAGTGCTTTTGAGCCTCAGAAGGGAACGTCGAACCAGCAGCACAGGCACGCAATGATGCCACCACCGCCTCCTGTCCATGAAAAAGCTAAGAGAGTTTTCCCAACTTCTGGTCCTACCGGCGTCTTCCCTTCCCATAGCCGGGGAAAGTTGCTTACGGGCGACGCGAGTCAAGCACAAGCAGGGCGACAATCACTGCTAGACGCTGCTTTTGTGTCGACTGTGCCTCGCGGAATGACACCACGTCCCCCTTCCAGCTTCACTCCTCGAGTGTCAACTTCTCACACCGTTTCAGACGTGAACTCGCGCTTCGTTCCCCAGACTCCTGACTCAAGGCGCTTTGTTCCTGCTGCCAATGCAGCCGGGTCTCGTGTTCATTCTCGCGCCGGAAACCCTCAGGTTAATCCTGTTGTACATAACGGGCAGAGAGTTCCATTCTTTCCCAGAACAAAGATTGGCTAATGCTGCATCGCAAAGTCTACTCTGGATTTGGGTGTTGTTACTGTTGTCTCGTGTGTCTTACGCGTTTAGAGCATTGATTTTGTTACTATGACACCTATGAAAATAGTTACTTCGGAATCCGATTCCTGTTAACCCGGAGCAGCGAGGGGTGAAGGAGTTATCGACCGTCTTATCGCCTCTGCAATCTCTCGTTCACGGATACACTACCACGCTGCTCGTTGACTAGGTAGGTCACTAGGTCCGGGCGACATTCGAAGAACCTAGTGCGGACATCGTTACAGTTGGACTGAATGGCAACATGTGCGCGTGTTCACGAGTTTAGGCGGGATGCATGGTATTGTCATGCGGAGCCCATCCATTTCGACGAGGGCGACACCCAAGACCGGTGAAACCAGAGCCTGAGGCGACTTTCTTATTTACCGGGGCTTCTGGAAGGGTCAGTGACTGCGTACTATTACTTTACCTTCCCCCGAGCCTGGGATCTCTTTTCTTTCATAGTCCGCCAGCACAAGATCCTTTAGACAGCATGTGCAGTCGATCTGAGGTCGTAAGATTCTGCCACGATAGGCTGGGAGCTATTCCGGTACATCAAAACTCCCGCTCCAAGTTGGTTCTCCAGGCCCTCGGCTCGTCGACCGAGACACGCGACGAGTTCTGCTTCCAATATTGCAAAGAATATAGATTCGCAGCCTGAGAATGAACTCCCGATGCGAGCCTTGGCCTTTCGCCACTTTATACGAGTGCGAGTCATCGAGGTAGTGACCGCACTGGAAACACGTTATCTGAATTCGCTAGGTAATACATATACATTCTGTCCTGGCCTCCCAGCAGCCTGGCATTACGCTGTAACACCCGCAGTGAGGGTGACCGCCTCTGTACAGTCGTTGTATGCGTCGCAGAATACAAATTCGAGAAAAAAAGCTTCAGAAATCACCCTCCAGACTATCCTCATCCAGAAACAAATCCGGGCATTCAAGCTTTGGGCGTTGGGATCCCGTGCTTCGTGTCCTGGACAAATTAGAAATAAGTTCAGCAATATCGAAGCCAATTGTATTCCATGGCGTAGATTCGACGCCGGGAGAACAGGAAATGGATGTCTTTGGTGATTTTAAGTGTTTTGGGGGAAGTTGTGTTGGCCTCCTGGGTGTCAACGGACCTTCGGGAAGTCGAGGTGACACCAGCCGGGGCTGAGGCTCGAGCAGAGATCGAGGAGCCTCACTAGGAACGATAACATTTCTGCTTGTTGAGAGTGAGGGGCTGTGAGATTCGGCGCAGTTTGGTGAATGAGCCCCGCGGATAGAGGGGACAGACGGGGACGGAGAGAGGACTCTCTTCTCAGGTGAATCCCGGCAACACAACGGAGAAGGGATACGACTCGAGCCGTCGCGTGAAAACCAATGTCGGGATGAATCGGGGCGAACAAGGATATCCCCATCGGAGCGTACTGATCTCGACCAAGTGCCGTCATCTCGAACAGTGTCAGAATGCTCTCGTCCATTTACTGGACTCGAGCTCCGCGAAGGAGCCTGCGTCGCAATGCGTTCACGCGATAGTGCATCAAGCGATCGGATATTGTCAAAGTATGTAGCGTCTGCAGTAAGAATGGGTGGAAGGCCTAGTATTTTCCCAATCTCATTCCAGGGGTCATCGCGCATCAGGAGGTCGGATATGACATCAGCCTTAGAAGACGAAGGCAAAGGCGTCGAAACTTTGTGAGCAAGACCCGATCGGGGACGGCGCTGCACGGGTGATGCGGAGGCCAGATCAGGAGCTATATGACGGCACCTACCAGAACGAGAGGATGAGCCGTCTCTACAAGAGCCACCCACAATCGACAGCAATGAGGTGTTGTCAAAATCTAGGGCCGTCGTCTCGGTCCCATGCGGTGTCTGACAAAGCGAGAGATGAGACTCATACGTCGTACCACTGGGTAAGAGAGACGAAGGAGATAACGGCGATGTTGGGAATTCCAGGCGATCAAGGGAGGGAGTTGAAGGACCCGCTGGGTAGAGACTCCTTTCTGACAACCCTGCAGACCCCTCGTCCTGACCAAGCTGGGCCTCAAAAGAGTTGATCGGGTGAGCAGGGCTTTGAGAGATCCAGGACTCCAGGTATTCATCGTCGGATGCGGGTCCGACACACACCAGATCAGTCTCCCTTTCGCGCACTTGCTGTGAGAAAGAGGATTCCTCTCTGACCGAATTCAGCCGAGTAATGCCCTGAGCACTGTGAGCAGCGTGCCCGATGCAAGTATATGCGGGCTGCCTACAGACGACCCACTCATAGCGGACACAATATTTTGATTTCTTCGTCGAGGTGTGTCTCGTCGCTGAACAGTCCTGGTGAGACTGGTGGCACGACCGACACCCACCCCTGGCCTTGAATCGATGCAAGATGCTGGCGATGCCAGGACACTTTGTCTGGGAGAGGTCGAGTAATTGCAAAGTCCGACGGTCCTCGAGAACTCAAGAATACGATTTATCTCTACTCGACGGGAAGGATCTATTAAAAGTCGTCCTGATCAGCTGGAATAAGAGGGTCGAAGAAACTTATATCTACTACTGTCCAAAACATTTGTGGCGCTCGAGTTAGGCAGTGTAACCTTGGAACCTGTCCTAGAAGGCCCAGCAGGCAAGGGGGGGTCCAACTTGAAGGTAAATGCGCCAGCGGCTCCCGTCTGATGGGCGAGATTAGATATTGCAGGAGAGCGAGAAAACTCTCTCTGGGCGTGTTCGAGAAGGATACCAGATATTCCAGCACTTGTATTTTCTTTCTGAGTGTGAGTTCCATTGATGAGAGCCTGGCTAAGGATGCCCAGACGCCGACGGCCAAAGTGATTTTGTTGGACGCGCCAGGTCGAGCTTCGGGAGCGTGTTCGGGAAACGTTTCTGAAGACCGGGGCCACTGTCAGGACGTATTTGACAAGAATTTTGATCAACTCACCGTTTTCCGCCAGTGTAGTCTGCGCCTGTCATGGTCGCGAGTAGGCAAGTTTGAATTTGGCTCGCCAATCGAACCGACTCGGAGTCCGAGTCTTGTCACTGGCACGCCGCGTGCCAGTGACTGTTGCCAAGTGACACTCAGGCTGGCATGCAGTGCCTTCTTTCATCGCTTGTCTCCCTGGCTGGCTCGTCCGAGATGAGTGCTCCTTGAACACCACTGCCGTTATCGAGGATGCATACGTGCATGGCGTGAATCACGTCAATCAATCTTGCGGGTCCAGCCTGGGTGCCACTGCCACATCCCAGCATAAGTAGTGCATAGCAAGAGAAATAACACAGCTACTTGAACGAAAAATTGCTACCAGTCGGGCAGCGACACGTGTCATTGAAGGGTCATCACGTATCAAATAGGTTCTATATGTACTCCGGCCCACTACGAAATCATGCGCGTCGGTGCTTGTGCATCGCCAACTCGGACTGAGGCGACGCACGCAAACGCGTGGCGTGTAATCGTCATACCGTCTCGTGATTATCGCACTATTATCGCTCGGTCGAGAATTTGCCATTGATCAATCAAATAATTTTCCTTTCAAGTGCGGTGGGTTCCTTCGTATCTACTCAATCGAAAGACGTCACTCCTTTATGAAGTTAGCTTACATAATATAGTCCTTGACGCGAACTTCACTCCGCATCGTGACCGGCAATTGACCATCATCTCGGTGACCCCATGCACCTTGCCCTCGTTTCCTGTCTGTTGACCATACAGGCACACGTACGCTAAGCCAACAAGTTGACCCATGACGCGTGACGCCCCGGAAATTGAAGTTTTTCATCGGAGTTTCGGAGTGCTATATGGAGGTGCCCGGCGTAGTGGCAGCTCAAAAGGAGGATGTGAGCTAAGTTAATATGACAAGAAGTGGTATCGAATATAGTAGGAATGTAGTGTATGGGAGTGGAACACTGCATGGCGCGTTCAGCGGCGTGTGGGTGAGGAAAAGGGAGAGGACTCGGAGAGAGGAGAGTCACGGACGACACATATCGAAAGGCCTACGAGCCAAATCAGAGTCCAAATAGGATCGTGAAACTTTTGTTGCGAATGGGATGATATGTACTAGTAGCACGGATCAGGAAGGGAGAAGAGGCCAATGGGTGGCCGTCGCGAGGGAGGTGAGAGATAACGAAAGAGGGGGCGGTGGTGGGCGGCGGTGGCAGTGGGGAGGTGTGAATGCTGCACGCGCTCTCGGGGGTGACGTAATTAGAGTGCTATCACCAAGTCCCGAGGGAGAGGGGAATGATACCTCGAGTGCATGGGTTGGTGCGCCAGCCAACCTTGACTCCGTTCTGAGGGTGTCTGCGAAAAGACCAGGAAGGCGGGTGGAGGTAGCAGAGTACTAGCCCGATTCCACTCCATCCAAGCGAAGATAGGGATCCGCCATCATCTGGCAAGCCATTTTATGTGTTCATCATGCTGGTGAGCCCAGGTGTTCTCGCTACTCCGAAGATGGGGGTCACCCCCATCGTCCAAATCCGAGTCGTTTCCTCGGCGCAGATGCCCAGAACTGCGCTGAGATACGTCAAAAGAGAAGAGAGGATGTGGTCTGGGGAGGGGGAAGGTTTTGGCGAGTAGTAGGGGCCATAAAACCGTCGGGCTGTAGTTTTTTTGTTTAGTTTTATGAGCCAGACTGGCACCATCAGGTGGTCACCAGACTTATTGATAAGCGCATGTCACGTGCGCGAGGCTCCAAGCCTATATCGTATCGATCCGAGCCCGAAGGCAACAAGAAGAGCGAAGATCTTGAGGGAGTGGAGCTTCACGCGATAGAAGAGTCAACAATTGGTATTCAGTACTCGAGAGGACAGGAGACTGAACTTATAGTTACAGAAGGAAACTCGTAGGGTTGTTAATCAGTCATGAGTCTTCCAGATCCAGAAGTATCGCTAAAACAGGCAAGTATCCGAAACGTCAAGGCGGCCCGGTTACCGATGCTTACATCAGCCCTAAGACTGAAGGCCGGTGACACAGACACTCGAAACAAAAAGTGATGCACAGAAGACTCACCCTCCTTGGGCTTGCCTGTCTTACGCGGGAATACAACAAGATGCTCCTTTCATCCCTTCAACCACTAGACATTGATCGCCTTCCCTTCGACAAATATATTCTGACGCCGGCGGTCATCGACCGGTGTAAATTTCAATCATACTTTCGCGTACTACGCGAAAGTATGATTGAAATTTACATCAGTCACCGAGCGCGGCGTCACTCGCTCGATTTTAAGTATACACCCCCCTGCTACTCTAGAGAATTGTTCTATTTGGCGAGAGTTGGTAGCAGTGAGGGGGCGAAACAAAAACTACATCGCATCGCGTGGCGTTGGGGAAACGAGGGTCATCAGGGGTCCCCCCCCCCCGACGCCCGTGCGCTCACCGAGCACGACGACACTCCCAAGAAGATGCCCATTCCCCTATTCACTTCCGCCCCATCTCTCTTCTCTCCACCGTATCTTCGGTCGTTGTCAAGGGCTCGCAGGTCATCAGCATACCCGACTCGGAACCCGACGTTGATTGTCCACACCGACCCTTGTCCCCTTGCCTCCCCAACATGATGGAGTTTTAGAACATCAGGTATCATCACTCGAAGGTCGCGGCTGTCTCAGTTACAAAGTCGATGGAAGTCTGAGGGCAAGGGGACGGTTGGCGGTTCGACTTCCACATTTCTTCCCTGGTACGTGTATTGTCGGTCTCCAATGGACAACGTGGTTGGACCAATGCTCAGAACGCATATAGCATATATACCGAGACACGATAGGCTAGCCAGCTACAACAGACGTAAAGTTATGTATGCAAGACGTACTAGTAGAATGCCGCGGAGGAAATCGTGCACGTATGCGCTGTTCAATAAAAGTTAGCACCGGAGCCAATGTCGAGCGCGTCAAGCGCTGGGCAGGTGAAATTGTCTTACCCTCACCATCTTCGTCTGTAAGATCTAGATCGCTTCGGGAGAGGGGGTGTAGGTAGGTTATGATAAGATATAACGAAATCCCATCCACTCGGTGTATGCTTAGGGCAGTGGCTGTTAAATACAGAATCAGCGGTGGAGGCGTCGTGCGAGTGTTATTGCAAACCTTCAGGAACTAGCAAGTGAGAGGCCCCGTCACAAGGCCAGCGAGGAGTCAACAAGTGCTTGGACACGGTAGGCATAGGCATCCATCTCACCATCCCTATCTGTCCTGTCCTCGGTTGGGAATGTGGAAATGAGGTGCTGGGTAGACGCATTCCGACTACGCAGGCCTAAGACAACGGCCGCCTCTGACAGGCAATCAGAATCATCCTTTGATGATACTATGAAAGGAATCAATAACCTACCGCTGGTAGTTTCAGACTTAAATGTTGACATCTCTACCTCATCCAAGTCGTTGACGGGTATATCAGTTAACGTGGGTATTTCAAGCCAGTCACTGAATGGATTGCTCTTGATGGATGCTGCGAAACGTCGAAACCGTGAGGTGGCGGACGTCAAAAACAGACAAGCCTACTGGTGCCGGATTTATCCTCAGGTACACGCGCGGCCTCCACAATCTGGTCCAAAAGGCGATCGTCAATAGCTCTGTCTGACGCTCTCTACAGCCAGCATGTCAGGGCAGATCTAGATGTAGTTCCACTACGGTAAAGATTCACCTTGATGATCTTGAAGGTCTTCTTAGAGAGACGTCTATACCTCCTGGGTTGAAGTAACTTTACAATGGCATAGCCATTGGGATTTTCGAGGTCCTGTCGTTCTCTGTTGCATCACGATTAATCGATGGTTATGCTTTATTCTGTATGAATGACTAACTTGGTGATACGGTGCCCGATGATGCTTTGTGTTTCCAGTTCGACCAAGCTCAGATGTCTTTGGAGGAGGCCGCGCGACTGATCCATAAGATCGTCACCCAACTGCTCATGGCTACCAACACTGAAGCTTCTCCGGAGGTCATCGATCAAACTCCTTCCGATCAGATGGCCGGATACTTCAACAGTAAGTCCGACAAATTCACGAATGTCGCTCTGGGAATTGTTGTTGGCCATGTAAATGGACGACAAGGAAAGATTCTGAGCCAGTAGGATATTAGAGAAGGGGAATAATTTAATGATACGATCACCAGTTCTTATATATATAGAGAACTGGGAGAGCGCTAACAACTAGGCTTCCGAGTCTTGGTTTTTCGATTTCCGATTGCTGTAATTAGTCCCCTAATACTGTATGGAAGGAGAGAAAGCGGTTTAAGATCGCTGTCAACGGGAAAGGAAATCCATTGTATGTGGGCTACATCCAAGTTGACGTTACCAGAACGCCGCGTGCGCCACTGCCATTGAGCGAGGGAGTATTATGTAATAGCCTAGTCTCACATGTGCCGCTCAGCGGAAACCTCGAAAAAGGAGAGAAGCACTTGAACGGGCTGGGTACATGTTTCGGTCCTGCTACCGACCTGGCTGGGAATCATCGTGGGCCAGTACTAATCAGTTCTATCTTAATTTCGAGGACGTACAGAGCGTTGGAGTGAGTGATGAGAAACAAGTGATGTCGAAAAGACCCCCTGTTCAAGAGGGCCCTTACGAACTCGAAATCAACAAGCTTTTCTCCACCGAGCCCCTTTTCTCTAATCCTCGAAATCATTGTGTACAATTACTGGATGTCATTGAGCTTCGCAATGATCCTCCAATTATTGTACACCCGTTGTTGCGCCCATTTTACGACCCCCGCCTTCAAATGTATGAGAGTTTGTTACTTTCTTTGCTCAAATATGTGAGGTGAGTCCGAAATGTCCTCTATTTACAACGTATACTAATTGTTGACCTGATTAGGGTGTCCAATTCGTGCATGAGAACGACGTCGCTCACCAATGTGTTGTCACTTTTTCTGTCTTACTTAATTTCCTCGTGTGATCTATGCCAGAGACCGTACATCTGAACATCATGCTTGACCCACCAAACTTGTATCCCCGCTCTTTCCACCCTGCCGACATTGAGCGAGTTAAGAATTTCCGGTATTCGCGAACGCGGGCCCGACGAGGTATCTCAGGCTCCTCATTGACTTTGGCTTATCCTGCCAATACGGTCCTGCCAATGGGCCACCACTTGACAAGCCACTGCGTGGTGGTGACAAGACAGCCCCGGAGCACTGGGACATGGAAACATCATGTAACCCGTTTCCCACTGATGTCTACTATCTCAGAAACTTCAGGCCAACGGTACTGATCCAACAAAATACAGAAATACAAAGAGTTCGACAGATATGATGCAAGGTGATCCCACCATCCGTGACAGCGACTATCGCTTGAACTTGAATACGTTTGTATTCGTGAGCGCTGGTCAGTGATTACTAATTTGGAGCCGAGCCGATAATTGTCTGGGCATTTTTTACCGGCTTGCTAGTTCCCAGTTCCGCTTCAGGATTTGAACAGCGGGCTGAAAGATCAACGGATGGCCTTGGAATTCATCCAGGATAACATTCCCGAGTTCGGGGGAGATTCGGAGAAGATATACTTCTGATGCTTATACAAATGATGCTGTTCTTGAGGCCGGCTCCAGGTGACGATTGGTGGCCAGGTGAGTGAGTTGACGAGGATCACGTTTAAAGCACGTTTTATACTCTTCACAGCCAGCCGATGTGGGACGTGTCCAGACCTATATTTTATATCCAGCGCCTTAGTCGCTATTCCGTGGCTATCATGGACTTATCAACAGCCTGAGGTCCGCTCTGGGTATGAAGGAAAATTGGTTCCAAACTGAAGCCAGCGCTGAATATACCCTCCCTAGCAAGAGGTCTCCACCCTCGATATATGCCAGGAAAACCATTCAATGTTCTTTTACTGTAAACGCCACCCGATGCCCTGCTGATTCCACTGCATGCTCATTTTTCCGTTTGAGGTCCTCTTTTATTCACATACTACTGTAGTAGGGTCTGGATTGCCTTGCCCACAGAAATTGGTGAACTGGCTCATCCCATCAAAGCTCAATCACAGTTACTGCAACCCACGATCATTCCAGGCAGCTCGCCCCAGTTCGTGCCCCGGCCAAGATTTGCATGTGGGAACTTTGTCGATGTGCCCATTATTTCTGGCACTAACGTCAGAGGTCATCCAACTGATCTGTTCAAACCTCACCTCTGAACGCCTTGGGAAACTGAACGAAGGCACGTGCCGCACGTCGTACTAGTATTCGACTACACTATTCGGTCTGGGCCCGCAGAACTCGCGGCCTCTGAGCGGCTCGTGAAAGCGTCCGAGCTCGACGAGTCGAAGGTCGCCCAAGCCCACGACAAAATC
>Ga0209488_10002327_pt1 | contig 15659 bp, 22 predicted proteins | sample Rivendell_Oct201_8_FD_188349 | JGI IMG/M metagenome (GOLD analysis project Ga0209488, IMG submission 188349) | Vadose zone soil microbial communities from the Eel River Critical Zone Observatory, Northern California, USA -... | ecosystem: Environmental > Terrestrial > Soil > Vadose zone >... | reverse complement strand
TTCGACGTTCGGCAACTGTGTCGCCATCCATCGAATCGTGCCATACCATGAAACATTGGTCTGCCCGAGTCCCTGGACAGATTGTGTCAGGCGAACGAAGTAAGTGAAGGGTTTGTTAATGAGTGATGTACATGTAAAAATATGACTGTTGCTGTTCGTTGGGTGGAGGCGGGGATTCTTAACGGCTCGACCGCGGGCATGATCGCTTTGTTAAATTGACCATAGCGAGTGGAAGATAGGCATATATACCTATCCTACCGCAGCTCCAAACACAAATACCTGAGGCTCTCTTGGTTATTCGTAGTTGCGCAGTCATGACTGCGATCTTGATGGGCGCAGCCTCAAGCTAGCGGCGACGGAGAGTTGATGCCACCTTGCGTTGAATGTGTGTGGGAATTGGAAATTGGCCAGATGAGGTAATTCGACCTTGCAAGCACCGCTCTTCCCTCGCCGTTAGCCACCGCCCCTTCCTTCAGTTCAATTCTCTCAGCGCCCGCGTATATACTCTCTTTTCTTCTTTACTAATGGGAAATCTCTCCTCTTGTTGCGAATCTTGCTGTGCGTATACCCGTATATTCACTCTTGAAACACCCTCACACCGATCTCTTGGCATCCCTGAACCTCTCAGTCCATTCCCGCAACTCTCAATCGTATGAACCCCTGCTATTAGAGAATGAGCGGGAGGCAGTGGCTGACCTTCTTCAATACCTCGAAAGTATGTACTTCCTTCCAGTACGCATATAGCATCCTGATCGCGAGCCCTACTCGTTTCAAAAGATCGCACGACTACCAACTTTTTCACTGGCTCTCCACTCTCCGCGCTGACCACACTCTCCTTTTCCGATAATGTCGACCTCCAGCGCAGCGCGGCACTTGCCTTTGCCGAGATCACTGAGAAAGAAGTCCGTCCTGTCGGTCGTGACACACTCGACCCCATCCTCTTCCTCCTCTCGAGCCACGATACTGAGGTGCAGCGCGCCGCGAGCGCCGCTCTAGGCAACTTGGCCGTGAACAGTGAGTTTAGATTGCGATTCTTTACCGTTGCTTGTACTGATAGCCATGGGCCAGCTGAGAATAAGTTGCTTATTGTCAAGCTAGGCGGGCTCGAGCCCCTCATACGTCAGATGCTCAGTCCCAATGTAGAGGTGCAATGCAATGCCGTCGGATGCGTCACCAACCTTGCTACGCATGGTATAGTTTTTATGTTTACTCTTTTACGATGCGGGGGTAACCGAAATTCTTCCGTAGACGATAACAAGACGAAGATTGCCAAGTCTGGTGCTCTTGTCCCTCTTACTCGGCTGGCCCGATCCAAGGATATGCGGGTACAACGAAATGCGACCGGTGCGCTACTCAATATGACCCATTCAGGTTCGATATCCCGATTACGTCGATGTCATTGATGAAAACTGATATGCCATATTTTAGATGAAAACAGGCAACAGTTGGTCAATGCGGGCGCTATCCCCGTTCTTGTCGGCCTGCTCAATTCCCCCGACACAGACGTGCAGTACTATTGCACGACTGCCCTAAGTAATATCGCTGTCGATGGTAGGTTATTGCGGCTTCGGAGTTTACAGACAGTGCCTAATTTGGGCTTGTTCAGGCTCAAACCGGAAAAGACTAGCACAGAGCGAACCAAAGTTGGTGACGAGCTTAGTGCAGCTCATGGATAGTACAAGTTTGAAAGTACAATGCCAGGCGGCACTGGCACTGCGGAATCTCGCGAGTGACGGTGCGTACTTTCTTCGTCCGCCCATGTCAATCGAGTGTCGATATGTTTCGCGCAGAGAAGTACCAGCTCGAGATTGTCAAGGCAGATGGTCTACATCCTCTTCTTCGCCTTTTGCAGTCTACCTATCTTCCGCTTATCCTTTCCTCGGCCGCTTGCGTGCGCAATGTATCCATACACCCTCAAAACGAGTCTCCGATTATCGAGTCCGGCTTCTTACAACCGCTCATCAATCTCCTCTCGTTCAAGGACAATGAAGAGGTACAATGCCATGCCATCTCGACGTTGCGCAACCTTGCTGCGAGCTCTGAGAAGAATAAACTCGCCATCGTCAAGGCGGGTGCGGTTCAGTCAATCAAAGAGCTTGTCTTGGATGTGGCAATGAACGTACAAAGCGAGATGACAGCGTGTGTTGCAGTGCTGGCGCTGAGTGATGATTTGAAGGGACAGCTGTTGGAAATGGGAATCTGCGAGGTGCTCATACCACTCACGAATTCACTTAGTGCCGAAGTTCAAGGGAACAGTGCGGCGGCGCTTGGAAATCTATCTTCGAAAGGTTAGGACCTCTAGATGCGCTCATTTCGGTCCGTCCTGATTTCATTGTAATCAGATGGACGTGCGGCTTCGGATGACTATTCGGCGTTTAACGATGTATGGGAAAAGCCGGAAGGAGGCATGCATCAATACCTCCATCGCTTTCTGAGCAGCACCGATGCCACTTTTCAGCACATCGCTGTTTGGACCATTATGCAACTTTTGGAATCGGGAGGTCAGAAAAGGTTTCTTATTGTTCTCTGAGATGCTCTGTTGATATACCCTTTAGACCCTCAACTGACGAGTAATATCCGTTCGTCTACTCTGCTCATCCCCAGTGTGCGCGACCTATCGGTTTCACGCTCCGTGACGCCGACGTCATCAGCCGGTGGGACGCCCCACTCGCATCGGTCTCAGGCGCGTTCCTACCAGGAGACTGAGACGGGCGATGGCCAAGGGGAGATTCAGGAATTGGCGCGGAAGATTTTGTATATTATGGACGGGGACGAACCGGCCCCTGCTGCTAGTTCGGCGCCGTCCCACGTACAACCAGGGTCATCGGTCGGACGCGAATCGAACGCTAGTGGTATGGACCATGAAGAACTAAGGAGGAGCGTACGAGACGCTCTAGGGGGCAGCTCCCGCAGCCAGTATCACTGATCTTCACTAGAACCCTCTTGATATGGCCTTTTTTCTTTTCACATTCTGCACTCGAGACAAATTTGCGCTCTGCGATGTGCATTCCCACGTTTTCTTTCCTCATGATTATTTGGTCTCCTTCACATGTGTAATGACTTTGATTCGTTGCGTCTTTCCGCTAATTCAAGCCAATGCTATTTGATCATGGTGGGTTGTGGGTGTTCTTTGATGTGGAATGTAAGGTGGTTTGCGCGTGTGGTTGGCCTGCAAGCAAAGAGACGACGTGACGTGGATCAGTTGTGACTGACTCTTGTGTGAAAATGGCCGAGGCTGTGGCTGTGTCCAGTCCGTAGTTGCCAAAGACGCTCATTGTCCTCTGAAAACTATTTCCCGACTGCCTTTAATCGACACACAATACACAATACACAGTAAGGACTATCACTATCCGAGCTGGAGCCATTGTCCGCAATCAACAAGTCACGCTCTCCACAATGTGTCACTTCCGGACCCGTGGATGCCTCGTGCCCGCCAGGACCAGACACATACCCCCGCCGGCTTGATGATTTTAAACCGCCCTTGCCGAAGCGGCTGTTCACCATCTTTCACCCCCGTTTTCCACTCCCTCATAACTAAACCAAAAGTCCACGGCTGTGCCCTGGCCTTGTCTTGTTCAAACACTGTTGTTTCTCCATCTCTTCCTCTCATTTGCGCTCTAGAATCTCTCTTCTCTTTCTCTAGACAATGCGTCTCTCACTCGATACCGCTCTCGTCGTCCTCGCGCTTGCGCAAGGCCTCGTAGCAGCCCCTGCCAACGCCGACGTACCCGAGCAGCCGCCGCTCAAACGCGCCGCCAACGGATTCCACAAGTCTGCTCTTCGTCACAGCGCCGGTCTGGCGCGGGACCTTCGCATTGCACTTCGCGGTCTCAGCCGCGTGGACTATTCTCGTGCATCCCTGGCGCGCAGGGATGGCAATGGCAACAAGCCGTTCTGCGTATCTAACCCCAGTGGCAGTGGCTCGCCGCAACAGAGCAATAATATAACCACGAATAATTCTCCCGGCTCTCACTCGTCACAAGGCTCGCCGTCGAACACCAAGAAAGGTTCCCCGTCGTCCACCGGTTCGCCAGCTGCGAATCCGACCTCGACCGCGCAGTCCAATTTCAAGCTAGTGCAGTCCTACGTGCGTGTCTACACCGCATTATTGTGCCGGGCCGCGAAAATTTTCACCATGCTGACCATTTCTGGACGCTGCTCCATTTGATATATTGATTCCGTAGTCCGGAAGCAACTTTTTCTCCGGATGGGATTTCTTCACCGGTAGTGACCCGACGCATGGGATTGTGAACTTTGTCGACCAGTCGACGGCGGTGCGTGGCAATTCTCCATTTTGTCACCCCCGTCGCATGCCGGTCTCATGACTATATTTGTTTCCTTGCATTTCTACAGCAATCGAGCAACCTGATATCGATCAATGACGCTGGAAATGCTATCATGCGCGTTGAGACCACGCCACAGGTCACCGGAAACCGCAATTCCGTTCGCATTCAGACACAGTTTAGCTTTACAGGCGGGCTCCTTATCATGGACAGCGTTCATATGCCGACGGGTTGTTCGGTATGGCCCGCGTTCTGGACAAACGGGCAGCAGTGGCCGAACACTGGCGAAATCGATATTGTCGAAGGCGTCAATGACTACACGAATAATCAGGCCACGGTGCACACGGGCGTTGGGTGTCAACTGCCCTCAAGCAACGTTACCCAACTGGGTATCAGTGGCGCTGTCGTTGGTGGCACGAACTGTGCGGCACTGCAGACGGGCAACCAGGGGTGTGGTGTGCGGGCGAGTCAGACTAACTCTTTTGGAGCGGCGTTCAACAATAACGGGGGTGGAGTCTTCGCGAGTGCGTCCTTTTGTTCACCCCTTCACGCGCCTCCCGCGTGCCGCGGGATACTGATATCGGCCATCAGTGCTTTGGGACGACTCGGGTGTCGCCGTCTCTTTCTTCTCTAGGCAAAACATCCCGTCCGATATCACCGCCGGGGCGCCGGTTCCTGATAACTGGGGGACGCCGAGCGCGTTCTGGCCCGCGAGCAGCTGCAATCCGTTCCAGTTCTTCCAGAACCATGGGGTCATCTTCGACACGACCCTGTGCGGTGACTGGGCAGGTTCTGCCTGGCCGTCGACGGGCGTGCCAGGACAGGAACAGAGCTGCGCACAGCGAACTGGGGTTTCCACGTGCGAGGCTTATGTACGGAATAATGGCGCGGCGCTTGCCGAGGCTTGTGCGTCCCTCTATTCCTTACCCTTGCCCTTGCGTTCTGGCCCGCTAACTCCACCCCTTTTGCGCAGATTGGGAAGTCAAGAATGTGCAGATCTATCAGAACAAGTGATGGATAGAAAACGTGCCAACGCCAAGAACACCCCCTAACGCACCCATTCATTCACACACACTAACCACGCAAGCAATCGAACACAACTAATTAATGCACGCACGAAGGAATGATCGAATGCATTGCAATTATTTTAATGATATAGGGAGGTAGAATGTGTATCTTTTAAATCGGTGTTCATACACGAGCTGGACATCGTGCACTGTAGAAGCATTCGGTACGACATCCGGGTTATATAGCGATGGATGTACCTTTGTACTTAGTAGGCTTTACCCAGATATAAACTTTCAACTCGGATGGGGTGCGTTTGATAAGGTCCCAACGTTCCATTGTACTTTGGTACGAGGAGCCTTTTTCATTGTGATGTGACGACGGACATGTGATGCCTGACGTATTCTGGGGGGAAAGCCAAGTCGGCAGATTAAAGGGCGTGTATTGTGCGTGCGGCTCTGTAACTATGAGAAAAAAGAACAACTTCGAGGCTTAAATGCGGGTGGAGTGAGGAGGGGGCGCAATCGAACGAACGGAAAGACATGCGATCGACCACGGTAAGATCATGCGCTCAAGACTGTAGTGCACAGAACGCGTTCATTTACCTTCTTCTAACCCCTCTCCAGCCCTCAACGCAACCACGCAGTTTTGAACCGTGAACGGGATAACCAATTGACCAAGACTAACCTCTTCCTCAGCACCACTCACTCTCCCTCCACTCCACTCCCTTGAGTCGCACATATATATATTATATATCTTCGCGTATGCGTAACGCACACACCCCCTCTACGCGCACGCGCAAAGGAGAGAAAATAGTGTGTGTGTGTGTGTGTGTGTGTGAGTGACGGACGGGCTACTTTCTTGTCTTTTTTCCCTCGACGAAGAGTACTCTCCGTTTCACTGAGGAAAAAAAAAAGAAAAAGCAAAACGTTAGTAATTATGTTCTGAGCATGCACGGATACGCGTCGTGTCGATGATGATCACGACGACGTCGATTTGGCTTGACTGGACTGGACTGGGGCGAGAACAGGAGAGGGGAGGGAGGGGGAACTGGGAGCCCCGGGGGAAGAGGTGGATGCGACACGACACGACACGACACAGCACGACACAGCAAAACCGGGGGGGGGAACCGTCCACGTACCTCGCGGATCATACTTGACCGCCGCCAGCTTAGGACCCATCCGGAGGCGCTGCGTGGTATAGAAAAAGCCGGTTTGCGCCGTCGAGATGAGGCGAACGATGAGCGTACTAAATTTATTTTTTTCATCATCACCATCATCAACTCATTGGGAGCGAGGTGAAGGACGCGCGTACGCACCGGGCTTTGGACTTGCCGGCCATCTTTGGACAGGACTTGCGTTTTTGCGAGTTGGACGAGAGTGCACAGCTGCGCGCTTGACGGTGGTCCAGCGGAGCGGGGAACCGCCTCCAATCGTCCTGTGGCTGCGGAGCGCCGCATCTTCACGACTACTACGAGGGGTTGATGCATCGGAATTTATTCAAGATAGTAATACAACTACGTAGAGACAAAGTTGGGCATACTGCGACTATTACCGTCTTCCTCGTAGTCGCGTAAACGGTTAGATGACACTGGCAATCGTGATAAGTGAACACTAGTCAGACCAAGGTTACCGGCGTGAGCAGACGAAAAGACAAGAAAAAAAGGGCACTAATGTACAGTACAAGACGTTTACGTGGGAATATGCCAAAGGTTAAGGAGGGTCCAAAAACTCGAAGGACGTTATCGAAATATAGCACCACAGCCCCGAGACTCGTACAAAAGGTTTGACGCCAGACGAACATGCAGTGATTAGAGCACAGAGCACAAAGGTAAAAGTGAGGGGAACGGAAGAAAAGTATAACAAAATACGGAAGAGGGAAAAAAGTTGAGACTTTTGTGACCTTGGAAAGGGTAGGCTTTATGGGATACGATCACTGCTCCAAGCCAGCAGGACCCTGGAGGGATGCCATCCAAATCCTAGTCTTGTACAACCTACGTGGCTTATGAGCAGCCACCCCGAATAGCTAGACAGAGAAAACGCGCACCGGAATAGTTCCCGTACCAGCTCTCGGAAGTCGATCCGCTTTTCCGCAACAAAATAAAAGGTGAGTTTACGCCGATCCCTAAGGGAAAAATGAATGAGCAAATAATGATACTCACAAAGAAATAAAACGCACCATTGATACTCAGCGTCTACGACGTCCATTGGCAACTTTTTCTGCCGTACTTTATTCTGGCACAGCTGGAGAGCTTTGACCTCATCCTGCATCTTCGCCACCAAGAGTCTTCGAAATGTCAGCTGCCAGGACCAAGGGGAAGAGTTCGGGGACGTACTGAGCGTCTTGTGGACCCGCTTTCCCGTAAATCATCTTTGGATTAATTTCTTTCTTTGACCCAGCACCACCAGCGCTAAGCGGCTGCTGTTCCCCAGGGCTCAAGGGCGTTTCTGTGTACCCGACATGTGACGACTGTTGTTGTTGCTGCTGCTGCTGGAAGGCTTCGACCTCTCCCAGTGTGATTGAATCATTCACGACCTTGCCCAAGTCTTTTCCACGATCAGCTTCCACGATCACCAGATCCCCAACGCGAATGTCGAGGGTGATGTCGGTTGCATAGAACAAGTCCGTTCGACCTGCTTTGAACTCGACAATGTATAGCGGGCACGATGAAGGCACGGCATGGAGCGGCACCCCCCTGCCAAGGTCATTGATCGATTGACGAGGCTGTGATAGTTGAGAGTGCGCATCTGAGGCCCGGCGCTGTATTGACGTCGAGAGAAGGCCATGGCCCTCGTGGTGTGCCTGTTGCTGCTGCGACGGGGCAGTACGTGGAGATATGGGCGAGCGCGCAGAAAACCCAATATCAGCTTGTGGGATATACTTGATACCTTGTCCCGGAATGAAGCGTGCTGTCAGGGCGTGTTGACTTTGAGGAGCAGGGTCCTGGAAGTCATGGTGACCCAGTGATGGAGACCCTCCCGACGACAGTCCGGAGTCGTTCGGCTCCCCAAGCGTCTGACGACCGCCAGGAATCGTCAGATTAAGGTTTTGGTATGGTGAGAAGCGTTCAGGCGAGCGACCGAGGGGTGCATAAATGGGAAGAGATGAGGGCTGGCTTGGCGGTAGAGCGGACGACGATGAGACTGGACCAGGGCTATCTTTTCCGAGTGTGAGGGACGTGAGGTCACCCGCAAGGTCTTCGTCACTGAGTAGCAGCCCACCACGACCCCCAAGGCCAAGGGTGGACTGGCCGAAGAATTGGCCGGACGAACGAGTAGGTTCGTCATCCCCACTGACGCCGGGCGCACTAAAGCCTACGATACCACGCCGCGGTTGGACGACGCTAACACTGTGACGTCTACTCGTAGTACCACTTCCTCCACCATTGGTGCTATCGTGTATGCCAGAACCGGACCATAATTCACGGAAAGCAGAGCCATCATCGAGTAGGATATCGTTGACGTTCCGGACAAAAGGGCTCATGTTGGAGATATCAACTGGATGGCTGCTGTAGGAGGAAGACCGCAAGTGAAAGTCGGGTGGGTTGGCAGAGGAGAGAAAACGGTCATCGAAAGACGATCTGGGTGAGGTACCAAAATAACCGTACCGGTTACTCGCGAATGGCTTGGTCTCCGCAACGCGTCCGGGAATGCTGAGTGGGTTTGACCCAAAACCTGAGTCATTCCAACTAGCCAGGCCAGGCTGGCCAAAGGCACTTCCGACCGGACCGGTGCGCGTTGCGAGAGATTGTGACCGGCTTCGTGTAAGATCTCCGGCGTAGGAGCGCCCGCGCGAAGACCCGGGGTGGATGAAACGGTCATCATACGCATCAGAGGTGGCTTCTGACTCGTCGTCCTCAAAGGTCGATGCGAAAGCCCGAGCCTCGCGCATGGCAGAAAGACTGGTCTGGAGGGAAGGGGCGGTTGTGGTGGAGAAGGAGGAACTGCGGCCGGGAAAAGAACCGGGATTGAAGCTGGGAGGTGGACGTTGGGCCCAGGAAGGGTTGTTGCGACCGAGGCTGGGCGAGACGGCCTGATGGGACGAGAGGAAGTTCTGACTGGAAGTGCGCGGTGGCTGACTTGCAGCGCGCTCTCGAAGGGATGCCGGGCCAGTAGAGTCGAGACCATTCCCGGAAGCGAATCGATTCCTGCGATCCGCATCATCATCTGGCTGTGGAAACGGGAAGCTGACAGGGTGGGCCATCATGACGGGAGTAGAGAAAGGGGACGATGGATAGAATCAGGGTTGGGCTGGTTGGCGGAGCAAGGTAATCAAGTGACACGGCAGTGTGGCAGGGCTCTGGACGTAAAACGTTACGGATCTTGTTGAGGGGGATAGACAAGTACAATCTGAACAACGTGTGAGGAAGTAAAGAGGAGAAGAGGAGAAGACTACGTGCATATAATAATTCGGATTCGCTCTTCTGACCTAGATGTTTGTTGATGGGGTATATTGCGTAAGGGAGAGAGAGGACTAGAGAGAAAGCAAGACAGACCGACTGGATCTAGACAAAGAAAAAAAAATAAGAAGGAATCTAGAGAAAGTGAGGGGATAGTGGGGATGCGATGGCTGTCTATGAAGAGAGAGCAAAGGGAGACATTCCTCGGTCTCAACACTCCAGTTGGCTGGGCATTCGTGCCCTCGTGACCCAACCATTTTTCCCCCTTTCGCCCTGATCACCTGTTCGTCCATCCCTCCCGACCTCCATCTCGCTCCCAGCGCTCCCACCCCTTCAACAATCGGTCACGGGGAACACTCTCCTCTCACGAGCCATCCCAGGCCGATCCGGCACCACCGAGCCCTTTAAACTTTGTCCCTTTTTCAATTTTCGTGGCGCACTGGCCGTGTCACCGGTCTTAGTCTTCCCCCACAGTTGGTTAATCCCATGAGCTCCTCCCCCTCCTTATATTGATCCGAAAATTACGCCCTTGCATAATCCCCGATCCACGGTTCGGTCAGCAGTCGCACCCGTAACCCTTATACAATTGCCAGCTTTCCAGCCTGCCCTCAGGCAAGCTTTTGATGAGTAAAGCTTTTCAATTTCGCTGGCGAGACCGGACCGCGGGTCATTGGGGCTCATTCACGTCATGTGTTTATTCCCGTAGCCATCGGATCTCGTCCGTTCATCCCCTTCCAAAGGCATCCTGCGTCAGCAGGTCTCGTAAGTTGCCGTAAAAGTTGATTAAATGTCATTCATACCGTGTAGAGAGCAAAATATGTGTGTGTTTAATAAGACACAGGTTTACGTCTGGATGCCATATCCCCTGTGTGTCTCTGATTCTTTAACACGTCCCATCATTTGTGACGGACAACATTCAGGTATTGTCAAGCCAAGTGCCTATAGGACCCGTTCAAGGCACAGGCGGGGTTGTGTCGCCGTGCTTACCTTTAAGACTCCCCTGATTCCCGTGCCGACATCAAACCCAGAGGGGATGGCCATCCATTTACGAGTTCAGAATCTTTTACGAGGACTTTGTACGAAATATTTCTGATCTGACTTTCGGTATCCTGCACTCTCAGAACGTTCTATCATGCATCACGTGACTGCAATCTCGACATACATCAGGACCGGCTTTCCAAATAAGTTGGACGATGGGCAGGATGGCGCCGAGATAGTCTTGAGTGTTGACATGGAGTGAATTTAGTATGGTGGTGGCTGGATGGACTTGGATAAGGTACGCCCAACAGCCGGCCCGTCCAAAACATGACGTTCATGATGGAGGATATGAAAGACTCTAGTACCAGGTTAGTGGCAACGCCGAGGCACTTCCGTACGACTCAGAATCGGACGATGCTCGGGTTTGCCTTGGTGAGTGAAGAAAGGACTTGAGGTCCAAGAGAGGATGATCATCGAACAAGTTGTACGTGTTGACTCTTCCATGCGCTGGTAGGTGTTCGGAGGGGCAACGCGTCTCGTTAAAGAGATCGACCTCTACAACAACCTTCTTTGCCATCGAACACGTCTCATGACATCAGCGTTGCCCATGGGCAAAGATAGCATCACCTGATCTCATACTTGGTAAGATCATTCACGTTGAAATCTGGGGCGATTGCGACGCGATCTCTTCACGGAGTGCGAACATGCAGATAGTAAGTAGCCCCGACGCGTGCTTCTTTTCTCATCACGACATCTGCTTGTCTTTGCACCAGGGATTTACTTTTGCCCTCACCTCTCTGTATAACGAGGGACACAGCTTTGTTCTCTTTTACCCCGACGCGCTCGCGGCCGTCGTCCGGCGAGATATATGGATCTGGCTGTCACTTGTCGCGCTTAACATCCTCGGGAACCACGTAGCCCTTTGTCTTTATTGTGTGTGCGTAGTTCGGCGGCGTATGTTGGCCCGCCTTCAGTTGGAGGATGAGGTCTGAGGGCTGGTCTCACGTATATGCGCGAGTGGGGATATGATTGCGACGGCCCCGCCTTCAGACGCTGACTCTCATGGCCACCCGCAGAGAAGCCCATACAGGGCTTGCTGGAAAAAATGCGATGTGTAGATGGCTGCTTTAGCTATGGTTGGTCGCACGTCATGGGGTCGTGTAATTTGGTTAGGTAAGGCAATGCCTTGTCGATATCACGGCCCGGGGAAGCCATCCGATGCATGTCAACTGCAAGCATCAGTGTCCCCAGCGGGCTCGCTCTCAGCTTCCATGCGATTGTGGAGACTTTCGGAACTGCGTGATGGTTTTCATGTGGCGTCTAAATGATGCGCCACTAGGGCAACGGGCAACACGGGCAACTGAACGAGCGGCTAATGACGGGAAACCTCCGTGCCATGTGATCATATCATCTTGGTACATTCAAGTTGTCGGGTATCCGAGTCACCACGATGCGTGGACCGTGCTTCATACGAGTATTCTTTGTCTGACATCGTTGGATACATATGGCAAGGCCTGGGATTGTCATGCAGAGATCGAATATTGAATGTTAGTACGACGTGAGTACTCGTTCCGATTTTGTGAAGGATTCAAGCCCATTGCTCCGAGTCACCCACCACCCGTAGTACTCTCAGTCTTTGGAGATCCCGCATGACCTCCGCTGAGAACGGATATCCGAGTCGGCCAACGTTGAAGGGGTCCCGAAACCGGCTGGGAGCAGCACTGCCAGTGCAGGCGACATGATTCGCGTCCCATCTCAGGACTCTTGGCTGCGAGGAGTACCTTCAAGTTAGGCTGAGGGGAAGACCCCAACTGAGGTGTCCGGTAATGGATTCACACTGCATTTACGCTATTTCTTAGTGTCGTGCCTGCCCAACTGCCATATGCGAATCATTGCCGAGCTCATGCAAGTTGGTGCACTCACTGATGTGATGCCCATCACAGCACACCACCGGCACCCCCTTCCCGAATTGCTATGACACCGCGCCCAGGCTTGGTGTGGCATTATTGGGAAATGGGAAGAATTAAACCATCTCACAGCATACCAGCTTCATCATTCCCCAGGACAAATAAGCGCCAGCCTCAGAAGGATTTAAAAACCGTTTTCGGGCAGTCTCATTTTGCCAACAACACATCCCCTTTTTCATTGGCCTGGTGCCGATTTCTCACATTTCTATATCGCCACTCAAGCAACTTGACACTCTTTTAACTTCATCATGCGTCTTACCTCCTTCATCTTCGTCGCGCTGGCTGCGTCTACATTTGCTCTTCCTCATAGGACTTAGAAGGACCTCAGCCACAATACCAGGGACATTGGAAACGGCGAAAAGGACTCAGTGGGCTCGCGGCTTCACGAGCGTGGTAGTTTTCCATCTCGCCCATCTGTACCCCCACCTAGACTCCCGGTAATCCCCTCTGACTCTACATGGAATGGGCCAGCTAATGCAGCTGCTTTCCAGGTTTCTGCAGTCGTCATCAATTTTCTCAAAAAGATTACAGGGACGCAACTTCAATCTAAGCGTTTGCCAGAACCAACTCCGACAGCCTGAGCGCGTAATAAGTTCACCGTGCCCGACAATTTGATGTAAGGTGAATTCGGCACTTCCGCAGCCCCATATTTAGTTTGATCACAGCTTGGCATAATGTCATCATCTCAAGTTTGTCTCAATCATGAGGACAGAGGAATGGATCCGTTGTTGACGCTTGTCGTTCGCCTGAGTAGTACCCTGAATGGTAACTACATCTGTCATAGTATTGTGGTAACGTATTGGGGACTTTCTCCTACCATCTGCCATCATCAAATCCATATTCTCGTTTGAAACACTCAGTCCCATGTGAATCGGATACCTGGTGCACTTTGGATGAGAGTGTTGGAACTTGAAGAGTAGATATGTGGGGACAATTCCCAGCTAGTGGGTATCACTTTGCTGACAACTGGGCTTGGCACGGTATACAAATTCGGATTCAAAAAAAAAAAAAAAAAACAGGACTTGGCACAACATCAAGAGGAGGTGTAGGTGAATATCACGCCGCACCGCACATGCGTCTTGTTGCATGTAAGTTACACTACGATCCATTAATACCATTATGGTTGGCCATCAGCACTTTTCATGCACCCAGCTTGCTTAAATGGCAATTGTGGGCACCTTTTCATACTGTGCCATGTCATTTAGGTTGGGAGCACGGAGGCCTGATTGATGAGCAACTACTAGTAACTGCGCAACGCTGCCTGGGCAGCTGAGGATCCTTCTCGGGCCCCGAGTTGGTGTTCCTCACATCACCCCAATCACACTCTCCAGTCGAAATTATGCATAGCCAGTAGAAGAACACCCTGAGCCTTCACGAAGGTTATCTCAACTTACTGTGTCCTGCCATCGGACTCCAAAACCCGTGGCTCCTTATGTTGTTCTCTGGAGGTCAAGGTGAAGGCCCAACTGAGGTGTCCCGGTAACGCATTCCCACTGCGTTACACCATCGCTTAGTGTTGTGCCTGCTCTTCTGCGAGTCATTGCTGAGTGTCCGCACAAGTTGTTACACTCGCGTCGTAACGATGTGATGTGGGTCCCCATCACGGTACACCAATCCCTGCCCGAATTGCTATGACATCGCGCTCAGGCTTGGTGTGGGACATTGGGGACTGGGAGGAATCAGACCATCTCACAGCATACTGGCCTCATCATTTCCGAAACGCGGACCTCAGGTGGGTTTAAAAACGTTCTCGGGCAGTCTCGTTCTGCCAACAACACATTCGCTTCTTCATTGGCCTGGTGCCAACGCTTCGCATTTTCTGTGTTGCTACTCAAGTGACTTGACACACTATTAATCTCACCATGCAACTTACCTCCTTTGTCACGTTGGCTGCGTCCGCGTTTGCTTTTCCTCAGGGATATTGGCGATGGCGAAAATGGCAGTGGTGCCACGATCATTGACCCACTTGGCTCGCTGCTTCACAACGAACGTTCCTATCCTTCACATCGCATACGAAGTCCATATAATGCTGAAGCTGGACGCCTGGTAATCTCCCCTGCCTCTGCACAGAATGAGTCGGCTAACGCAAACGCTGGCCAGGCTCCAGGCTTCCTCAATGACGTTCTCCATTTTGCAAAGGCCGACGGCAAGAAACGTGTCAAGGGTCTCTTTAATGTTTGGCAGATGGCTGGTGCTCCGCTTCCGAACCTGCACCGCCCGGGCACGGCAAGTTCCTCGGGACCCGCTCCAACCCAAAGATCCTAACCCGGTGTCGAGGCCTTCATTCCATTATCCGAGTTGTTCACCTCGAGCACATAGACAACTTTTCTCATAGCATGCGCGTGGTAACATGTTGGGTGCCTCAGTGAGACTGTCATCGGATGTTGTTGGGCGAGGGATATTGTCGCTCATGTGTCAGTCTGCAGGGAAGGAGCGGAGCCCGCCGGTTATGTTGGTGGTGACGCGCGCATCGGTGATAGTAGTTCTTTTACTAGTCGGATGATAGACCGATTTGGGGCCCAGGGTGTTCATTTTATCACTATCACCGGCTCCTCCCCCCGCGAACTTGCCGTCGCAAGACACACCGCAGACGAGCCTCGCGGGCTGGTGCTCGCACTACGGACACTCGCACGCGCCATTGCAGCTCAACTGCGACATCATCCTGAGAACCCCAGTTGAACTTGAAGCCTGGCGGGCTTTTGCGATAGTAGCCGTGCAGACTCGGAGGTGATTACTGCGGCGGTCAGCTTCAGCCCCAGATGGACTTCGTATGTGGGGCGAAGAATCAGGGCGCTCATTGCGAAGCAGCGGGCGCACTGCCATTTTCGCCGTCTCCAATATCCCTGGCACTGCGACTGAGGTCCCACTACAGTCACAATACGAGCGTGAGGAGGAGCAAGCGTGGAAGCAGCCCACGTGATGAAGATGAAATACTGCAAAGACCCATCCCATGACTCATCACGTTCTGCCACCCACCGCCTCCCAACCCCCCGGTAGACCAGCAAGAGCTCCCTCCCATCTACCTCA
>Ga0209488_10002326_pt1 | contig 15661 bp, 12 predicted proteins | sample Rivendell_Oct201_8_FD_188349 | JGI IMG/M metagenome (GOLD analysis project Ga0209488, IMG submission 188349) | Vadose zone soil microbial communities from the Eel River Critical Zone Observatory, Northern California, USA -... | ecosystem: Environmental > Terrestrial > Soil > Vadose zone >... | reverse complement strand
ACATTCCCCTCGGGGCCGGTGTTGCGTGTGCAGACGCATCCATTGCAGCGTATGAATGTCGGCGACGACGTCTCTGTCGTGGTCGACGCCTTGCAATGCAGTGCCTTTCGTCACGACGGCGCGACGTCGGCGTAGGACCCGTCATTTCGGCGCAAAGATTTGCCGGCGCAAAGATAGAAGGAGTAGATTATGAACCAGCCCGTTTCCCTCGGTGCTATCCGTGGCGAGGAGCACTGGACCAGCAAGGGCAGCGACGTCCGGCTGTTCATGTTTGAAAAATATGCCGGCGATCCGGCCAAGACCATAGGCACTATACTGTTCGTGCATGGTTCTTCCATGGCCTCGACCCCGACTTTCGACCTGCAAGTGCCCGGCCGTACCGACTCCTCCGCCATGGATTGGTTTGCGAGGCGCGGCTACGACACCTGGTGTGTCGACATGGAAGGCTATGGCCGTTCGACCAAGACCCGCAACAATAACGCGCCGATCCAATATGGCGCCGACGATTGTTTCGCGGCGGCCACCTATATCCAGAATCTGCGGGGCAATCGTCCGTTCCTGGTCTACGGCATATCCTCCGGCGCATTGCGCGCGGCGCTCTTTGCCGAGCAGCATCCCGAAATGGTATCGCGGCTGGCGCTCGACGCCATGGTGTGGACCGGTGAAGGGTCGCCAACGCTCGACGAGCGTCGCAAACGGCTGCCTGAATTTCAGTCGAAGAACCGCCGTCCCATCGACCGCGCCTTTGTGCATTCGATTTTTACCCGCGATCATGCCGGCACCGCCGACGACAAGTTGGTCGACGTGTTCGCCGATGCCGTTCTGGCGCTCGACGATTCGGTGCCGACCGGAACCTATGTGGACATGTGTTCGCGCTTGCCGGTGTGCGACCCCGAAAAGATCAAATGCGCTACCCTCATCATGCGCGGTCAATACGATGGCATTGCGGGAATGAAGGACCTGTTGAATTATTTCGAAAAACTTCCAAATCCCGACAAGCAGTTCGCCGTGATGCCGGGGATTGCGCACGCTTCGCTGCAGCAAAAGAACTATGCGCTCGTGTTGCACATCCTGCATAGTTTCTTCTCACAGCCGGAACCGGTCTATCGCGCGGATCATTAATCATGCATGTCGACGAGGACTATATCGAGAGGGAAACCCAGCGCGTCAAACGCCGGTTCAACGACATTTTTTCTTGAAAATCGGTCACTGTCTGTAACAGCCCGGGTACGTCAGAGGACACATCATGCGCTGGTTCCACGCCCTGATGCCGAAGGAAGAGCGTTTCTTCGATCTCTTCGCGCGCCATTCCGATGCGGTCGTTGCAGGTGCCAAGGCCTTGCGGGATATGCTCGAGGGTGGTGACGCCGTGTCACAGCACTGCAAGATCGTCATGGATAGCGAGCACGCCGCGGACGATGTCACCCGTGAAGTCCTGATTGCGGTGCGGCGGACATTCATCACGCCGTTCGACCGTGGCGATATCAAGGATTTGATCACCGCCATGGACAATTCGATAGACCAGATGCAAAAGACGGCCAAGACCATCATGCTGTTTGATCAGCGTTCGTTCACCGCACAGCAGCAGAAGATGGGCGACGCCATCATGTCCGCCGCGGCACTCGTCCATGAGGCGATTCCGCTGCTCGCATCGATCAACACCAATGCGGGCCGCATCAGCCGGATCAGCGAACAGATTTCGCAGATCGAACAACAGGCTGATGATCTCCACGATGACGGGTTGCGCGAACTCTACCGCGCCAATGTGGGGTCTAATTCGATGGCGTTCTTCGTCGGGGTCGAAATATATGACCATCTCGAAAAAGTCGCAGACCGGTTCGACGATGTGGCGAATGAAGTCCACGGCATCATGCTCGAGAACGTATGAGAAGCCCTTTCATGCCGACAGAATTGTGGGCAGAGCGGGTTCGGCAAGGTTGATGTGACATGGACATCATTCCGATTGCCTTGCCGCTCCTGATCGCCCTCGTCTTGGTCGCGCTCGCATTCGACTTTCTCAACGGGTTGCACGACGCTGCCAATTCGATCGCCACCATTGTGTCGACGCGCGTATTGCGACCCCAGACGGCCGTAATCTGGGCGGCCTTTTTCAATTTTGTTGCATTCCTGATATTCGGCTCCCATGTGGCGGAGACGGTCGGCACCGGCATCGTTGCCGCCAATGTGGTCGACCACAATGTGGTGTTCGGTGCCCTCATGGGCGCGATCGTCTGGAACCTCATCACTTGGTGGTTCGGTATTCCGTCTTCGAGTTCGCACGCGCTCATTGGTGGGCTTGTCGGCGCCGGCACGGCCAAGGTCGGTATATCGGCAATCGTCTGGGGCGGGCTAGCCAAGACGGTTGCGGCGATCTTTCTTTCACCTCTGAACGGTTTTGTCCTGGCGCTGTTGCTCTTTCTTGTCGTGTCCTGGCTGTTCGTCCGCTACACGCCCTTCGCGGTCGACCGGGCCTTTCGCTCACTGCAGCTCGTGTCTGCTTCGCTTTATTCGCTTGGCCACGGCGGCAATGATGCGCAGAAGACCATGGGCATCATAACCGTGTTGCTCTATTCGCAAGGGCACCTGGGGGGCGAATTCCACGTTCCTTACTGGGTCATGTTCTCATGCTACGCCGCCATGGGGTTCGGCACACTGATAGGCGGCTGGCGCATCGTTCATACGATGGGCTCGCGCATCACGCGGCTGCGGCCGTTTCAGGGTTTTTGCGCCGAAACCGGCGGCGCCATCACGCTGTTTGCGGCGACTTACCTCGGAATTCCGGTGTCGACCACGCATACGATCACGGGCGCGATCATCGGGGTCGGAGCTGCGCGCAGCGTATCGGCGGTGCGGTGGAGTGTTGCCAATAACATCGTCATAGCCTGGATCGTCACGATTCCGGCCTCAGCCTTCATCGCCGCGATATTCTATGCGCTGGCGAAACTATTCGGCTAACGCCGCTAAATCGCAACCCTCTGCAGGAAGCCCTCGACTTCCGCTCGCAAATCGACAGCCGCGGCCTCGACCGCTTTTGAGGTTGCGAGCATCGACTCTGCTGAACTGCGGGTGTCGATTGCACCTTTTGCCGCGTTGGCTAATATCGCCACGATTTCCTGGCTGTCACGCACTGCTATGCCACGCCGATGATCATCGAGGCCACGACCAGCATCGGGTCGAAGGTCATTTTGCCTTGCAGTTCGATCGCCATCATGCCCAGGTAGTGCATGGAGGTAACACCAGCGCCGACGATCGCACCTCCCATCGGCACGGACATTTGCGCCTGGCCGCGGGCCGCGACAGCAAGGCCGCCTCCTGTGACCAGGAACGCAACGACAAGCGACAGGACGGTCAGCCCGATATTATAAGCGATGCCAATGCCGGGGTCGTAGGCGAGCATCGCAATGAAATGTGTCGACCAGATGCCCCAGCCCGTCACAAAGCCGGCGGTCATGATCCAGAATGTGCGAATGTTTCCGGACGTGGCTCGGGCGCGATGAAAGAAATTGATCGCAACCAAGCAGGTCAACAGGCAGACAAATCCCGCGACTGCCACCAGCCACAATTCGTGCTCGGTGGTCAGGCAGTTCAAAACGCGATACATTTCGCCACTCTTCTGTGATTACAAAAATTGATACAATTACTTTTAAAACGATATAGGTTTTCGGGACGTAAACGGACGCTTAAGGATTCTCTAGCATTCCTAGGAAATTACACCGCGACCTTCTGCAGGAAGCCTTCCACTTCGGTGCGCAGGTCACCGGCGGCCTTTTCGACGGCCTGTGAGGCTACAAGCACGGTTTCTGCCGAGCCGCGGGTCTCGGTCGCTTCTCTTGCCACGTTTTCCAGTATCGACACGATATCCTGGCTGCCGCGCGCTGCTTCTGCCGCGTTTCGCGAAATCTCTCCTGTCGTCGCACTCTGTTGTTCCACTGTGGCGGCAGCGGAAGCTGTGAACGCGTTGATTTCCTTCATACGCTGGCTGATCCTCTGGATCGCCTCGACTGCGGTCTTCGTTGCGACCTGCACGGCCGTTATCTGATGGGCGATCTCCTCGGTCGCCTTGGCGGTTTGTACCGACAGCGATTTCACCTCGGAGGCGACGACTGCAAAGCCCCGGCCGGCCTCCCCGGCGCGCGATGCCTCGATGGTGGCGTTGAGCGCAAGCAGATTGGTCTGTCCGGCAACAGTCTGAATTAGCTTGATCACGTCGTCGATTTTCTGTGCCGCCTGCGCGAGCCCGCCGACCTGCGCATTGCTCGCGCCGGCATCATTGACCGCGATACCCACAAGATCGTTGGTCCGGCTGAGTTGCCGGCTGATTTCGTTGATCGATGAAGACATTTCCACGGTTGCGGACGCGGCGGTCGCCGCATGACGGGATGTTTGATTCGAGGTCTCGACTGCGCCGGTCGCACGTTCCGTCGTCTTATTCGAGGCGTTCAGCATTCCGGTCGCGGCAGATCGCATGACGCTGGCATGGCTGCTGACCGTGTCGAGCATTGTTTCGATACATGGGCGGAACTTCGCAATTGCGGCGTCGATCGCGGCGCGGCGATGCTCCTCCGCAGCCAGCCGGTCGCGCTCCTGGGTCTGCCTGCGCTGCACGGTGATGTCCTGGTGCGTCGTCACCCAGCCGCCGTCCGCCATGGGGCGGTTGGAAATTTCGTAGATGCGTCCGTCGCTCAGATTGACTGTGTGGTCGATCGACTCGCGCCGGGCGATTCGGGCGAGGACGTTGGCCACATAGGCGTTCGGATCACCCTGGAACGTATCGATCCTGATGCGCTCCTGGAAAATTTCGCGCAACGGCCGTCCGGGTTTTCCATACTCTGCCGACAGGCCGTACATTTCCAGGTAGCGGTCGTTGGCGACGATAAGCCGGGCCGAAGCGTCGAACATCGCCAGCCCTTGCGACATGTAGTCGAAGGCGATTTTGATCTGCCCGGTCTTTGTGTGCAGGGTACGGTCCAGCAATTCAGCCGTGAAGGTTACGCTCAGCAACACAATCGTCTGCAATCCGATCACCATCGTCAACAAATCCCGTGAAATTGCACGTGGGTCGACGGCGCGCGTCGGATCGGGAATGATCGTCACGGCGCCCATGGCGATGAAATGCATCGCGAAGATCGCCAGTAACAGAAGCGGTGCGGCCGACAGTGTGACCCGGTTGCCGGTATGTCGAACGCCCGCCACCAATGCCGCGGTGGCGAAGGCCACACCGACGATAACTGAGGCTGCGACCAGCGTCGGGTCAAAGGCCATGCGACCTTGGAACTCGATGGCCGCCATGCCGAGGTAGTGTACGCAGCAGATGCCGATGCCGACAATGACACCTCCCGCCGGTACGGACCATTCCGCTTGCCTGCTGGCGGCGACAGCGAGGCCCGATCCTGTTATGAGGACCGCCGCTGCCAATGAGAGGATGGTGAATCCTAAATTATAGGTAACTGCGACACCGGGATCGTAGGCCAATATTGCAATGAAATGCGTCGACCAGATACCCCAACCCGTCCCGAAGCTGGCAACGATGATCCAAAATGCGTAGATGCGGCCGGTGGCGTTGCGCGCGCGACGAAAGTAGCTGATGGAAACGATGGAGATCAGAAAGCAGACAATCCCCGCGACAACGACGAGCCGCAATCCGTGTTCGCCAGTCAGGCTATTGAGAACGCGATACATGTCGGCCATCTCGCGACGATTGAAAAATGCTGTAATGAATATGGGCGGAAAGTAGTTTGCTTGGGGTAAACAGGCGCTTAAGGAATCCCTAACATTTTTCCGAAATTAAGGTAGGGGTGGCAAAGGATGTGGGGCAGATGGCGGAAATTACCCTGATGGGTCCAACCGTGACGCGCATTGCAGCGGTGCTGGCGCTCGCCATGCTTGCAGCCTGCGTGAGCGATCACGATCCGCCGACGGCTTCCGATCCGACCTTTTACCGCAGCATGGCGTCTTCGGGCGCCGCGCTTGATGCCCCGACCGCGGCCTCCATGATTTCCGGATACCGCTCGAACAATGGGCTCAATGCGGTGGTCGTCGACCCGGCCTTGATGCGGCTTGCGGAGGCCCAAGCGCGCGCCATGGCGGCGCGTGACAAGGTCGAACACGATGTCGTCCGCGATTTCACGGGCCGCTTGAAGGCGTCCGGCTACGACACCAAAGTCGCGGCGGAAAATATCGGGGCGGGCTATCACACCCTGGCCGAAGCCTTCTCGGGCTGGCGAGATTCACCGTCCCACCGGAAAAACATGTTGCTGCCGGGCGCGACACAAATGGGCATCGCGACAGCCTATGCGCCGAATTCGAAATACAAGGTATTCTGGGCCCTGATCCTGGCGGCACCCGACAAGGGGCGGGGGTAGGAGCCCAGGTGCGCGAATGTGTAGGGCGCAATCGCTTTATTGCGCCATCGAGCCACGACGGTTTACCCGCGATGATCGGCAAGCGGCGCAATAAAGCGATTGCGACCTACGCGCTTCGTCGAGATGGCCGCGTCTTGAACCTTTGCCGGCCGCGACGCGACCAATAGAAAAACTGCAACAGATATCGAACAGCCGAGCCGCTGGAGGACGTTTCATTGATCGCCCGTTTTGCAAGCGTTGTCCTCGTGCTGGCGTCCGTCGGCACGTCCTACGCACAAACACTTCCGGCCCCGTCACTTTCTGAGGCAGAAAGCCGGGCCCTGGAACTCGCGCACAGTCACGAAATGCGCGGCCGCGACGCGGAGGCGTTCGAGGCCTATCGAATTTTTTTGAGTTTTGATCGCGATGCCGTCGACGTCCACCTGCATTTTGCCGGCATGGCGCGGGCGCGCCTCGGGCTCGCGCGATCGCGCGCGCTTTTCCTGGAACTGAGCCAGAACCTGCGCAATCCGGGTGTCAAATTGGCAACTGCGACGCTGGTCGATCGTTCCGAGCGCCGCCGCTCGCTTGAAGCATTCGTCGATGCCCATCCGGATTACGGTCCGGCCCACATGCTGGTTGCGGAAGAATTTCGGCAATGGGCTCTTGAAAATCAGCCGGTCCGGGATCGTTTGCGTGAGCGGGAATTGTTGAGCCGCTTTCTCGAACTCGATGCGCAAGGAAAACTTGGGCCGAGCTTCATCGACTCAACGCTGCTTGCCGGCTGGCTTGATCGCGCTGAGCGGCGGCTCGCCGAACTTGACATTGGTCTCAACAATTCCATTGCGGCGCCTCCGCCGAGATGGTCGATTGGCTGATCGCTCGTGGCGCCCGCGTCAACGGCTGGAAGCACGAGCGGCATCGGCCGGTGCATGTTCTTGTCGAGCGCCGCCCGCGCTCGAAAACGGCGCCGGGCGGTGCGGAAGCCGTGGGAATAATTCTTGAGGCGATATTGAAGGCCGGGGCCGATCCGGATGCGCCGTGGGACAACGGGCTGACAATGCTGATGCGGGGCGGCGTCAAGTCCGCGGAGATCCTGCTCGCGCATGGTGCCGATCCAAAACGGCGCGATCGCAACGGACAGACGGCACTGCATCATTCTCAGGAAGCCGCAAAAGTGCGCTTGCTGGTGGCGCACGGTGCCGACATCAACGCCTTGTCGACACCGGCCCCACCCGCCAGCTATTTTGGACCGGTGACACCCTTGCAGCGCAGTGTGCAGTGGGGACGCCTGCTTGGTGGAAGGAGTTCGCCGCGCCCCGATGACCTGGCGCCGACGCTGCTTGAACTTGGCGCCGACCCGAAGCGGCCGGACGGCAGCGGTCGCGATGCGCTTTGGTATTGTCATACTGTCGATGACTGCAAGCTGATGCTTAGCTACGGCCTCGATCCGAAGGCGCAGGACAATCTTGGAAACACCCTTCTGCATCAGGCGGTTACCGGCGTTCGGATTGCCCATCCAAATGCCATTGGATATTTCAAATTCCTGCTGGGCCTCGGTCTCGATATCAACGCCACAAACAATGCCGGACAAACGATCCTGCATGTTCTCGCAGCGCACGAGGTGCCGCGCGCCGAGGATGTGCGGTTGGCGATCGAGAGCGGGGCTGACAGGCAGATCAAGGATGCGCGCGGCCGTCGGCCTTACGATGTCACGCCGAAATCCAAGACGGACATGCTGGCGGTACTGCAGTAGCGCGCAAGCACGTCCGTTTAGGGCGACCCTTACAAGCGTAAATTCGTAGCCCGGATGGAACGCCAAATCGCTCTTTGCGATTTGGCGTGAAATCCGGGGTTCCCCGCATTGCGCCAAAGCGCGCGAAGAGCGCGCCTTTGGCTCCATGCGGGCTACGATGCAGCAAGCATCTCGACTCTTCGACTTCGGAAATGCATATCTTTCGTTTTTCCCAAGGCACCCCCATGATCGTCGGCATTGATCTCGGAACAACCAATAGCCTCATCGGCATATGGCGCGATGGCGCGCCTGTCCTCATCCCCAATGCGCTTGGACACGCGCTTACGCCTTCGGCCGTCGGCCTCGGAGACGATGGCGCCATCCTGGTCGGCCTGCCGGCGCGCGAGCGCCTGACCAGCCATCCGGCGCTGACGGCGGCGACGTTCAAGCGTTACATGGGAACCGACCATCTTTTGTTCCTGGGTCAAAAAGGCTACCGGCCCGAAGAGCTCTCGGCCCTGGTGTTGCGATCGCTCAAGGCCGATGCGGAGGCCTACCTCGGCACGGCTGTGGAAGAGGCGGTCATCACGGTGCCGGCCTATTTCAATGACGTGCAGCGCAAGGCCACCAAGGCGGCAGGCGCGCTGGCCGGCCTGAAGGTCAATCGGCTCCTGACAGAACCGACCGCCGCGGCGCTCGCCTATGGGCTCGACGCGCAACCCGATGATGAATTGCTCCTCGTGGTCGATCTCGGGGGCGGAACGTTTGACGTGTCGCTTCTGCATCGGTTCGAGGGCGTGGTCGAAGTGCGCGCGACCGCCGGCGACAGCTGGCTCGGCGGCGAGGATTTTGTCGACGCCATCGTGAAGGCCTTCCAGGCGAGGCCCGGTGCTGTACCGGCGACATCGATCGCGCAGACAGCGGCCCTGCGACGCCAGGCAGAACTCGCCAAGCGGGCGCTCAGCGTGCAGGAAAGCGCAACCCTCTCGCTCGTGCATGACGGCAAAGCGGTCGAATGGACGATTGGGCGCGAGCAATTCGAGATGATCAGCGAGCCCCTTCTGGTGCGTTTGCGCGCGCCGATCGAGCGGGCGCTGCGCGATGCGCGGGTTGATCCGGATTCGCTGTCGCGAATCATCCTGGCCGGAGGCGCATCGCAGATGCCGATCTTCCGCCGGCTGATTGCGCGTCTTTTCCGCCGCCTGCCGGTCCACCAGATCAACCCCGAAGAAGTCGTCGCACGCGGGGCGGCGGTGCGCGCCGGCATGCTGGCGCGCGATGCCGGTCTCGAAGAAATGGTGATGACCGACGTGGCGCCGTTCACGCTCGGAATCGAAGTCTCGGAGCGGCATGGCGACCGCCCGGGTGAACGCTCGCATGGAATTTTCCTGCCGATCATCGAGCGCAACACCACCATTCCGGTGAGCCGGAGCAATGTCGTCACGACGGTGGAAGACAATCAAAGCGTGCTGTGGGTACGGGTGTTTCAGGGCGAGTCGAGGCTGGTCAAGGACAATGTCCTGCTCGGCGAATTAAAGCTCGTCTTGCCGCCCGGTCCGCCCGGCCGCGAAACGGTCGATGTCCGCTTCACCTACGATACCAGTGGCCTCCTGGAAGTACAGGCGAAAACGATCAACAGCGGACGTCTCGAAACTTTGGTGATCGAGGGAAATCCCGGCGTCATGCAGCCCGGCGAGATCGCCAAGCGCCTTGCGAGCCTCGCCAAGCTTAAGTTACATCCGCGCGACGACACCGAGAACCGCGCCTTGGTGGCGCGCGCCGAACGTCTTTTCGAAGAGCGGCTGGGCGACACGCGTCGCGACATTGGCCGTGTGCTTGCAGTTTTTATTGCCGCGCTCGACCGTCAGAACGAGGACAAGATCGGCAAGGCGCGTCGGCAGCTGTCCGACCTGCTCGATGTTTTGGACCAGAGCTTTTTCCTGTAGAGACCGCCGATGTGGGATGAACTGGCGATTGATCCTACACACGATCCAAAGACGATTCGCCGGGCCTATGCGACGCGTCTCAAGACAATCGATCCTGACCGTGACCTGCAAGCCTTCACGCGCCTGCGGGCGGCGTTGGATCAGGCGCTGACCGAGGCCGAACACGCCTCGACGACGGGGCACAGACCGCTTCCCACTCCGCTTCCCAGACCGCATCCGACCAGCGACGAACATATCGCATCGGACGCGCCCGATTTTCCAATCGACGTCAAGTCGAGCGACATGTTGAACGGCAATGTGCGGCCTGTCGATCACCGGCCGGCCGACGCCGCCGACGCCAACGATGCGCCGCCGGATTGGATCGCGGCCCGTGCCGCCGATCATGCGTTGCTTGACGAACTCGACCGCGCGCTCATCGGTTGCGACGCTCCTGCGGCCGTCAAGCTCTATTGTCGCGCTGCCGCAACCGGGGCGGTGCCATTGCGCGGGGAACCCCGGTTGCTCGAGCGGGTCTTGTCTCTCGCCCTCGATGACAAGACGATCGACGATGCGGCCTTTCGGGAATTTGTCCGTGCCTTCGGTTGCGACCAATCCAACTTTCGCAGTGCACAGTCCGAAATTCACAAGGATGTCCTGGCGCGGCTCGCGGCCGCAGATTGGTACGAGACCCGCCTTGCCATTGCGGACCGGCGCAAAGGCGAGACACGCCGCCAGGCGAGGCTTGCCCGCCTCGTACTGGGTCGGATCGGCCGGTTCTGGATGCCGCGTGTCGATCGCGCGATCCTTAAATCCTGCCTTGTTGAATACCGCAGCCATGAGCGCTGGCTGAGTGATCGCGTCAAGCCGGCATGGATTCGCAGGTTGGAGGCGCGCCTGCGACGGCGCGAGATTCTCGCGACCATCCTTTACATGGTGCTGCTGGGCGGATTCTTGACAAACGGCGTTGTTCAGTTTGCCATCGAGGCAGTCAAGGGGACGCTCCCTATTGCAATGTTGCCCCTCGCACTGGTGTTTATCGCATTTCTGGTGTGGGTTTTGAAATCGGGAGTGAAGAAGCTGTCGGGACTGAGGAGGCCACCGCCAGTCGCCTCCAACCAGGCGCCTCCGGATGATCTGGACGCCCGGTTGCGCTGGCTCGAACAACAGGCCGAACTTGCCTATGAGGCCATGTATCACGCGCCGGCTGGCGCGGCGCTGGCGGCGCACTACAACGACGCCAAGGAATTCCTCTTTGATGCGATCGCGCTCGCGCGCCGTCTCGGCAAAGCCGAAACCGCCGAACATCTGTCGCGGCGGTTTGACGCGATCAAGGCGGTCTTTCGCACGCAGTTTCCGGCTTGACGGCCTCTCTCGAAGTCGGGTTGTGACCCAGGCTGTGTGAAAAGTCGCACAGGTCAAAAATGCATAGAATCGATTTCTCTATTGCCTCTCGTGACGGCCGTTGTTGGCACCATTCGTTTATCAGATCGACGAAATCGAGAAGGAAGTTCTAAACGCAAATTGCACTTCCGACTTTTCACACAGCCTGGACCCAAAGGAGAACTAGCGGTTCTTGCGTCCCCTCTCCCCATTGCGTTCTTCGCGCAATGGGGAGAGAGAGGGTCAGGGTGAGGGGCGGCAGCCCGGTCGCACACACTTGCAAGGAACTGGCCCGGGAATCTTCCGTGCGTCACTCAAAATTCGCGATAGGCAACTGCACCCAGGACCGCACATGAAACAAAAGTCCCATTGTACCCGAAGGGCTTTCTGGCCGTTGATAGTGACCATGGCGAGCCGGCGGGAAACTTGAGACTGTGTTTTCGTCTCCTTTGGGTCGTTCGTCGCAATGGCCTCCAAGAAAGTCCGGCGGAGCAAGCTGCTGCCCCTCTCCCCGCAAAGAGCGGGGAGAGGGGGCGCAGGCGGCGCATGGGTATCAGCCCGGGCGCACTACGTACGCTCCTGGGACGTTGCCAGGTGTCGCGCTGCGTTGCAGACCCGAGACACGCGTCTGACCATTTGCAGCATTAATTCCCACACCGGCCCCGACGGGCCGCCACGCGTCTTGCCCTGGCAGATTTTTCCTGGTCTTCTGGCGGCCCAACCATGCATTCATCGAGCCCGCCATCCGTGCCTTTCACACCCTCGCGTTTACAGGCAGTTCCGACCTTCATCCAATGGCTGTGCACCGCCTGCACGGCCTCGATGAGGCTCGCCTTGATGATGCCGGCATTGATAATGCTGGCTTTTGCCTCGCCGTCTCTTGCCGAAACCGGCAAGCTGCGCGAGCGGCTTACGCCCGAGGTCATGGCTGCGGTTTTTCCGGCCGGGGCGGAACGGTTGGGGGATGAGGAAGGTGCGCCGCCTGCGATTGCGGTGTATCAAGGCGATAAGCCGGTCGCCTATATATTTTCGACCCTCGATATTATCGCGGCGCGCGGCTATTCGTCGACGCCCTTCGACGTGATTGCCGGCGTCGATCTCAAGGGCCGCATCACCGGCGCCAAGGTGGTGTTCCACCGGGAGCCCTACATCATCTACGACACCGTTCGCCAGCGCCGGCTCGATACCTTCCTGGCGCGTGAAGCTGGCCGGTCGATACGTGCCGAGCCCGACGGTGTCCGGCTGGCGCGTGGGGAAACCGTCACCGCATTACCGCCCGACTATGTCGCCGGCGCAACCATCTCCGCGCGCGCCATGCGGGCCGGTATCCTCACCACGGCCGGGCTGGTGCTGCGTGCGCGCACCGCGCGCACGGCCGTGACCGAGCCGACCCTCGATGTCGATACCTTCCGGCCGCAGTCCTGGGACGCATTGCTCGCCGAGGGCGCCGTGGTGCGGCGGCGGATTACGGCGGGCGAGGTCGCGACGGCGCTCGCCGAGGCGGGCGCAACCACCGTCAAGCTCGAAGAGCCGCTGGGCAAGCCGGACGATCTTTATTCGGATTTCTATGTGGGGCTTGCCTCGCCGCTGGCCATCGGCGGCAGCCTCGTCGGCCTCTTGGATTTCGAACAGTACAAGCGCCTGCAGCCGAGCGGCATCAATACGATCATTCTCGCCGCCATGGGGCCTTTCAATTTTCTCGGCACAAAATTCTTTCGCGCCTCCGAAGGCAATCGCTTCGATCGCCTGCGCCTGGTCCAGGACGGCAAGGTGTTTGGTTTTGTGCAAAAGGATTATCAATGGACCTATATCATCAATGCGGGTGCCAAGGGCCCGCAAACGTCAGGACTGTTTGCGCTGCGCGCCGATTCAGGCTTCGATCCGTTGAAGCCGTGGCGGCTTGAACTGCTCGTTCATAACACCGGCGCCAACCCTGGCACTGCTGCGGCGGCGGTCGCGTTCGGGCTCGATTACAAGATTCCCCCGGCCTATGTGCTCATGCCGCCGCCGCCCGAGCCGCCGCCGGTGCCGGCCTGGGTCGAAGCCTGGCAGGATGCGCGCGCCAATCTTGTCATCCTGGGTGCGCTGCTCACGGTCCTCACCCTGATCTTCGTGTTCCAGGCCCAACTCGCGCGCCACCGCCTTGCGCACACACTGGTGCGAAATGGATTCCTCGTGGTCGTGGTTGTCTGGCTCGGCTGGATTGCCGGCGTGCAGCTCTCGATCGTCAATGTCATGAACTATCTGCGGGCGCCGTTCATCAGTCTCGATGCGACTTTCTATCTCGCCGAGCCCCTGATGGTCGTCATAGCGGGTTACACTTTGATCTCGCTGCTGCTGATCGGGCGCGGCGTGTTCTGCGGTTGGCTTTGCCCCTTTGGCGCCATGCAGGAACTCTTGGCCCAGCTCGCCCGCGCGCTCCGCCTGCCGCAATGGAACCCTTCCGCCGCGCTCGAGAAGCGCCTGTGGATGGGGAAGTATATCGCGGCGGTCGTCGTTTTGCTGCTGGTGATGACCGAGATCGATTCCTCGGGAGCAACCACCGAGATCGAACCGTTCAAGACCGCCATCATCTCGAAGTTCACGCGCGCCTGGCCGTTCGTCGTCTATGCCGGCGCCTTGCTGGCCATCGGGCTGTTCTCGGAGCGGGCCTATTGCCGGTTCCTGTGCCCACTTGGCGGCGTGCTCGCCTTCCTGGACCGGCTGCACCTGATCGATCTGCTCAAGCGCCGGCCCGAATGCGGCAGTCCTTGTCATTTGTGCGAGCGATCATGCCCGGTGCGCGCGATCGAAAAAACCGGTAAGATCGTCACCGCAGAGTGCTTCCAGTGCCTGGATTGCCAGGTCGAATATTACGACGACAAGCGTTGTCCGCCACTGGCGGCGTTGGCCAAGCGCCGCGGAGACGCGAAACCGAATAGCGGAATTCCAGCGGCTGCCGGAGCCGCAAATGCGTGAGGGACGAACCATGCGAGATGAGGCACACAAGGCACGCGAGGCAAAAGTCGCATCCGGTGCGACACGCCTGACGCGGCGCCGCGCCATCGGCATCGTGGCGGCAGGTGCCGGGCTGCCGCTCATGATCGCGGCTGTCCGCGCCACCGCGCCATCAGGGCAATTGTTCAACTGGCAGGGCGACGTTCTCGGCGCGGTTTCCGAACTCTCGCTCTGGCACACCGATGCGGCGTTTGCCCGACGCACAATCTTGAAGGTCCGCACCGAGATCGAACGCTACGAACGGATGTTCAGCCTTTATCGCGATGACAGCGAGATTGCGCGTCTCAATGCGGCCGGCACATTGGCGAAGCCGTCGCGCGAATTCCGCGCGCTCGTCGAGGAGAGCCAACGCTTCGGCGTCTTGAGCGACGGTGCCTTCGACATATCGGTGCAGCCGCTGTGGCGGCTCTATGAGGCGCACTTCTGGTCTCGCCAGAATGTTGTTGACGACCTTGCGCGGCGCGCCGCGGAAGTTGCACGCGAAAATGTTGATTTCCGCAACATCGAGACGAGCGCCGCCAGTGTTTCATTCACGCGCCCCCATATGGGGATCACCCTCAACAGCGTGGCGCAGGGTTTCATCACCGACGCGATCACCGACTTGCTGCGTAACGAAGGCTTTGAATCCGCGGTGGTCGATCTCGGCGAATTCCGCACCATCGGCCGCCACCCGGAGGGCCGCGCCTGGCGGCTCGGCATCCGCAACGCACTGGCACAGAACAGCGTTGCCGAGACCGTCGAACTCGAAAACATGGCGCTCGCGGTTTCCGGCGGCTACGGCACGACCTTCGATGAGAGCGGCCGCTTCCATCATATTTTCGACCCGCGAACCGGAATGAGCGCCAACACGCTCGCCGACGCGGCCGTGATCGGCCCGCGTGCCACGACCGCCAATGCGCTCGCCACCGCCATCTGCGTGACCGGCGAAGAAAGCGCCGCCAAGATGTTGGCGGCTTGTCCCGGAACACGCGCGATCCTCACGCGGCCCGATGGAACGCGGGTGACGGTCGGGGCAACGGTGTCGTAGAGTTGTAGGGTGGGCAAAGGCGCCGGGCACAATGGTCGAATAAACAATTGGTCTATCGCGGCGCCGTGCCCACGCGTCAACAAACGCCGACGAGGGGACGCGTGGGCACGGCGCGCATTTTGACGATCGAGTTTGTTTCACGTCCACGGCATGCGCGCCTTTGCCCACCCTACGAATCCTCCATTTTATTTGAGGCAAGACGTACCGCAGGGCGTAGGACGCAATCGTTTCATCATGCGCGTGACCGGACACGCGA
>Ga0209488_10002324_pt1 | contig 15666 bp, 22 predicted proteins | sample Rivendell_Oct201_8_FD_188349 | JGI IMG/M metagenome (GOLD analysis project Ga0209488, IMG submission 188349) | Vadose zone soil microbial communities from the Eel River Critical Zone Observatory, Northern California, USA -... | ecosystem: Environmental > Terrestrial > Soil > Vadose zone >... | reverse complement strand
AAGGAATGTTGTTAGTGACGGGAATACACGGCGGTAAAAGCAACCAGTAAAAGTGAAGGAGAACGATGAGGGGATGAGCGCAATCAAGGCAAGGGCACAAGAACGTGGGACGCGGGAATGGAAAAACAGATTGACGAGAGGACACAATAAACCAGATCGACACCTAAAGAGACAACAAGGAAGGGGTTGAGAGGGAGGTCGGACGAATAAATACATTCCCCAACGTTTAGCTTCACCGCCCACGGGGGGATATAATGCTAGGCAGGCTACTTCATATCGAGAGATGATCCATCGTGGACAGCCGAAGGATCGAACCAGAGCTCCATGGTACTTAGCCCATCGGGACCAAAGTCAAAGTCACCGCCAGTGTTTCCAAACACGTCCGTCATATCAAATGCTAGGTCAGCCATTGACCCCGGCCCTGGTCCTGGCGGTGGAGGCGCGGGAGTAGGTAACGATGCAGATGCCGGTGGGCGTTGAAGATTCATCGGTGTCGTGGTATTCAGAAGTGATGTAGGCGTCGACGCCGACCCAGATGGATGATTGTTGAGTTCGCCCTCACCCTCTTTTCCAGCCGGCTTTGGTGGTCCGTTCATGCCTGTTTGGCCAGGGGGTAGCATGGGTCCACTCATCATCGCCTTGGGCGGTTGACCTGGCTGGGGTGGGACAAGCGGCCCAGTTAGACGGTTGGGAATAGGGCCAGCCCCTGCACGTAGGTGAGCTTGTGGATCCCCGGGCCCACCGGGTGGCATGTTGGGATTGCCCTTGTGTTGTGCGTTCATCAATCCTGCCCGATATTGGTTTTGCGGATATAACATCTGCGACGGACCCATTTGCTGGGGGTTTATCACACCCAACGGGGGCCCATGCGCCATGCCGGGGCTCATCGCATGCATTGATACCATCGGCCCTGGGCCCATTTGATGTATTGGTGGGCCGAACCCATTGGACATGACCTGCCCTGGCATGGGGATGTGTCCCCGCACACCGCCTGCTCCGGACATAGCCTGTGGACCCGACGGAAGCGGACCCATGGGCGCCATCGGAGGCTGATGCGGTTGCTGCTGTGGGGGCTGCGGTGCTTGATGTTGTTGTTGTGGCGTTGGCGGTAGTTGGGGTTGCGATTGTTGCTGCTGCTGCTGCTGCTGCTGCTGCTGCTGCTGCTGTTGTTGTTGTTGCGGTTGGTGTTGAGGCGGTTGTTGCTGCTGCTGTTCCGTAGGAATCGGGGTCCTACGTGGGCGCTTACGATCCGGTGGGGACTGGTCATTTCTGGGTAATGTTTGGTGCTGACGTTCCGTTTAGCCAAAAGTCGCCCAACGTCATGACATTGCTGGAGGAATAATGGCGTACCTCCTCACCAGGAGAGGTGCTATTCCGTTTTGCAACACGTTGTTGCTGCATGGACAACTGCTGTTGCATCGGTTGCGCAATAGAGCCACGATTTGGTAATTGTCCATGTCCGTGTATATTAACTCCTGAAGGGCCCGCAACGCCACTATTTTGTGCTTGGTTCTGCTTGAGCCGCGTCGCATGCTGAATTATGCTTTGCTGTATGTCCGAACAGGAATAAGGGATGCGCTACGTCAGTAGAAAAGGAAATCATGACAGACCTTCTCATCTACGGTCAAAGATTGTGCGTCTCTGTCACCCAAGCCGGCACGCAGCTTCGCCTCCCCTACAAGCTCCGGAGGATAAGTCGCAAGTTCTGCGTCGAGCGCGCTGTCAATCGGCGGTCGATCCTGTCCGGGAGGTATCCGCCCACTGAGAGCTGGACTCGGGTGGGGGTTCATCGGGTGCTGCGACGAAGTATCATGGCGACTAGGCGGACGACCAACTTGGTAGGGGGGTGTCGGTGTATGGTGGACAGAGTTAGCTTGGCCGGGACCTTGCGGATGTTGTGGGCCGTTCGGGGGTGGCATATTCGTCCTGTTCATGGTGCTCAAATGGGGAGAGCGACCAAGCTGGCCCATTGAGCCCTGCGGAGGCTGTTGAGGGTTACCTTGTGATTGAGGAGATGGGGCTATGGTAGGAGATCGATACTGTGGTGGGCCGTTCGGGGGTCGTTGCTGAGGACCAAGTGCTGGGCGCCCAACCATGGCACCTGGAAATGGAGGTCCCGGGGGACCTGGAGGGGCAGAGGGAGGAACATGCATGCCGTTGGGTTGAGTGGCCGGGTTAGCGGGGCCATAGGGAGGGGCAGAGAGCGACTGGGGTTGTCCCACAGGGATTCCATTGAGATGAGGGTTGGGCAATGGTGGGACGGGGCCCGCCCCGTTGGAAAGGGAGTAACGCGTTTGAGGCTGGGGAACACCGGGAGGGGGAACTTGACTACCTCGTAATTTCAGGGTCTGATGCTGGAGGGCCTATTTTCAGAACGACGTGAGAGATGGGGATGAACGTGACGGACCTTATGATACAGCATTGCATCCTCAGAACCATTGCCGCTGTTTTTGGCTTGAAATAGCACCCAGAAGACACTCCACCATCTGCAGGAGGGAGGGGTAAGGCAGTGGAGACGAGAATGGGGAGGGAAGAAGAGACGCACTCGAAGAGAAGACCTTGCTGAGCGTTGATGGGAGGTTTGGATTCTGGAGGGATATCGGCCTCTGTGACGAGTTGATTGGCAGTCTTGTGATAACCTCGCTTTTTGCAATAGTCCAATATGTAGATGTTGAACCTGAAGAGGGGGAAGGAAGGTGTATGAGATAACGAAGGAGAGGGGTGAGATATAGGTGAGTGGAGGGGGAAGAGAAGGGAAGCAGACATTTTATCGCCATCCCAGGTGATTTCCGAGTGTGGGGGGGGATGTGGAGGTTGAGGAGCGGAGACGGATGAAGATCCAGGGGGAGGTTGGGGTGGACCTGTTGTGGCCATTGGGAAAAAGGAGGTAGGGACAGGGGATGAGGGTCGTCGGGGGAGGGAAAGAGGGGGGAAGGAGGGGAGAGAGAGGAGTGTAGCACTCGCTCGCGCTCTTGTTCGACCGTCGGAAGAAGCGTGCCCGATTGTGTCACACGGGTCGTCACACGGGGTCGCCGATTCAATTAATTTTTTTTTCTTTTTTCTTTTTCTTTTATTTCAGTGCCGTCGCACCACCGCTATCTGGAAATCCCACCCTCCGACTATGTACTTTACTTCTACAAGTCGCTTCACTTCTCGCCACCCTCCTCGGATCTCTCCCACCTCCCCTAGATCCGTCACCACGTAGATAAAATCAGCCGGTGAGATCAGAGATCGCAATAGTGACCCGATGAGGAACGATATCAGTCCTATGACGATCACCGTCCACAGTGTGAATCTTCTCTCCCTCATCCTTATAGTCGCTGGAGATTCCTTCGAGTCCCTCAAAGCCAACCCGGCTTCAACAGCTGCGTGGTTCTGATCGTTTGCGTCTTCCCGCACCGGCGACGTGGCGTTCCCTGATTTCCTCACGTCGCACGACTCTGACGTCGACCGGGAACCTGAACCAGATGTAAACCGTGAAAAAAGTGGATTGGGATACCCGTTCAGGAAGCCGCGCAATAGCCCGCCGCTGTTGTTCGTCCCGACCGTCGGCGTGGTGACAGTGGGCGTACACGGACTCTGTGGTGGGGGCTGAAACGAGACGACGACACGCTCCGTCAGTAACGGAGTTCCCACCAGAAATGGGCATTAATAAAGTGTGCGCGTGCCTTGCTCGAGGTATCCTCGTTTCCCTCTTTATCTCTCGTAGCCATACTCTCCTCTTCCTTCTCCTCCGCCTTAGCCACCGTCGTTTTCTCGGCAATGGCACCTGGCTCGAGCAGAAAGCTGGCAATTGCGGTCGCGTTGCGCAGTTCCGTTGGCAACCTGTCCCCTTCACTTTCGCTAGAATGCCTGAGCACGTACACGATAGAATGGATACACCACACGGATGCATTTCGTCAGCTCCGAAACGATCAAAAGAGGAGCGTGACAGCTGACGGCCCCGCACGCAGTTAACGCACCTCGATAGCACAGCCATCCACGCCATCCGATCCTCCTGCAGCTCCTCTCTTCCGAGCCTCGTTAATGATTCCTTTTCACCCTCTACCTCTACGACGATTCCGTCGATCATGACAGTCCCGCCACCTCCCTTTGTTGTATTGTTTCCGCTACTGAGCGACTGAGTGGCCGGTCGAATTTCCACTTCAATCATTGCCCCCGTCCCGCACAGGTCAAGCAACCATTGTGGTTTCGGTGGTGGTGCTCGCGTCTCCCCCGTCAGCGGGTCCAACAATGTCGAGATCTGCGTCTGCGCAGTAGGGAGCATAAGCCGCAGCAAATGCCGCGGTGGGTGATCCACAGCCAGCCCGGACGAGTGAAGCGGCGAAGACGGCAGCGTGTATACTGCATACGTGAGCGGCAAGAAACGCTCCTCCGCTGGTTCCGACGCCACCGCAGCTGTTGTGGCGCCGTCGGTGGAGGGGGCAGTGCTGTCTCCATCTCCAGTAGTAGTAGTAGCCACGGCAGGCGCGGTGGTGGCGGTGGCGGTGGCGGCAGGGAGCAACGGGATTGGCTTATTTGCTTCGTGTGGCCGAGAACGTAAGTGAACGTGGTAGCCTTCCGGATACAGCTTCGAGTCGACGACGACCTCCGCGACGAGCAGGTCCGCCGCCTGGCGCACCTCCCCACGTACCGTGAACGCGGAGCTTGTCGCGCGCAGCGAACGCTCACTCGACGGCGACCGGCCCCCAACTACCATCGCGGCCGATGTCACCCGCCGGCGCATCGTAGGTGTTACCGTCGAGGACGACACCGACCTACTGTGCGGCCGCACCGTCACCGTCGACGATTCCGATGATGATGATGGTTCAGACGACGCCGCCACGGGCGTGGGCGACGGTGCGACGGTGCCGCCACCACCCACACCAGTATTAGGCGCCGCTACAGCCGCCACCGCCGCCGCCACCTTCGTCGGATTAGAGCTCGGGCTCGGAGATATCGGGGAGGTGGAGGAAGGAAGAGAAGCAGGCGCCACCGGTGGTTCGGCAGGGACAGTGAGAAGTATGACCCCGCGGTAAACGCGGTCGTCGGGTGTCCAGCGCGTCTGCACGAGCTCGCGGTTCTCGTCGCGCCGTTTGAGGGTCCACGCGCTCAGAGGAGGACCCGCCGCAGCGGCAGCCGCCGAAGGCACAGGCTCAGGATGCTCCTCCTCGGCGCGCTTGTCGTGGACAAGCACGCCAGCGGCAGGCAGGCGTGCAAAGGGGAGCGACGCGATGCCCTTCATATACGTCTCGACGGACAAGAGCGTCCTGACGAGCGTCGTGTTGGTCACCGCGTTGACGGCGGCAGGGAGCGAGCCCGCATAGTCGGCGGCGATGACGCGGGTGCAGCGCGTGGATGGAATAGCGTACTTTTCTGTCGTGTATGGGTCGAGCGTCTCTAGAATCCACCCGTCGATGAACATCCGCCCGGTCGGAAGGCTGTAAGGGTTGTACTTGGTCGTCGTGAACGTGCGCGCCAGCTCTGGCGGGAACGAAGCCGAGACGCAGAAGAGCGGCGGCGAGCGGCCGTCCGAGGTGGTGCCGCCGCCTTCTTTTCCCCGCTGCTGATCGCGCATGGCCCCGGCCCCGGTGGTGCCGCGAGCAAGAACGGACGCGAGATAGAACCCACGGTCGCGAAATGGGAAGTTGGCCTTGCTGACCGTGAAGGCCGTGTTCGCGCCGCCCGCGCCTGCAAACGTCTCGAGCACGTGGGCGCCCACGAACCGGTCGTCCCACCGCTTCCGAGCGTCATAGCTCATCACAACCGCGGCAATTTCTTCAGCCGAGATGCCTTCGATGACCTTCTCGCCCTTGTAAACGGGCAGATTTGGCGAGATCTCCGGCGAGACCTTGCGATGCAGCGGAAAGCCCTTTTCAGAAATGAGTGCCCAACCGTCCGAGAGCGTGCCTGATCGTGAATGCAAGGCTTGGAGATATCCCAGCGCGTTGAGAGCGTACTCCATGGGAAACCCCGAGGGGGGTGAATACGCCGAGTCGTCCCCAGATGTCGAAGGGGGCGAGATCGCAGCGACGGCTTGCTGCGTGGACGTCGCAGCCTGCTCCATGGCCTGCATGAGATATCGTCCCAGCGGGCTGCGGAGCCTCGGTACCGCACCCGTCCACGTCGAGTTCCTACCCTCAGATGAAGCGCCCTCCGCTTTCGTTGGACTCGGCGGCGAATCGGCGCTTGATTGTTGCTGGTCCTCGCTCTCTCCGTCCCAGTTCCTCTGCCGTCGACGGATCACACCAAGCACGGGTGGCTGATCTAACGGAATGCGCGGCGGCTTGACCCGCTTCTGCTTGCTGAGCGATTTGATTTCTATCTCGGGCAGCTCCTCAACGTCCACGGAGACCTTGGAACCATTGAGCATAACGACGCCGCGTTCCCGACCGGGACCGCGCCGTACGATGGCCATGAGGCGCTCCTCGCCTGCAAGGACGGCGTCGTGCGTCAGAGTAAGCCAGAGCCCGCCGCCCCCGGGCGACAAGCGATGCCGACGGAGACAAGAGGTCGATTGGGGTGGAGGGTCAACGATGATGTCGAGCGAGGTCGCCCAGGTGTCCATGTCACATCGTAGTTCACATTCAACGATCGGCATTGAGGACGACGAGCTTCCATCATCGGATCGAGAGTTCGCGGGTGAGTTTTCCAAAGATGTCGAAGTCCGTCTGCCGGTTGATACCTCGTACTCCATCCTGAACAGGGCCCGATCATGATCATAGCGTATTTCTGTTGCCTTTGCGCCGGCTAATCTCGTGGCCACAGGCGGTCCGCCACATTTGATCGCAAATTCACCAATTCCAGCTAGCGTCGTTATCATCTGTTGGGGGATGGCTGTCTTGTTGGTCCAGCCTTTTGGATCGGATTGCTCGAGCAACGTCAGCAGCGTGGTCGTCGGGGAAAGTGTCTCTATTGCAAAGCCTTGTAAGTCGACTTGCGTGCGGATTGTAGTGGCTTCCGCTTGAGGAATATTAGGGAACAGGCTTGGTTCATCAGCAGAAAACGAGAAGATGTGGGCCGTCGTTGGAGATTTGTAGACGGTTTTGAGCAAGACAGAATCTCGAGGACTGGGAACAAGTTCAAGACAAGCAACGCAAGTAAACTATCGAAACCGTACTTTGCAGGCCAAGTCGGTCTCGACTTGAAGTGCCAAAGTTCCGTCAACTCGTTGATGTCTTCCAATAGGGTCGCGTCTTCATGTTGTTTGTCCCAATACGGTCGAGCACCAGGGGAAGCTATGGCAGCATAGAGATCCCATAGGCCCACGCCCACAAACGTAGCCTCAGCTTTGTACACAACCAACGTGGGATCAATGGAGTCCAACTGCGTGACTGAGACACCACGAGCCTCAGTGGCTGGTGATGTCATGAATACAGACACGCAGGACAAGAAAGCTGCTTCCACGTACTACGCTTCCACTTTGCCTCCGGCTCTTGCAGCAACGAGGAAAAGTAGATGTAATTGCGACGGATTCGGCTCAGGATGGATTTGTCTTGCGCTGCAGTTCGTCCGACGGTAGGGTGAGGAGGTTGTAAAAGGGCCTTGGATCCATTTGAACCGGACAATGTGGATCTACCTGTGGCATTGGAAGAGGTGGTAAGGAAGCTGACGTCAGCGGTGCTGGTGGCGTCTTGTAGCATCTGTTGAGATATGAGGTACGATGAAGGGTTCCGCTCCTCGATGTACTCGACAGCCTGATGTATGCCGTTTAGGCGTAGTCCACTAGATGCTGATCGCTCTATAACTATCTGTACTTTAAGGAGAGAGTGGTCATCGAGGAGCGCCGCGTGAGTCACCCGAAGGAGTAAGTTATCTGAATCCGAAGTGGAGCTACCGGATGAAGAAATCGATGCTGCAGCGTCATCGCGGTACGCCCTTGCAGACCATGGGAGCTGTGCTACTTTGTCCGAGGATGCCTGTGTAGAAATTCGCACATCCCAGCCTTCTTTCAATGGAATACTAAATTCCACTGTCCGTGTTAGACGGCGATGCTCACGGATGGCATGAAGTTCATCCAGTCCTTGCAAATTATCAGGTGAATGGGTGGAAGGATGATCCTCATCCTCAGGAATGATGGAATACTCAAGCGTGAGTGATTCCCTGATTAGATCAAAACGTATTCGTGAAACGGCGACACCGTTCCCATAACCAGTCGCCAAAGGAACGCGTGACCGCCTTTTAATAGCCGTTTTTAATAGGCCTAGAACCATGGCAGCCAGTTGTTGTGCCATGCTGCTCACGGTACCAATATTCCATAACGCACGGAGATCGTGCTGCCAGAAGCATGTAATTCGTAGGCGCCCTGGATTCGCCTTTCGTGAAGATGAGTCACCTGAGGTCTGCGGTTGAGATGGCGGAGGTGATAATGACTGGATACACCAAGCGAATACTGCCTAGGCATGGTCAAACCGATATACCCCATTGACTGAGAGTGGTGTCCTCACGCTTGACATTAGAGCGCACGTAAGGCGGGCTTGGTCTAAGGTATGCAGGCTCGTCTGGAGAGCGCGGAAGGGATGTTGATACATCTATTATTGTCGTTGCATCATTAAAAGTGCGAGATATCGTGACGGCATCTCGGGGGCTTTCGAGGATATAAGAACGTAAGGATGAGTAGCGAACAGCGGCGGGGTACGTACTTTGCCGGCCACCCTAATGTAAAATTTGTTTTGGATATTCGAGTGGTGGGATCGAGCATCTCGAGTAGAACCGCACCGTCGACCGCCGGATCCCACTCCTGTCGCAATTCTGGAGTGGCCAAGATGGACTTCCAGGCGTCGAAGGGAATTGTGTCATCGACTATGGGCACATCGAGCACGACCCTATAAATCGTGTCTTCCGATTTGGCCGAACGGCGATGAACGATAACGTCGGACAGCTCCGGGAGGGACGAGCGGCCCTTGCCCTTGGAGGATAACGAGTTGGTGTCTCTTGGAAGTGGGACGCGCCTCCAATCGGGAGAGGAAGAGGAGGTGAGGAGTTGTCTGAATGAGGTCTGCGCGTCGTTCAGTGCATTGTACCATGCCTGTCGCAGGCTGCAGACTCAAGATGAGATTGGAGCGCAGAGAACGAGAAAGCGCAGGGTGTACTTGCCTTGTCCCGTCGTGCATAGGGGAAACGAACAAAGAGGGGCCGGAACAAAATGGACACGCAGCCGAACTTAAGCACAAGAGCACACGGCACGAGACCACGGACACGTAAAATGACCCGGCCACGCCACTCACGTGCTTCACTCCTCTGCTGGCTTATATACCCCAACTAACACAGTTCAGAGGATAGAAGTCGGGTTGAACCATGGCCGCGGAGGACCCTGGACGTATCCTGAGCATCCAATCTCACGTCTCGTACGGCTACGTTGGCGGAAAGGCTGCCACTTTCCCGCTCCAACTCCTAGGCTACGATGTCGACGTAAGTTTACCTTATCTTCTTGAATTCTTTACGCCGTCTTGCCAACTTTCCAAAAAGAGCGTCAATACCGTCGATTTCTCCAATCATTCAGGTGCGCACATTCGACGTTGGAATAAATTTGTCGCCCACGTTGCTTCATTTATCGAATTTTAGGATATCATCGCATCGGTGGCACAAAGGCAACAGCCGAAGAACTCGAGCGCATGTTCTCCGTCATGGAACAGAACGGGCTTCTCAGACCCGCACGGGTCTTGACCGGTAAGAGCGCAACCCGATAACATCAAAGATCGTCCACAGTGGACACCAAAGATGGTATCTAGGTTTCATATATGGTGCAGAGGCCCTAACCGGCGTGGCACGTACGGTGACCAAACTACTTCAGGATGACCCGCAAATCCTTTACTTATTAGACCGTAAGTGATTTGTGATGGCCCAGGTCTGGGCACGGGCAAGAAGCTAAGCCAGTACCCCAACCTAGCCGTCATGGGGGACGCAGGTTCCTTATACGTCTCGCCAAACGTCATCCCTATCTATCGTTCTTTGCTCCCAAAGGCATCTATTATAACTCCCAACTGGTTCGAAGTCGAGTAGGTTCTGTCCTGGTTGATGTCAGAGAACCGAGGGATATCGGATATGTATGGACTCATCCCCATTGACAGGGTGCTGACTGATACCAAGATCGAAGACGGCGCCTCGCTGCGCAAAGCGCTCACGATCCTGCACGAAACGTATTCCGTTCCGAATGTCGTAATAAGTTCTATACCCATGGAGCAGTGGCTGAAAGATCTGGCCCCGCCACATATCTTCTCTCCAGTCAGCAACAAGGAGCAGTCCTTACTCTGCCTCGCTTCAGTCCGCCGCACAGCCAACGGTGACGGTGGCAGTGACATGCCAAGCCCTTCGCCATCGACGGTCTACGCCGCCTGCATACCGTTCATCCCCGGCTACTTCTCCGGCGTCGGCGATCTCTTCTCCGCACTCGTCCTCGGCCACTACCACACCCGGGCCTCCACCCCACCTCCAGACAATGATAACGGTAGTGCCTCTCCGTCGCTCGTGCACGCCGTCTCGTTCGCCTTGACCAAAACGCACGCCATACTCCGCCTGACGGAGAATCATGCGTCCAAGCTCCCCCCGGAGGAGCGCACGACGACGGACGACGAGCTCGACCAGAAGGATCCCGAGCGGCTGGTTCGTCGCATGCGCGGGCGCGAGCTCCGTCTCGTCCAGGGCCGGAAGATCCTCAGCGGCGAGGTCGTGAGTGAGCTGAGATTGCTTAGGGAGTGGAAGGACTTCTGGGGACGTGGCTAACTGGCGGGGACGAGAAGAGCATCTATTGCAGCATTTACAGTGTGGGATATAGAAGGTTTTCATACTAATAAATCGTGTAGTCTAGTGCATAGATTGGTATCGAAACATCGAGTCTACGTGTAGTAATACACGACTTGTAGCTTTGCTGAACGTCTACTGTAGAGTCGAGGTTCCAGAGGAGGGAGAGGGAGAAGTGGCATTTTTCGTGCAGAACTATGACTGTCCTCCTCTGCATAAGTCTTTTTGGAGGGTTGATATACACGTTGCTCGTCTAAACGAGGGCTTGTACCAACTGAGACACACCGTAGCGTTTTGGGGGTGACAATCGGGTAGTAAGTGCAGGTGGTGGTGCTCAGAAAAGGGGAGGCGCGGGAGCGTTGACCAACATGGGCGCGCTGCAGGGTCGCCGCTGGTCGTCGGAGACGTCGAGCGGGTGCCGTATACTGCAGTACTGTATGGTAGAGGAGACTAAAGAGAAACGAGCGTGGGTGGCTTCACCTTACAGTTCATGACTTACAGAGTCGAACGCCGAACGAGAAATCAATCCTTCTGTTGGCCTGCAAAAGCTCTAGTGAAGCACTTCATGATCATTACTGGATACATGTACACCCTCGTTGACACGGCTCAGCTTTTTTTTTAGTTTTCTCCGCGGCCCAATTTGTCTAGGGCGCGTACGCCCTGCTCGAACCACTCTTCTCTTGACACCCAAAACTCTTCTCGTCCCTTCATGATGTCCGCCAAGACCGCGCCGCCGAGGAAAACCATGTGTTTCCTACGCGGGGGATCCTCGATGCGAATTTTGAATTTCTGAAAGGAAGAGGGGGGAAAAGAAAAATCACATTTGTCAGCTTTGCGGTGAGGCAGGCAAGCCAACTGGAGGTGCAACGAACATTCAAACGCGAAGGGTCCCCGTTGAGCACGCGGGTGAGGTACAGCTGCTTCATCTCTTTCTCTAGGCGGCTCGGGAGGCCGGGGTACATGCTCGAGCCGCCGGAGAGGACGATGTGCTTGTACAGCTCCGCACGGATGTCGACCGCCGCGCTCTGGATCGTCTCGAAGAGCATCTCGGCCACGCCTGGCTGCTCGAGATCGACTAGGTGCGGCTGGAACATGCACTCGGGGGCCTCGAAGCGCTCGGAACCTACTTTGATCGTTCGGCCATCGGGCAGCTGGTGAAGCGTCGAACGGCAAGAGGTTGTCATCAGAAATGGGGCGAGAGGGAGAGGAGGGATGGGAACGCCACTCACTGTATAGCTCTCCACTAGCGTGGTGGTCTCTTCTGCAAGGCGTGTGTCCATATCGAGATCGTAGCTAGAATGACGCATTCAGTCTGTGCAAGAAGGCGGTGGTATGCACCGTTTACCTGACGTAGCAGAGCTTCTCCTTGATCTCTCGCACTGTCTCGAAATCGGCTGTACGGTTGAAGGCGTAACCACGCATAAGCAGAAGCTTGATCAGATATCGCGTGACGTCGCGGCCAGCGATGTCGAGCCGTCTCGTGAGATGGGGGAGCGCAAAGCCATCATATACAGGTACGATGTGCGTCACGCCGTCGCCCGAGTCGACCACGACGCCCGTCGTCAAGCCTGCACATGTGATAAATGTGAAAAGACAAAGGATGAAAAGGGTGCTCAAACGTACCTTGCGCATAAAGCGTGAGGACAGCCTGAATAGCCACGTACACCCCTTGAAACCCGTACTCCTCAAACATGACCTGGCACATCCGCTGCCTGTTCGCCTTTGGGTTCATTGGCGGCTCTGTAAGGAGCACCTTGCGCCCCGCCGGGTCGATGCGGAGCTTCTCCGAGAACGTGTAGTTCCACAGATGCTTCATGTCCTCCCAGTTCCGCACGATGCCATGTTCCATTGGCTGCGTGATCTGCAGGTAGTTCCGCAGCGCGGCTGCCTCGTCGCCCACCATGATGTCCTGGATGACGGCATCCCCGACGCGCTCCTCCGCGCGCAGGATCGGTCGTCCTATCACGGATGGGAAGACTAGATTACGAGGAATAGGGGTATGTCATCAGAAAGGGAAGGGAAAAGAATGAGTCCCGTCGTCGGATCGCACTCACCGTGCTCGGGAAAGTTGGAGCCGGCATAACCAACCTTGACGAACTGTACGAAGGCAATGCTTCAGGCAGTATAACGGTGATCACGTATGTCGGATGCCTTACCCCCGTCCCGTTATCTACTACTAGAGGTGCTGAGGGATCCATGTTGTCGAGTGATCACTTTCGGTTAGGCACACAGCCGCGGCCACTTACTAAACTAAAGATCACCTTTACCCTTTCAACAAACCTCAAGCGGGCCCTCAATTTTTTTTTGGTATATAAGCCCAGAATTTAGCTTGTGCTCACCGTTCTCTCCCTCTCACAGCCCCCTTCATTGATTCTAAAATCCACTTTCTGACACCAAGTACGGCCTTTTTGCCTTGCAAAAACATCGACCTCGCAGCATCAATTCTATCTCTTCTCCCTTCAACAGATCCTCTTCTCTCGGTTGCGACTCGTGGTTATCCCCTCGTAGCCGCGTCGCGTTCCCTCCCACTATCTTCTTATCCTAATAGGAAGCAGCAGCAGCCCCATCCCCTAGCTCTCTGGCCATTTCGCCACTGCCCACACCAACCAGCCCGCTCTTCGACACCAGCAACACTTAGCGCTTCCGTTCCTTTGCGGTTTCCCCTTCCCCGACCACTACTTCTTACCGCCTGTTGGCCCCTCACCGCCTACACCTCCCTCTCCGACCCCTCCTCTCAGCCATCCGCCGCCACCCCATAATTTACCTCACAATGTCTACGCCTCTCATTACTGGCCCAGCCGCCATGCCGAGCCGGTGCTCTGAAAATGCCCCTTCTTTTTCTGACCAGTCAGATGAAGTAATCGAGGATTTCTTGGACGATTTCGACATGCTTGCCACCAGTTACGGCCTCACCGATCAGCAAAAAGTGGAGACTGTCGTTCGTTATGTACCCTACCACATGCGCGAATTGTGGAGGTGCTTTGATGGCTACGACTCAGGCAACTGGCTCGAGTTTCGCAGCACCCTCGTGGATCTTTACCCTGACAGAGCAACCCCCCGCTATACTCGACAGGACCTCGTCGACCTCGTTGACCGCTCTTGCAGAACCCGCATGCCACATGAAGAGGATGTTTTCAAGTACTATCGTGACTTCCGCGTCATTAGCCACCAACTGCTTAAAGCGGATCGAATCACGGAATACATCCGCGACATTGAATTCTTCTGGGGTTTCCACCCCGATCATGCAGAAGCCCTTTTGTCCCGGCTCTTCGCAATGAAACCCGAGCACCCCGCTGCCAGACCTTATGACATGCAAGACGTTTGGACCGTTGCGCGCGATTATTTCGTCAGAGCTGAAGTCTACTCCGAACAATGGATGTTACGCTCGTTGTGGAAGACAGCAGACGGCCACGGACAGGACCACCAAGACGACCCACCCCAGCACGATCACGATCGACTGTCGGATGATCTAGAGATAAGGGAACCGAGCATGGCCGACGATGACATGCAGAAGCTCGCGGAGATCATCAGGAAACTCCATCGCCTGTCAGTCCGTGACGTGGAGTACGCCGTCCTCTGGGCGCAGTGCAAGCACCGGTTCCCAAACGTCGCGCAAGAGCTCGCCAAACCCGAAATGTTCCGAGCTGCGTCGGACCAAGTTTCGGCCAGCCAGCTGCCGTCACAATCCACCACTCCGCCGCCTCTCGGACAGCTGGCTACCCCCATTTCTCAGATCTGGGCCCAGCGTAGCTCCCCCACGCGCTGTCCGGACGAGGCTACATCTTTCCCGACAAGAGCTGACTGTTGCGCCTTTTGTGGCTCACCAGGCCACCCCATTCGGAGGTGCCCATCCGTCGATGAATACGTCCAAACCGGTCGCGCCACCATTATAAGGCACATCTACTTACCAGGTGGAGAGCCAATCCCAAACGATAGAAGCGGTCGCGGCCTGAAATACGCCATCGATACTTGGCTGGCAGCCAACAGCGCGTCCTCCAGCGCGACTTACACGGTTGCCCAACACTCTAGTACTAGTGCCGCCTCACGCGACACGGAACATTCGGCCCCGCTCCGCGAAATCGATGGACGCATCAACGACGGGCTCACCGACCCAGGCGTTCTCACTAATGACACGCAGGTCATCGCAATCAGAACAGACCTCGCACGGGAAGTTGGAACAACCATCAATGAGACGCAGCGAGTGAGGATGAGAGGGCAACCCGGACGGCGGTGTTAACGATACATTACCCTCGCGACCCCTCTCAGGTCAATTCCGCCTCCGTACTCCCCTTTCAAGTCAAGACTGTCGCATGGATTCCCTGGAAGACTGGTGCGCTGTAAGGTGAGTACACTCGTTGGCCGCGGAAACACAAAAAGGGAAATCGGCCGACGCCAACGTGATTCCCCGGTATGCCATTACTTTTGATCAGAGTCCTCGTGTCCCAGTTTCCTTTCAGCTCCTTTCACTTCTCATATGCCTTTCATTAATCCTTCAAAACCTCGTGTTGGCGTCTATCATCTTGAATGTCGCCCCCTTTGTGCGTTCGCTTTTTTACTTACGGTTTCGGGTGGTCTCTCTTAGTCTATTGCGTTCGGAAAGGTACATAATGCTTCGATATTCGCCCTTCGAAATGGCAGGTATCTCACATTTGCCTTTCACGTCGTGTGACTCCTTTGAAAACCCCAGCGCAGCCTCGTGTTTCGTGTTATTTTGTTCTTGCTTGCCTGGCCACCTTCTCCTGGAGGCTGGACCGAGCCGCCGTGCCCAACAACGTCCGACTTGGGTCTTCTCTTCTCTTCGACGAGCAGGTCTCGACGATTGCTCTCGTCTCTTGACTCTTACTTTCCCTCTTGTCTTTCTAACGAACTTGCGCGTGCGTATCGCCGCTTGCTTCAGCCAGGCTTAAGGCGCGTCGAGCAAGTTCGGGTGCCTGGCGTACCTGGCCC
>Ga0209488_10002323_pt1 | contig 15674 bp, 17 predicted proteins | sample Rivendell_Oct201_8_FD_188349 | JGI IMG/M metagenome (GOLD analysis project Ga0209488, IMG submission 188349) | Vadose zone soil microbial communities from the Eel River Critical Zone Observatory, Northern California, USA -... | ecosystem: Environmental > Terrestrial > Soil > Vadose zone >... | reverse complement strand
GAGGGAGGAAGAGGTCACTGCGAATGCTGAGGTTGGGCGTCCCGAAACCGAAACCGACGGCTTTCATTCCGTCCGTGGAAATTACCCATAACAACCAATATATTCACCATACCATACTCACTGACACTCGTCCCATCCCTGGCGAGAACAGAGCAAGGGTATTCTGTGAACGTAACCAAGAGGAGGGTACGAAGGCGGTATTGATACACCTCTCATCATCGTCACGATCGATGGGGATACCACGCTAACAACTCTAATCGACTTCCCATCACGTTGCTTAATACTGTCCACCACTCTTTCTCCGCCCGATGAACCGTCGATAAGTCTTCTCGCGCCCTTCGGTCCTTCTTGTCACAAATCTCGGTCGCCACCGTGGCCTTCGCCCGTTCAAGTTCTGCCTTGCACGACTTGGTACATCCGCCCTCGCAATACCGGTATCTCCGTGTCAAGTTTGTGGACCCACGCACTACTGTTTTCGTGAACCGCGCTCCGCTGTTGATCCCGGGGCTTGGAAACGGACTATCTTTGAACCGACCCCCAATGGCATTTTATGCGCCTCATGTGTTTCTCAAAGTTGATACTTCATCTTGCAGGCACGAACAGCGAGCATGGAGCCGGAAACAATGAATTCTGATCGAAGAGCTTGTCCAGGGCATGGTCGAAAATTTAGAGACGCCAAATTCAAGCGGGATGAACGCCGTGAACTCCGTAGCAGCACTGATGCGTAGTTCTCAATATCTAGTTGCCGTCACTCACGCGAGAAGCGAGATAAGATACCTTTTGGTGGGTAATTTATCTTTGTTATGTTATCCCGTCGGCAATCACCCTCAGGCTGAACAAACCTTTGAGTCAGGACAATGATGGACATACTGTATCCTGGGGTGATGCCTATTTGAAAATGGATCCCTTCAAGGGAATGTTGTGTTGTTGCTTTCAATGTCCTGAATGGCTGTCGCTACTTCATAATTTGCTTGGTGCGTAGTTTTTAAAAATACCAAGCTACACTTGAAAGGTGTAACTGACTTGTTGTTCTCAAATTCTCGCAGCTCAGGGAAGATATAGCATTATCCGGCATGACAAGAATTCAGGGTATGGTCCAGTTTAAGTGTATATGGCATCGAGCAGCCTGAGATATGCAGTGAAATAGCAATACACGATGACGGAGCTGCCCGGGTATTTTGTTTCACAATTTTTGCGCCGTCCTTACTATTAATGACAAGTCTTTCGCACTGCTTTCACTCCATTAGAGACACGTAGGAAGAGCCTTCGGAATGTCACTACAGTCCTGTGGTTCCATGTCATGGGCGGAAGAGGTAATTGTTGGCCGTGATAAACGAGGCAGGAATTATCAAATTTGCTCGCCCTTTTCAAGCACGTTAATCTACGGACCATCGTGACATACAACCTCTCGCACGTTGGGATGACTGAACGTTGTGGGCGGCCCAGCGGAGACTGGTGATAAAGAGCCCCACGGGGGCCGTTCCTTCTTTGTTGAATCAGAGGCCTGCTGATGCTTTAAACCACCAGCTTTTGTTCGTCGTGCTGGCTGCAGGGTCCATTTTAGGAGCGCCTTCGGTATCGACGGTGGCCCCTAAGACGAATACTGGCTATCCGTCGAATCCCTCGGTCCACCTTCGCGACTCACATTAGGTGTGCTTTAAAGGCGTCCCGTTCTAACAAGAGACAATGTTGTCGTCCGTCCAGCGTATTTCTGCCTTTCGGTCCTCCCTTACAATCCGGAAAGCCTTGGCGCGCCCCAGACCGATAATTACGATCAACAGCAACATATGTCACGGTGGCGCAGACAAGATCGGGCAGGAATGATCTCTGACATGCCAAACCGATACGCAGTCCATGAGAAGGCAGGGCCATCTCTATGTGTGCGTGCTCGGTTCAGTCCTCTGGTAGGTCGGGATCGTTCAGTCTCATCTCGACCCAAGGGGTTATAGAGCAAAGTGCATGTCAGAGCCCATTTGTTTGCAGCATTCTCATGCATCAGTCCCATGGCGCTACCTCTACTCGTCCCGACTCGCCGCAAGCACCCATATGGCGAATCAATGAATAGGTACAGAATGGCGTGGTGCAGTAGGAACGCGATGTAGTCTCTTGTGCCAGGTTCACGCGTTACACGCGATGTTCCATCCCAGGGCTGCTCAACTCAACTCCATCCGGCAGGACTTGATGGTGGGGTGTCCATGCACGTACAACCTCCACGACTTAAAGCGGCCGGAAAGGGACCCGCTTCAATCTCCTTCCACACACCTGCCCCATCGAGATTTCTCCTCTTGGATGGCACCACACCTTCTAGAAATGTCCCGGTTTATTATGCCAATAATCAGGCCCCTAAGCTATTCGCACTTGTGCTCGTCCCATCACCGTGGAAGCGTTCTTGGCAGAGAGAAGCCCGTTATCAAGTCAGGTCCCAGTGACTACGACCAAGAACGGTAGGTCACTGGCAAGGCCATACTCATGGCGGCACTGAGATTACTGTCAGTCAAGAGAGCTCTTCCCTCTGCGTACACCTCCGAAGCCCCACTAGCAATCGCCGAATGTAGAATTCTAGAATGCGATGGGAAGACAACGCGTGCGGCACATGATCCCAACTGCGAGTCTCGTGACCTGTGTGTTTCACCCCAACACCCCAACCCCTCACGAGTAAAGGGTGGTAAGCGTGCCGAGATGCGAGTGTGGCTGGCCCGTCCGTGAGAGTGGAGATCTATGTAGGCTTAAGGGTGTCGTACGTGCGTGGCTATCGTAAGCGTTCATAAGAGTGTGTGTTTGTATGTTGGTTGCTCTTCACTGGCACGCGAAACGAGAGAGTGAACAGAAACGCCGCAAGTCAGAGCGCCCGATGGGCTTCGTGAGGATGTCGGCGATAATGTCTGCAGAGCGAACGCGCACAATTCGAAGGGTTCCGTTCTTGACGAGGTCACGGACGGTGTGGAACTTTATACGAATGTGCTTGACAAGTGATTGCCCGACTTGGTCCCCCGCAGTCGAGTAGCAGCATCGTTGTCACAACGGAGTGGTGTACCATCGGTTAATGGAACAGCGAGGCCTTTGAAGAGTTCCCAGAGGAAAACCACTTCGAGGCTCCGTGATGTATTCCGCAGCAGTCAGTCGAGGAGCTCGTAACGAGACGTTTACAAGAGACCACCCCGGAGCCGAGTGAAAGCAGTGGCCCCCCAGCTGGTGTCGACACAGTTGGCCTAGTCGGAGTATCCCGCAAAGGAATGATAGGGCCGGAACCACCAAACAGGGAACGAGTCCCTTTCACGTAACGGCTGCTGCAGATAAGTGCAGTGAACTGGGTGTCAGAAGGCCAGGAGGGTAGTGGAGAGCGCATTCACCATGGTGGTTTTCTTTGACCATCAGGCACGAGCGAAATGTGGGGGAGCGGGGAGCGACGGGTAGAAGGTGGGGGAGAGAGGCAGTGTCTCAGGAATGTGCGTCGGGGGTTAATATGGACGACCGTGCCTGGAAGGAGGTCACGCGGCTGCGAGTCTAGATGTTTGACGACTCGGAAGGTGACACAGAAGGAGATGAATAATAGTATCTTTCCAGAAGATCTTTCCCGAAGTGGTAGCCCACAGCCGGTAAGCCTTCGGGTGTGGGGCGCAGCCAATGAAGACACAAGAAGTACTAGTTATGCTGGCAGCCGGCCTCACGAAGAGGAGGGAAGGAAGGTTGTGGCCGAACCACTGGCAAAGTTCATAAAGGTTTTGCCGTGCCTTGCGAGTCACTGGCAGTGCCCATTATGCGCGGCAGTATACGGGGCTGTGTATTGATGCCGAGTTCCACCAAGCTGCCGTGACTTTCAATTGGTAACGAGTTTCCCGTTATTGCTAGTGGGGATCTTCAATCAGGTCCGAGTCCGAGTCGCTGCTGCATGGCGCCGCACCTGTAGTCGATTTTAGGGCCAAACTCCGAGAAGAAGTCAAGGACAATTTGCCGCGGCTCAGTTTTAGCCGCTTGGCCGAGCCGAGCTTGAGCCAAACCGATCCATAGGCTAATTCAGCCTGGTTCATGCTTCAAGTTAATCACTGTCATGCTATTGGGTACCTCATGTCGACGCTGTCACGTTGCCACCCATTGCTGTGGCCACTGCCATCGTCGTGTTGTCATTCGTAGATGTCGTCGTGTAACTTGTTGTCATCGCTGTGCGTCACCGCCATCGCTGTCCTCGCCGTCGCTGTCGCCACAGCCGTCATTCCCGTCCCCATCCTTGTTGTCTGGATGGTGCTGGTGGTACTCGTCATTGTTGTGATTGTCTGATTGTCGCCACTGTCCTCGCCGTCCTTATGGCCGCCGCCGCAACGATCGCCGTGCTGGTTCCAGTGCCGGTGCCGGTGCTAGTCGTCCTCGTCCTCGTCACCGCCATCGCCGCTTCCATTGTATCGCAATCATCTCCCGCTGTGCTGATGCTGGTGCTGATGTCAGCGATTGTCATCCTCGTCGCTGCTGTTGCCCCCATCGTCATCGCCGTGCTGGTGCCAGTTTCGGTACCGCTTCGTCGCCGTCGCGGTGGTCATCATAACCAAGAGCTCCTTAAAGACAAAGAAAGCGGCTTTATTAATGGGAATGCTAGACGCTCGGTGCTTACCACAGAGAGCATAACGGCACGACTATCCATGCTGCCCTCACCTCCAGTATCAAAAATCCTACAAAATGTTAATCAGGACTTTGGGAACAACGACTCACTATTCTCGCGACTCGGGCCCTCGGAAAAATTTCGCCCGCACACATCTGTTGTTGGTATTGTACTACGACGGTACCACTTCGTTTGCTCAGGCAATGGCAAGGTACCTCCATTCAGCTCGGGCTCGCCAATGGCGTGGGCCCTTGTCAAACATCTGTACTGTAGCCAAGCTCAATTTACGAAGTGATCATCACTGTCTCACAAACGTAGCAGTGGCCATAATAGGGAACAGCATGCATGGGTCCACGAAGGTCTACAAAGACACGATCTAGACGGTTCACGGCCCTAATGCCCTCGCGCACACTTCCGGAACAGGGAACAGGTCTGTTTTCTGAGGATGTAGTGATTGCATGCAAGGTGGACCTCAGATTGTACCCCGATCGGTTCTTGGTATCGTGCGACTCCTCATCGATTCTAGCGCGAACGTGAATACCTCTGATGGCGAAGGTTGGTCACCACTCCACATAGCATCTCGAAATGGGCACCGCGACATTGCGAAACTGTTACTTGAATCTGGCGCAAGTCTTGATGGAATTGAATGCGGTAATCTATTGAGTTTGCAATCTGAGGAGATTGCTCTGGTCGGCCCGCTGGTTGTGTCTGTGTGACGAATACCATTAGATAAAGGCGCTCAATCTCCTCGGCGATTTGTTTAGGGAAGTATCTACACGAGAGCGAATCCCAAGGATCTTACGGTGACTCACTTATGAGTGACCTTCGCGTGAAGGTTCCACTGCTCGTGGCGTTTTCGGAGGGCCTCAAAACCCGGTTAAGCCGTGGGTACCTTCGGATGAGTAGCAGGTCTGCGTGAGAAACTCGTTCGAACATAAAGCTCAAGAGGGACGGATAGGTATTGTTTCAGTCTCAGTAGCCCTTTGGGTCCGTAACGAGAGAAGGTCTAGAATGGTACCCTTCAATCCTTCGGAGAGGCCTTGGCTATCGGATAAGGACGTTAATCGAAGACTCTACTCTCTACTCTTCCCAACTTCCTGAGATCTAATCAAAGATTTGCTAGCCATGATTGGGGGTCATTTATAAATTGGGGGCGGAACTCGAGGTACTTGAGGACATAATTTTAAAGGGGGGAAGAAGTATTCACGATGGTGAGTAGCAGAATTTGGGTCACTAGGGGGCGATGGTATAAGACAGGGCAGAGGACGATGCGCGTTGTCTATCGAGCGGCACGTGATCTTGCCTGTGTGGCCAAACGATCATTTGCTGTCTCCTAGTTTTCGACAGTCTGTCTGTTTACTGAGGGTGATTCAGAACAAGCTGTCAACCCCATTGTCCTGCCAGAGCGGCCTGTTGTAAAGGGTGCCTGGTGGATAGTTGTGCTGACACACGTGACCGCGGCCATCAGGCTCCTGGCTATGATTGCCTGCACCTTCTGGAATTCCCAGACGAGTCTGCACGCTGCGAAAGAGATAAGGAAACGTCAGGTGGGTTCCAGTTTATTTTCTTATCGACCTATAAACTCGCCGAACCTTCCTCTGCAGGCCCGAAAGGACTTCCGGGAGGCGCGTTGGGAGTGTTCTCGGGTTATGTCACGTCGAACGCGCCCCATCTACCCTCCCAAGAGCTGTCTGGCTCTGCTATTTGACATGTGATATATTACGGCTCCACGTAGGTCAGCTACTCTCTCAGTCTGAACTGAACGCGAGGAAGTCCGAACGCTATTTTGCACTCTTTGACCAGCGACAGACCTTGGGTGTCAATTGAAACGGTATCAGCTTCGTGTCAATGTGACAACTCAAGAAGAGACTGCCATTTCTACCTAATCACAGCATCTTGCTACTTGCGCCGTCACCGTCGACTCTGGGATACGTCCCTGCATCGCGTAGCGAATCACGGGGGATTATTACCGTAATCCGACCACTTGAGGGTCATACGTTCGTGGATCGACCGTGAGTAAGGGAAGCAGTAATTGATATAGATTCTACCAGTGAGTGTGTACTATTCAAGATACGCTTGCCATATTACCGGAAAACGGGGAGTGTTCTATGCCGTGAACCCGTCACCCGCTACCACCTCAAGTGAGCCACACCTTGTCCGAACATAACCAATATAACGACATCCTATCAGCGACCTATTGAAAGACGATGACCCCTTCCTAATGTTCAGTATCTGAGCTTGCTATCACACACAGAAGCGCTCACACGTTCCCATGTTCCCACACCACCCCTATCAGTCTCCATAAAACAATATCAACACCATCACATCCACGAGTACTCCGATAAAGCGACCACAGACTACCGCCTCAGATGCCATAAACGCGCGCTCAAGTTTAACGCTCTTGTGCGCGGTCGTTCCCAGTGACTGCTAATCGCCTAGAATAGCATGATTTCCGTGAATATGAAAAAACAAGAGAGTGTGCGCACAGCGTCGGTCGATGCCGAGAATGTCCCTGGTCCCTATCCGCACCCCCAATCACCTGCGCGATGGAGACTGTGGCGCACCAGAACGAAGAATACAATCAAGACGCTCACTCCGTCTCAGTACTTCTTTTTTCTCATGATCCCCCCATCCATAAGACTTTAGTCCGACATGGCCAAAGGGGGTTCGCGGAGGAGTGTTTCATTCACGTACAATCACGCGCGGGCTACCCTGAACATCCCGGACCGACATTCGTGATTGATGGATATCCCTCGATTAGGGCCAGAGGGTCCACCGACGAGGCTTCATCATGCGGCGTAGCGCCAGCCTGGAATATTTCACGATTTGATCGCTGTAGTGAATAGCGCGGGGGAAGGAAGACCTATTGTTCTGGGCCAGGAATCGGTAACAGAACTGTCTCTTCGATTGCCCGTAGGTGGTGATCCCCAATAACCTTCCATTCCACGGGGTTCATTGGGTTTCATTTTGGGGGACGAACCGGTGCGACTGGCTCGTTCATGTGCGGGCATCGTGCGTCCCGCGATGGCTCTGCACTTAGGTTCGTCACCCCAATTCATTGGCCCGACATTCCGTTTGCGAGGGCGCAAGTTGAAATTTTGGAGCGAGTGGCGAAGCGCCCTATCCGACGTCTCGCAGCTGCTAGTGGCACAGGAACCCGCGTTCATACCATATACAGAGAGTTCAGTCGAGCGTGATTGACGACAGGATACGCTAGCCGATGCTACTCATGAAACGCCTCTGAGCCGCACAGCATCCGGTGTCGTAGACCAGAGAAGGAACACCCGGGCCAGGATCTCAGATACCTCGCACCTGGTTGTCGAGGCTAGGCATTTTGGCCCTCAGCACTAGCCCTGATCATAAATGGGAATGGGTGGACGGCCTAAACCTGTCCGGTAAGCTTGAGGATAGCGCCACGTGGCACCTTAAGAACAGTTTTGAGGCCATAGTTAGTCATCGCACACTTGGAAACTTAGAGATAGATGTTGTTGTTTGGACTTCGCAGTCATGGGCGGAACACGGCTGTTTTGCCTCGTATCAGGCCGTGCAAGGCCGGATTTAAATAATGCGGAGCTTGTCATAATACTGCGATTGTTAGTGTATGTAAGCAAGCCGAAAGATGAGTAAAGGTGAGTGAGATGGTGCAATTAACACGTGACGGTTGCGATAAGAAAGAAGGGAAAGCGCGGCGGGCGTGGGGGTAACCGTTAAGAAGACTGTGATGCGCGTCGTCGGGCTTGTCGTCGACTTCCTGGGTCGGGCCATTCTCCAAAGTGATATCCGGCATCATCATCCATCGCCAATTCTGGATTTTTCCATGCATCGTGTGGCGGTAGCGGTCGTCCTCGCGGTCGGTGATCGCTTGTGGGTATCCGTTCGGAAGCCCGGCGGGCCACGAAGCGCTCAATCTCAGCGAGCAGTTTCCATACGTCGCCGCTCCCTGTCTCGCTCTCTTCAAGCCAGAGAGTACGCGTGCCAACCTCGCAGCGGACATCGTCCACCAGAGCGCGCGTGAGAGAGTCAGGAGAGATGCCGTTCGCACGCATCTCCTCGAGGGCAGCATGTACGCCACGTAGGTCACGGAAAGAGCCCCAACGAGTTTTAAGTAACTCGTTATAGGCAGGCGTGGTACAACCGAAGACGTAAGAGAGTGGAGAGAGGTTGCGCGCATGCTGGAAGAGGGCAAGGGCGAGGTGAGGATCGCCGTACCTCTCGCGCGCCGCGCTCATCAGCGCAGCGAGGAGATGGGGATATACAGGTGGCTGAAGGTGGCTTGGTGGGGGCTTGCCTTCGGCAAGTGCTGCACGAGCAGTCTCTTCTGCGCGTACTGACGCACCAAAAACCTCACGCTCCGCCCATTCGAGCATCGCGAAGTCTGACGGACATAGAGCGAGCTGCTCCTTGAGCTTGTCAAGTTCGGCATCTTCGCCGGTTTGATGTACGCGGTGATGTTTGGGCAAGCTCTTTAAGAAGCCGCTGAGAGGGCCTCGAGTGTCGATGTCGAACGCAGCAGCTGCGCCGTCCTCCGCTAGTCTGCGTTCGTTTGCCACAGCAAAAATCATGTTGAACATTTCGTCGAACGCCCTCAATTCCTGGTTTGTCATCGTTTGTCGACGTGGCTCCAACGAGCTATTGCCAAGTCCAACACGAGAGGACTTTTCGCGTGCCATAGGGATCAGTGGGTGTTTCGTCGCAACGTCTTCGAAAACGTGATCCCACGGAGAATTTTTGGGGGAAAATATTGACGACCTTCACGCAACACCCATCAGAACTGTTTAACATCATTATCAAAGGACGTACTTGTCAGAAGAAGACTCAGTGTTCTGAACTTCAGAGGAGTAACCTCTTATGGGCGCCAGAAATTTTCGCGGGAAGATACGACCTGACGTATGGGAGTGACTGGCCGTAGCATTGTAGTATGAAGTTGTTGCGCGACTTCTCAGGACCACTCTTGTGCGATGCATCCTGAAGAACTAAAAAATAGATGAATATGATGCACAGATTGGCACGACAGCCTCCGACGGGTCGCGTGGGCGGGTCACGTGACATGATCCGAGTGAGTTGAGTTGACTCATATGAACTTCTTTGCTTCACACATAACAAACACATTGTTTAGTCAACTTTCTGACTTACTAACTCATACGGACTCGCGCGAACTCATATGAGTCCAAATAAAATTGTGGCGGGAATGGTGAGTATGATAGGTTGTACCGCAATTGAAGGAACTCGGAGCAGCTGAGGTAACTGAACTCCCGTGCAACCGCCTGGGTAATAACATACGGCATCCGACAAGCACAAACCATCGACAGACAGACTTGGTGAAATTTTCCAAAACGGTCCCCTTCATTGCGTCTAGTTGCGGTAGAGCAACGTCGATCAATCCGAGTCACGCCTGCCAACATATGGTGCGGAGTATTTCGAGTGCGCCGACTAGTAGGACAGATCTCAAGGTGCATTAATTTCGAGGCCGCTGCACTTTGGATGGACTCCGGTATGATGCGTTGCAGTGTCTTTGAACCAGGGAAGGGAGATCTGAGAGGCTCAGACCAGAGTGTCATGATAGGAGGGGGAGGCAGCAGGGTAATGGACTGTCTTCAGGAAGAAGCACAGGGAAGCGCAAGTGGCTATCAGTGGCAAGACACATTAGGTTCAAGTTGGCGTTTCTGGATAATTTCTAGGCAATCATAAGTCGCATTTTCCCCGTGGAATGCGGAATTGCCAGCAAGGTGGCTTACCAAACTACGGGGGCCAATCTGTCAGGGAAAGAGAGGACCTCACAACCAAGTGCCGTAATCAGTTTGGGGCGCACTGTCAAACTCGAGGAACAGGACATCCCCAGTCTAACCAAGTCAAGTACGACTTGTAATGACCCTCCCTGAAGGAGACGACCGGACTAATGGCGCACATCAGATGACCCCATACCCTAACTTTGCGTTGCTTGTGTAGAGCGTGTTCAGAACTTGCACCACGACGCCGTTGACTGAGGTGAAACGTTGATCGGCAAGTCGCATAAATCTGTACGCGCTTACGAGGCTGTACATAAGCACAATGCGTGTGTGCGGGCACTCACCAAAGAAGAAATATGTCAGTGATATACGCCAGATTGGCCAAGCAAGCCCCCGAAACGTAAAACACGAACGTGGACCTCCCGACAGTCGGAAAGCATTAAGGTGCCTTGCCTGTCAAAATTTGTACGACAGTTCAAGCACAGCAAGATTTTTAAAATGAAATGCGACAATTAGTTGGGGAATTTGAACGCCCACGACACTGCGCTTGGAGATAATCGCACTGCAACCACAAGGTTTGGGAGAGCAATTGAGGGCGTATTGAGCGGTTTGAGTGATCTGCCGAGCTTCAAGTATTTCAATTGTTGCCATGGCTCAAGTCTAACAGCGTTGACAACTAGATCATGCAGCTGCATGCAGTGGCGGCAACGTCTATAACATGTCAGTGGTGGCTTGTCAGGGTCGTGGACATTTCAAATTGTTACAGACTACAGACTGCAGTATTCGTAAAACGAACTATGTCAGCGGCGTTGGATCGCCTGGACTTTTGATTGGCGGGCCCACATACGCATACGCCGCAGGCCCGCAGTACGTCGGACAGCCTGATAGACACCGTGACAGCAAGCGAACGATTGGCGAGATTTGTAGTATTCCCGTTGGTCATCGGTGGGCGCGTATCTGCTCATGTGGTAAGTTTGGCTAATGCCCCGGCTTGGGGTGAAGTAACGCAGCGGCAGAACATTTTGTGCGAGAAGCGATAAGGTGAGCATCTCCTTGCCCAGTTCTACGTCTCGGTACAACCTCCGGGTGACGCCCTATGGATGACGATACGCAATCTGCTTTTTTTGGATGGATGCAGTGTCTTAATAATCTTCAAGTTGGGCTCGATGGAACACAATATCAATATTTATGATTACGATAGTGTCGCTAGAGAACGCCCGCGCACGAGCCCATTTAGTGGTAATCTCCATTAAAATCGTAGGTGTTCTCTCCTTTCCACATTACAAGAGTTTACGCGAATACAAGACAACCACTGGCGTCAGTATACAAGGGTTCTGATATCAGCTCTAGAAACTGGGGTGCACGTTCAGACGTAGGGATGGGGTCTCCGGAGATCTCCCAGGCCAACGTTGTGTCCCCGTGGATACATCGAATGGGGCTAGCTCCCAAGATCTGCGGATCTCAATTGAACACCGAGACGCGTTGCGCGGACTTAACGGCCTCTTACCTAGAATGCACCTTGGCCAAGCATGGGACAGTCAGGCGAACCTCGCGACTCATCGTGGGCCAGTGTTGCGACGTTTCCCTGTCGTGATGCGAATGTATGAACCTGCAATTCCCCGTTTGCTCGATCCCGATCATGAAACAAACGATGTATCTTGTCACTTACGGGATAAGGAATGCAACGTCTGATTGACCCAAAAACGAGGTAATGACCTCTGCACCCAGTCAGTAAGATTCGTAACTATGCAATGATTTGACTCACGCCGAAGCCTGTAGCGCATCTCTGCCTCTGAGCATACCGAAAGGAGACGTGTCACGTCAACGGAATGTATCTGCCTCGTTGGTCAGGTTCCGCCATGTTTGCTAATAACATTCGAATAGGTCATTACTCACCTGCGCCCAGGATCGTGCCGAAAATTCTTCGCTGAAGGCATAAAGACGTGCGATGACCTTCTGGCCGTCGTAATTTCCTGGGTGCTGCTTGGCGTCAACAGGGGAAGACAAGTCGAATGTGCACGTGACACCCACCTTGGCATATTTCTTAGCAAGTTTCTTCAACTTTGTTACTCCCTTCAATACCTTGTCCATGTTTTGGACACAATCCTCGCCCAGAAGCTTCTCCAGCACGACACCTCTGACGACTGGATTACGGAACAGGTCCTCATCCGCTTTGCACAAGACACACCTCTTAGAGGCACTGAGAATCGTAATCATAGAACTGTGGTCTTACTATGAATGTGTGACGCTAGAACATCGCAGAAGCCGACAATGTATTCCAAGAATGGGACCAAACGCGGGTCGTCATGTTGGAGTTCACTTGCATGGGCATGAATATTATTCAGAGCTCGTAAGATAGTATTCTTCAGTATCGATCAGCATGGCGAATATGATGGAAAGGCCGTGGGGACGCACCTTCATAAAGGCTAAGTGGTACGGAACTGAATAACGAGAGCTGCGCCGTGTCAGAGTGAGACCAGAAAGTAGGGACCGTACGTACTCCATGCTCTCCAGATCCTCTGGTGTCGTCTTGAGCATTGGAAGAGGAAACATCCGGAAACTCGTAGGTATACTAGTAGTTGATCTATGTGTACAAACAAAATGGGTATTCTGAGTAGTTGAGGGTATAAGGTCGTTGTCCGCAGCTCGTTGAATTCGTCCCTGGGAGTGGTGGTATCGGGACCAAACTGGGTTTGATTTTATACAGCGGTGTGGGCAACGTCCCTGAGACGTTCATGGGTTGTGCGGCCATCGTTGTGCTACACGAGTTCTACGTTTACGGTTGTGGCTTTGTGGAGTCGAAAGCCACACGCCACATCAGACGCCACGAGGCTCATGTTTCGCGCGTGGTGACAATTGCCTAATCAGAGTGGCTCTGTGGTTGAGAAAAACATGCCATCTATAGTGACTGTCGAGGTTGTGGACAAAAGTCTAGGGCTATAACATCATACCAGTCGCTTGACCTCGCGATCGATCGCCCATCGTACAGCGGCCTCGACATTTTCGGCCTCGTGCGTTGGACTATGAGCGGGTGGCCCATCTGCAGGGTCATATACACCAGTGTGCACGAGCACCGATGACCAACCTGCCGCGTTTGCGCCGGCGATGTCTGTGGAAGGGGATCAGGAGATGGGGTGTGGTAGGGCAGCTGGATCAACATGCAAGCTTAAACAAGACAAGAGGGTCGCATACCTGACTCTGGGTTGTCTGCGCACCGCTGTAGGTACAAATGCATGGAAAAAGTACGTGTGGGCTTACCTCCAACCATATAGCTGGCGCGCAGGACATTCAGTGGGGCCGAGGAGAGGAAAGGGGAAGTTGGTACTGACAATTTTTCTGGGGTACCGAATTCAACAGACGCCCCATGCAGCACCCTCGTTTGGGCGCGCAACATCTTTTCCGCAAACTCGTACGTGGGTTTTGTTGGCTTGCCGTACTGCACATGCGGATAGGGTGCGCCCGTGACAGCCTTGATGACATCAACTCCGCGGTCTTCTAGGGGGGAAAAAGGCAGCAGACCTTGAACACGGCTTGGAATGCCTCACGAAACGCGCCTTGTCCGAGGCGGGGACGTGGGAACTCGGATCGCCACAGAAGGTCCGGATTGCAGAAGATGAGCTCCACCGGTAAAGCGCCTTCCACAGGGCGACGGCGCCCGATGAATCCCCGTGATTGTAGGACATCTATCATGACTTGAACATCGAGCGCCCAGTTGCGAGGATCGTGGAAAACAAAAATCGCAGATATCGGTGTCGTCGAGAAATCAATCGCCTGCAGCCCGGTTAGCGTGCATATGATTGATGTATAACTAGGTGAACCTTAGTGGATACCCTCTCCTCAGGGGTGAGGTCGTGAAATGGCCATACACTTGAAGGCGCATGAGGTGGCAAGCAAGCAAAGGAAGTGACGCTTACTGGGGATTCCAAGCCTTAACGTCCAAAGTGGTATATACTTCCTGGAGTCCGTAACTTACATCATCGTCTGAATGGGGTGATATCAAAATATTATCTTTTGCACCTTTCTGCTACTCTCCGTAGAACACCGGGTTTTCCTCCAAGAATGAGCACTGGTTTGTTGGCATATTTATACGCAGAAGACTTGATAATGGTGTGTGATTGCATAAAATTAGAAGTAGTTATCTTAAACCAGCGTGAGTATGGAAACTAGACTACAATATCACCAGACGTACCTCGAACCCAAGCTTTTCTGTCAGATGCCTCGACCGGTCTTCTTCGCTGGCCCCGCCGCCATTGGTCATCTGAAAATGGAATGCGGAGAAATGATTACGGCGATGGCGCAGGAACGAACCAGAATGTACGGTATCTTTCTTCACGAGAAATCAAGTCTCATATTTTGATAATTAGGATGGAAGTTACCTGTGGAGTGGGTTATCGCCTTCTAATACCGAGAGCGCCCGTTTTGCTTCAGGGAGCACGCTTGTTCCGTGTAAAAGGACTCCATCCTGGGCTGCATCAAGCGGCGGATGCAAGAAGTTCAGAGTGTGTACGTACGATATCAAATGCAAAGCCGAGCGAGAGAAGGTGACTAGGCTCAGCCCGAGTGCCAGTATCTGGCGCAGTTCAAGGAATGTCACCAGCCATTCGCAGAAATTTAGACATATACTTACAGCTGAGGAACCGCCAACCGTGACAGCTCCGCGCGCCATACAAGGCCCTGGAAGCATGGAATAGCATTTTGAACCACCACAGAACGTCGCAAGTCGCCAGACAAAGTTATGAACAACAATTCCCGGTGAAGCGGACAAGGACTCAGCTGACCCTCCGCTGTACCTTTCCCTTTTGGGCAAGTTGACTCTCGGCCCGGGAACCCCGAGCCTCGCTGTGGACCTGTGGTTGAGCGCCCCGTCCACAATCCACATCGCTGGCAGCAGAACTATTATAATGCCACCGACCATTGCCCCCGAAATGCTTAGAACTCACTAATTGTCAATCTGATCTGACATGTTAGCGCGCTGGTGGGCCTGGTATATGGACCACATCGTTTCCCAAACTGTTGGTGAACGAGCTGAGACTGAATTTCAACTTGAATGTTTCCCTTCGGCCGTGGCAAGGTGCTGGGAAACTTCCCCAGCAGGCGTACGCCATTACCTTTGAAGGCGTCTTCGATGAGTCTCATATGTATAACGATCCTAGTGCCGGTGGTCTGGAAGCCGTGAAATGAAATCGCGGGTGGGTCCATACGCACTTTATCATTGGGTGCGTTATGACATGGTTTGACTTCCCGCCCTGCCGTCGCACACAATGGTAGCGTTGCACCGTTAATATTCTCAGAGCTCCGACAACTCGTGCCGAAGATGACCACGCTTAAGTACGGATAGGATGAGTTCGACCAAAGGC
>Ga0209488_10002322_pt1 | contig 15677 bp, 14 predicted proteins | sample Rivendell_Oct201_8_FD_188349 | JGI IMG/M metagenome (GOLD analysis project Ga0209488, IMG submission 188349) | Vadose zone soil microbial communities from the Eel River Critical Zone Observatory, Northern California, USA -... | ecosystem: Environmental > Terrestrial > Soil > Vadose zone >... | reverse complement strand
GTCACCGCGCGGCCTTCCCAGCCAGGCTCCACCAGTATCCGGAAGACGAAGTGGGCGAGATCGACGCGAGAGATCGGCCCTGGAGGAACTTCTTTCGTCTCCACCACCACGGTGGAGTCGGTCGGCCCCCCATCCGTCAGCCGCGTCGGGCGTAAGATCACATACGGCAGGCGGCTGACCCGGATGATGTCTTCGGCCCGGGTGATGTCTTCGAACATCTTCTTGCGCGTCGCCCGAGTGATGACGGAGCGGAGCTCGGACACCCCCTGCGCCTGCATCGCGCTGTCGCCGGCCCCGAGCCAGGAGACGAAGATGAACCGCTTGAGGGATTTGATGGCTTGCAGCTCCGGGACCAGATTCCGGACACAGGCCGTCATCACAGGCTTGGATGAGCCCATGGCGGAGAGGACGAATCGGCATCCCTCCACTGCGCTCTGAATGTTTTCTCCGGATCGGGCATCGCCTTCGATGAGGGTCAACTTGTAGTTGGCGCGGGTGATTTTTTCAGGACTGCGGACCAGAGCGCTCACCTCGAAGCCATGCTCCAGGGCGATTGTGATCAATTGGGTGCCCAACCTGCCACTCGCTCCCAGAATGGCAATGCGGCTCATGGTCAGTCACCCTCCGATCTGTCTTTCAAGCTCTGTCATGGAGCTTGGAGAAGTGCTCTTCGCTGGTCGCCTTGGGGATCTAGAAGGCGGCGACCATGGGAGCCACTACAGGGATTTCTCGCATGGGCTACGCGGCTCGCCAAGAAAGTCGCAGTGTTCGACGCTAACCTCGAGAGAATCTCCACCAGAGGACGCCTGCGGCTGCAGCCGGGACGGCGAAGACCAGGAGGAAGATCGGAGCCTCGTCAGCGACCGAGTAACCTGCGCGCGCGACGCCGACCCACAGGTTCACGCCGGCAGCAATCAGCCAGATCGGGATGAAGCAGCCCGCGGCGATGGCCAACGCCGAGGGCGACCCACCTCCGATCCAGCGCGCGAAGACGAGGAAGATGCCGAGCAGCAGGAACCCTCCGGCGAGCACCTTGATCGTGTGCATCGGCCCTCCATATATGACGCGACCCGTTCGCGTTCTCAAGTAGTGAATACTTCAGCAGATTCCAAATAGCGACCCGCCCCGCATTGACTTTAGTCTTCGGGCGTTGCTAGCAATTTACGCGCACACTGTAGGAGAAGGGGGCTGCGCGCCGCACCTTGGCGCGCAGATATCGATTTCGACAATTTCTCTCGGGACTCGCGTTGCGTCGGCGAGCCGCCCGAACCTTTGCAGTCCTCGGATGGAACCCATTTCCAGCGGTGCACGTGCCCCAACCCGAAAACGCAACCTGGAGTCCCAATGCCGCTCTGCCCCCGCCCATCGCCCGCTGGCCTCTTCTCTCCGCTCGATTCCCTCCTCCTTGCGGCGCTCGTCGCCGGCGCTGCGTCAGCCACTCCCATCCCGAAGAAGCTGAGCGCCGATCTTCGTGAGCTGGCCGAAAAGAGGTCTGCGCCCGCCGCCGCCCGCGCGCTCGCGCCTGGCGCGCAATCGTCAGAAGAGGATGCGATCGTCCTCGACCAGGAATCCATCCGCGCCCGCGACGAGCAAGGGCGCGTGCGCGTGAAGATCCTCCTCGACGGCAGCAAGACGCTCGCCGAGCTGCAGGCTCGCATCGAGGCAATCGAAGGCACCCGGGTGACCGCGGTCAGCGGCCAGTACCGCGCTGGGGTGATCGAGGTGTTCGTGCCCGAAGAACAGCTGGTGGACGTGGCGAAGTCGCCCGGCGTCCTCTCAGTGGTGAGCTCGTCGTCCGCCGTCTTTGACGTCGGCGCGACCACCAGCCAGGGTGTCGTGCAACACCGCGTCGACAAGCTGCCGGGCGGGATCGACGGCCGCGGCATCACCGTCGGCGTCATGTCGGATAGCTACGACATGAATCCAGATGCCGGTACGCATGCGGCCGACGATGTGGCTTCTGGTGATCTGCCGGGCACGGGCAATCCGCTTGGGAACACCACTCCGGTCGTCGTTCTGGAAGACTTTGCCAGGGGCAGCGACGAGGGCCGGGCGATGATGCAGATCGTCCACGACCTCGCACCCAAGTCTCGGCTCGGTTTCGCCACCGCGAACACCGGCGAGGTGGGCTTTGCCAACAACATCCGGTCGCTGGCAGGCTTACCGGGCGCGACCCACGCGGTCCCCGGGTTCAAGGCTGACGTGATCGTTGACGATGTCATCTACCCCGCCGAGCCCTTCTTCCAGGACGGTATCGTGGCGCAGGCCGTCGACGACGTGGCCAAGGCGGGCGTCTCGTACTTCTCGTCGGCGGGAAACCGCCCTGGCACCATGGCTTACGACTCGCAGTTCCGCCTGGTGCTCAACGGACCGGAAGCAGCTGCGGGGACCAACGTCAAGCTCAGCCAGGTGCCGCCCGCCCTTTACGCCGGGGGATTCCACAACTTTGCGCCAGCCGGCAGCCCGCAGGACATCGCGCAGACGATCACCGGTGGAGGAACGATCTCGTTCCAATGGAATGAGCCCTACGATCCGACCCCGCCTGCCCTGGGCGCCATCCTCGCTCAAGGAAGCGGCGCGACCACTCCGGCGGCGCCAACGCAAGACTTCCACTTCGCCGGCACGGCTGGCCAGATCGTAGCCATCACGGCCGACGCCGACGCGACCAGCCCCACGCCGATCGCAGACGTTACCATCTCGCTGCTCGACCCCAGCCGCGCGGAAGTCGCGTTCGAAGATTCCACCACCAACCCCGAGGTCCTCGTCTTCAAGCTCGCCGTCAGCGGCACATACACCGTTCGCATAGGGGGGTTCCGGAGGGCCACAGGGGGCTTCGTCTTCAAGGTACAGGAGGCCTTCGTCACGCAGCGGGTGGTGACCGATTTCAACCTGCTGGTCTTCTGGACGAACGGCAACTTCCTGGGCGCCGTCGCCGAGAACAACCTGGTCACCAACCGGCCAGTCGAGCTGACAGGCCTCCCCGGCGGAACCTGGCAATTGGTGATTGCGCGCTCCAACACGCCTCCGGCGGGCAGTCGCGCTGCTGACCGTCTCCGCTACGTCATGTTCACCGCCGGCGGACCGCAGGAGTACTTCAACTACAACAGTCCGGTCACGTTCGGTCACAATTGCGCGCGAGGCGCCTCGGGCGTCGCCGCCTACGCCTTCTATCCGCCGTTCATTCCCGAGGGATTCACCTCCCCCGGGCCGTCCACCATCTACTTCGACAAGCACAGCAATCCCCTTCGCCGGCCCGAGCAGCGGCTGAAGCCCGACCTCGCGGCGATGGACGGTGCGAACACCACCTTCTTCGGCAACGACGTGTCGCAGGACGACGATACCTTCCCCAACTTCTTCGGGACCAGCGCCGCGGCGCCGCACGCTGCGGCCGTCGCCGCCCTCACGTTGCAGGCCGCCGGGGGTCCGGGCCACCTGAAGCCGAAGTCGCTTCGGCGCCTCCTGCAGCACACCACCTTCCCGCACGACCTGGACCCGAACTTCTCGGCCGGCATTGCCAGGAACGGGCGCCACTGGGTCACCCTGTCGGCGAATGCGGACCAGAACACGATCAGCCAGTTCGACCCGAACGTGTTCACGGTCGGGTACTTCGGGCCGGGCAGCCTGGTCAGCATCACGCTGAAGCCGATCACGGGGAACCAGACGGAGTCGCCGACGAAGGGCATCGTCTTCGACACGCGCACAGCGGGTGGCGCTGGCCAGCCGTTCGTCCTCGGAACCCTTGGCGGCCTGACCCCGGCCAACATCACGTCCACCATCTTTGTTCCGGCCGACCCGCCGGCGGCGAGCCAGTTCAAGGAGCTGACCGTGACCATTGCGCCCGGTGCGATGACCTCCGGGAAGTTCTTCCGATTCGGCGTCGACCGGGACGAAGCCGACGCCTTCGGGCCCGTAATTGAAGCCCGTGAACCGGGAGGCAATGGCGCTGACCTGCTCGGCCAGGGCGTCCTGCGGCCAGAGGGCACGGTCACCGGCGGTGGCGCGACCTTCGATGCGGTGCTCACCGACGGGACCCGCCTCACCGGCACGATCAAGAACCAAATCGGCCGCGGCTACTCCGTGCAGGACGGCTTCGGCTTCATCAATGCGCAGAGAGCGGTCGCCGAGGCGCTCGAGCGTCGCGACGACGACGATGACGAGCATGGCGACAGCGACGATGACGAGCAAGGCCACCACGACGACGATTGACGGTTGTCCCTGCGGCTGAAGTCGCTCACTTCTTGGGAAGACGCACGACGAAGCGGGTGCCCTCCGCGAGCGTCGAGGTCACCTCGACGCTGCCGCGGTGTGCCAGCACCACCTCGCGCGCGATGAACAGCCCGATCCCGAGATGGTGCCTGCCGGAGCTCGAACGCTTGCCACGCCGCCCGCGTCTGAACGGCTCGAAGAGGCGTGGCAGCACGTCGGGCGGGATCGGCTCGCCCAGGTTGTGCACCGCGAGAGTCCACTCCTCCTCGTCGCCACGGCTCTCGATCGTTACCGGAGTGCCTTCGCGGCCGTACTGGAGCGCATTGGCGACGAGGTTCGACACCGCCCTCTCCAGCCGATCCGCATCCCACCGGCCATTCCCGTTGCCCTCGAAGCGGAGGCGGATCTCCCGATCGGGCAATCCCGCTCGAAGCTCCTCGACGATCCGTGCGCTCAGCTCGTGCCCGTCCACGGGCGCCTGCGTCAGCTCCATTCCCCGCACGTTCGTGAGCTCGATCAGGTCCCCGATGATCCGGTCCATGCGCTTCGCGCTCGCTGCGATGCGGGCCGCGACCTCGACACCTTCCACCGAGAGCCCTCCTTCCTGACGGAGCGCGAACGCCCCCATCACGATGGCGGAAAGGGGGTTTCGCAGATCGTGGCTGACGATCGCCAGCGCCCGCTCGCGCAAGTCGAGGCTTCGCTTCTCCTTCCTCGCCGCGATCGCCTCTCGTCGCTTGGGCGGCCCGGCCGCCGTCTCAGCCGTCGGGGCCACGCGCTCACGGCCTCCGGGGAATCCGCCGGACGCCTTGAAGAACGGGTTCGATTGGAGTGAGCCGCCGATGATGACCGCCGGATGCGCTCGCTGGACGTCCAACACCGCCGCACCGGTGCACTGACGCGTCCCGTACGCACAGAGCACCGGGTCCGGGTATTTCGCCAGGACCTGATTCAAGCGCGTCTCGTACGCGACCCATTCGTTCCAGGTCTTCTCCTCCGCATTGGGAAAATTCATGTGGGAGACGAAGCGGACGAGCGGAAAGCGCGGCGTGCGTCTCTGCACGACCTCCTCCACCAGCGCGAGCATCGCATCGGGATCGAACCTTCCACCTCGGAGGTAGGTGTCCGGCCAGGTACGCAATTCGAATCGCCCGCTTCGCTCCAACTCTGCTACCCGGATGCCGTCCTGCTCGAGTCGTCGGGCATAGCTGTCGCGATCGGCCGGATCGACGATGTGAAAGGCGAGCTCTTTCCGTTCGAGCCCCTCCTGAACGAACGAGAGCGTTACGCGGTGCTCGTCGTCCGGACCGTCGAAGAATCCGCACACGTGGCGGTGGCCGCCCAGCGTTGCCCCGGCCAGATGGATCGCCTGCGAGCCGGTCATGGGAACCCCCAATCTTCCAGGACAAGTTCGTGGAAGACGCAGGTGCCGTCTTTCAAAAAGCGGATCGGCATTTCAAGAACGTGTCGCCGGCCGGGCTTCAGCGACGATGCTCCCGCCGGTAGCCGGCGGGGGTGGTGCCATACAATCGTTGAAATGTAGTCGTCAGGTGAGACTGGCTGCAGAAACCGGTCGCAAGCGCGACCTCCACGATCGGCTGCTCCGCGCCGCCCAGCAAGGCCGCGGCCCACTCGAGCCGTCGCTTCAACAGATATTGATGCACCGAACGTCCCATGGCCCTTTTGAACCCCCGCGCGAAATGTGCGGCGCCCATGCCTGCCTCGGCGGCCAGGGTCAGCAGCGAGAGATCCTCGCCCAGGTGCGCCTCGATGTACTCGATGACTCGCCGGAGACGACGCGAGGGAAGATCTTCGGCGGGCTTCGGTGCGCCGGTGAGGGTCGAATGGTGTCGCACCAGCTCCGTCACCGTCCGCACCACGAGGCTCTCGGCGTATGCGCGGCCAATCGGGCCGGGTTGGTCGACTTCGCGCCCGAGCGCAGCCATGGCCCGCAAGATGGACGGATTTCGCAGGTCCATGGAGCGCACCAAACCGAGACGCGACGGTTCGATGTCGCTCGCGCGGATGACCAACTCCGGCTTGAACGAGAGCCGGACTTCGCCCCGCGTGCCGAGACCATCGGCGTAGCCGCAGGCCCGCTGTTCAGCCGGCAAGAGCGTGAGCTGGCCCGGCCGCAGCGGGAACCGCTCGAAAGGGCACCCATCCATGCGTGCCGCGATCCACGTTGGAGGGGTGTAGGGCGTCAAGGTCAGGTGATGCTCCGGGAACTGCACGTCGAAGTCGCGGTGGCCCGTCACGTCCTGTGTCTGTGATTCGACTCTGAACCAATTTCCCTCGATGCTGCTCTCTGAGAGGGTCGCGTAGGGTCGAATCATCGGGCGCGCCCGATTCGGTGGTGCCGAGCCTGGCAAAGAGGGGTCTCCCGGCACCGCTCAAGCGACCCGTCTGCGGGTCACGATCTTGGCGCACGCTGCGTGTGACGATGCTGCGGCTGAGCGAGCCAGTCAATAGGCAGTAGGGCCCATTAAGGGTCACCCTGATTGACGTCCCGCTTGGTTTATCGAGCGGCGCTGCCTTGCTACGCCCCCCTGCTCAGGAGCACAATCGCCCGCCAGTCAGGGGCTCGGACACAACAACACGAGGTGGACATGCACGCGACGCGGTCCGTGACAGGTTTTTTGTTGCTCATTGTTTCAATCACCGGCTGCGGATCGGGAGATCGTCCCGCCGGACCATCCGGAGTGAGCAACCCGGCGTCCTCCCTGAGCAGCAAGACGGATGGAGAGCAGGAGAAGGCGATCCGCGTCGAAACCCGGAACCTGTACCTCGGCGCCGATCTGACCCCGGTCATCGCGGCAAACGACTTCGCGACATTCATCGGTGCGACCACCGCGGCCTGGGCCATGGTGCAGAAGAACAACTTCCACTCCCGCGCCAAAGCGCTGGCGGCCGAGATCGCCGCCAACCGTCCTGCCCTGATCGGCCTGCAGGAGGCGTACACCTGGCGCACCCAGACGCCCGCGGACGGCTCCATCACCCCGGCCACGCAGATCGCCTACGACTACGTTCCCGAGCTGCTGGCCGCTCTGAAGGCCCGCGGTCTCGAGTACCGCTCGGTTGCGAAGGTCGAGCTCCTCGACTTCGAGGCGCCCACCCTCTTCGGCAACGATGCGCGACTGACCGACCACGGCGTGATCCTGGCCCGCAAGGACGTGAAGACCAGGAATCCGGCCGGCGTCGTGTTCGCGAACCTGCTGCCGGTGACCGTGCTCGGACAGACCGTATTCGTGAAGCGCGGCTACGTCGCCGTGGACGTGAAGCAGCGAGGGGAGTGGCTGCGGTTCGTCTCGACGCATCTCGAGTCCTTCCACCCCGGGATCCGGATGTTGCAGGCCGGCCAACTCGCGGCTGCGCTGGCGACCGAGACCCGACCGGTGGTCCTGGTCGGCGATCTCAACTCGCACCCTGGAACAGAGGGCGCGGCGATCCTTGCCGGCGCGGGGTTCCGCGACGTCTGGGCCGAGCTCCACCCTGGCCGTCCAGGCCTTACATGTTGTTGGCCGGAGGACTTGACGAAGAGCAACCCGGGATTCTCCGAGCGCATCGATTACGTGCTCTTCCGCGGGCCCCTGGAACCGCGCGCCGCGGCCGTCTCCGGGGCCGACCCGGCCTCCCGCCTCGCGGGGCTCTGGCCCAGCGACCACGGCGGGCTCTTCGCGGAGCTTCGCTTCGAGGAGCAGGAGGACGATTCGGAAGACGAGCAGCGCGAGGAGCGAGAAACCTCCCTGAAGTGATGGACCTCCGACCAGCCGCTCAGGTCGAGGTGCCGCTCACTCCGACCCGAGCGAGCACCCGCTTGCTTTAGCCGCTGCCGCCGAAGGCGGCTTTGCGGCAACGCTCGAGCGAGGCGGCCAGCCGCAACACTTGTCAGCGGCGGAGCGCTTCCAGCTCGATCACCCGGATTTCGCGGCGGTCAGGCACGACCCGGTAGACCAAGCGCCAGCCTTGCACGTCGACCTGGAGGAGCGATTCCTTCATCGAGCTCCAGAAGGGACTCGACCCGGGAATCGTGCTCACCACGTCGGCGATCTGTTGGACCGTGCGGCGGATCTCTTGCCGCGGTCCGTCCGGGACACCTCCCAGATTGACCTCGAAATGGACGGAGTACGTCACGCACCGACCCAATGTCCGAGGAATTCGCCTGTGACCACCAATTAGGTGTGCACCTGTACGAATTCCAGCAAGCGGGAGCCGGCTAGCTAGCGCGCACTTCCGTGACGCGAAGCCTCTCTGCGTCGCAAGTGTAGAAAAATGACCAACCTCGGACGACCACGCAAAGGCGGCTGACGCGGATGGAAGCCCAGAACGCGCTGTCCGGAGGTATGCCCTCCATGCCTTCCGAGATCTCCTCCAGCCTGAGACGCGCCTCTTGCCGGACGTACACCGGGGTGGCTTCCACAACCTGGTCATCGATGATGACGCGGCGACCCATGGCAACACCTCCGAGCGTCCCTCGCGTCATCAACGATCGGGAGCGTGACCACCCGGATTCAAGCCTTGACAGCCGCGCCACCTGTCCCCTGGTGCCTCTGGAGGCCAACTGAAGAGACGGGCTTCTCTCTTCTCTTGCGCAAGCGGTCGGAGCGGCGCTCCGACCTCCGCAGGGCAACCACGTCGCCGCCTGCCTGCCGTCAATCAGTAGGCGGCTTCCATGATCCCCAACAGCTCCTCCTGCGAGCATCCGGCAGTCGCGACCGGTCCGACCGCCTCGACCAGGTCCTCGCGGCGCAGCCCGTAGGCAGCGACGTGCTGCGGCAGACCGAGCTCCGCGATCAGCAGCTGCACTGCTGCGGCGGCGGCTTCAGGGGTGGCCGGGACTGCTCCCAGGACCGCGGCGATGCGCTGCAGCGGTTCGGGACGGCGCGTGATGAAGAAGCGCATCACGTGCGGCAGGAGGAGGCAGGAGGTGACGCCGTGCGGTATGCCGTGCGTCGAGCCGATGCGCTTTCCCAGCGTGTGGCTCAGCCCCTTCGCGGCGGGGCCCGGCAACAAGTACGACAGCCAGGCGCCAACCTGGCAATCGGTGCGTGCGGCGCTGTCGGGCGGCTTCTCCTTCACCGCGCGCAGGCCTTTGGAAAGGAGGCGGAGCCCTTCGAGCGCGGCTGCGTCGGGCAGTGGGTGCTCACCCGGTGCGAGCACCGTCTCCACCGCGTGATCCACCGCACGGATTCCCGTCGAGAGCCAGAGGTCGAGCGGCGTGTGCACCGCGAGCGCCGCGTCGTAGAACACTGCCTTCGGCACCAACTCCTGGGCGGCCACCCCCACCTTCTCCTTGGTGCCCTCCGCGGAGAAGCCGGCCGAACCCGACAGCTCCGCGACCGAGAGGGTGGTCGGCACCGCGAGGTGAGGGAGCACTGCCCTTCCCGTCAGGCGCACGCTGCGGGCCTTCGACAGGGCGCCGGGCTCCGCTAGATCGACGTCCGCTGCCAGCGACCACGCCACCGCCTTGGCAGCGTCGATCGGCGACCCTCCGCCGACCGAGAGGAGCGCGTCCGCCTTTGCCTCGCGCACCTCATGCGCTGCCCGCGCCACCTCGCGCACCGGAGCGTGCTGGCCAATGGCTGCCGTCTTTCCGACCAGGCGTGCGCCAACCACCGCCTCCACCGGCGCCAACACCGCCGGGTTGCGGGCGATGCTGCCCGTTGTGATGAGGAACACGCGTTTGACGCCGGCGCGAGAGAGCTCGGCGTCGAGCGCCGCGACGCATCCCTCACCCCAATGGATGGTCCCCGGGTTCAGGTATTGGAACGTGCCACCCATGCTGCGGACCATATCGCTTCGAGGGGGTCCCGCCCAAGATGGTGAGCGATCAGTGCGACCCCACCTCCACCACCACCTCGGCAGGCGCGCCCGGACGCAGCACTGCCGCCGGATTCACGGCCGGTCGCACGAATTCGAGCAGGGCCGAGCCGTCCGTGGGGCTGACGAACTCGACGCGGGCGGGAAATACCCACTGGGCCGCGTGGATGGAGGCCCGCTGCCCCGCGTGAAGCTGCTCGAGATCCTCCCGGTGGAAGTTCGCGACGATCCACACGTCGTCGGACTGCAGGATCGAGATCAGCCGGTGCGATCCGCCGATGACCTCGTAGGGGCGCGCGTCGATCTCCACCACCCGACCCTCGACCGGAGCGCGCACCGCCGGCCGGCCGAGCATCTCGATCAGCGATTCTCCCCGTTTCACGAGCTCGTTGTCGGCGACGAGCACCCGGCGGACCGCCCCATGCCGGCCGGCGGAAACAGGGATGATCTGGCCTTCGATCTCGGCATCCCGGGTGGTCACCTGCGTGGGCGATGGGAGATTCAGTGGAGCGGCGTTCATGTCTTCCTCCGGGTTGATGCATTGGCTCCTTTCACGCCGCGTGCCGGTCCACCTTCCCTCTGGGGGCGCCCCGCCGGGCTGTCGGATTCACCAACAAGTGGCGGGGGAAATGCCGACTGTTCCAACACCTCCGCGCACATGGCCGCACGTTTGCTGCCGGCTTCTTTCTTGTCCGAAAGTCGGAGTCGGGTATCGTCGATGTGGGAGGTCCACGATGTCGATGCGGCTCTTCTTCGTTCTGCTCACGCTCGGTGGCTCGGTGTACCTTCTGTTCCGCGAACAGGGCGACCGCCGCCTGGCGATCGGAGCGTTGGCGGCCTCCTCCGTCGGCTTCCTGCTCCAACTGAACGTGCTCGCCCTCCGCCTGCAATACGCGCGGCCCCTGGTCTGGGCGGCCATCGCCGTCTGCGCCGGCCTCATCTGGACCCGCGAAGGATCGAAAAACGGCGCCACGGTGGCTGCAGCGATGGCCTTCGTCTCCACCCTGAGCGTAGCGCTGTACCTCCGGCTGCTCCGCTAGACCCGGAACCTGCGCGCCGGGTTTCGCAACCTGATGGCGCGCTGCGCCCGAACGCCGGCGCGAAAGGAAGACGGTCAGCGGAAGCTTCCCGAAACCACCACTCCGGTGGGCGACACGCCGACGCCTACGTTCGGATCCTCGGGCTTCGCAGGCTTCGAGAACAGCACCGCCAGGCCGGCGCCGGTCGAGATCACGGCCGCGCCACCCATCAAGACGGTCAGCACGTTGCGCGCCGTATTCGACTGCGGCGGCGGCTGGGTCACCAGGCTGCGGCCGCCCCGGTACGTCGTCCGCTGCTGGGGCTCGTCCATGGAGAGGAGGATCGCGCCTGCCCCGGCCAGCGTGCCGAGCGTGACCAGCGCCGCCACGGTGGCCGCGCGATCGCTCGGGCCGCTCGCGTCGGACCGTGGCGGTGGTGCCGCAGGGACGCTCGCTGGCTTCTCCGTCACGCTCGCGGGTCGCGCAACCGGCGCGGCCTTCTTCGCCGCGGCAGCCGCCTCCTGCAATTGCCGCTGGACCATCGCGGGCTCCCTCGCGGCCAGCGCGCAGGAGACGCTGTCTCCGCCTTCGCAGCCCTTCCTCAGCAGCTCGGCAACGCGGCCGGCCTCGTCGGTCATGCCGGCCAGGCGGCGGCAGCTCTTGCCGTCTCCCGCGCTGCAGGCCTTCTCGCGGGCCTCGGCGGCGAGCTTCGCGCTGGCGGGCACGCCCTCGCCGTCTTCGAGCATGCGCGCGAGCCGCACGCAGGCCAAAGCGTTTGCGGAATCGCAGCCGCGCTGGAGCGCCGCCGTGGCGCGGGCCGGATCGCGCGCCTCGCCCTGCAGCCAGCGGTCGCCGGCCTCCGCGCAGGCCTCGGGCGCGCCGGTGGAACAGGCGCGATCGAGGTACTCGAGCGCTGCCTTCGGGTCCTTGGCGTCGTCGGCTGCGCGCGCAAGCTGCACGCACGCGTGTGCCTCCCTCACCTCGCAGTCGAGCGCCAGCTCGGCGCGCGCGCGCAGCTCCGCGGAGGGCAGCAGGGCGACCAGCGGGGACACCTTGTCGAAGCCGTAGGCGCCCGCGAACCGCACCAGCATCTCGATCCTGGCCGCGTCGGTCACCGATCCGAGCGGCAGCACCTTGCGCAATCGCGCTGCGTCGCGGCCTTCTTGCACTTCGGCTGCGCGCTTCCCGGCCGCATAGGCCTCCCACTGCTGGGCCCGGCTGGCGGCGATCTCGCGGAAGGGGTTCTGACCGCGCATCGCGGCCAAGCGGCGCCAGGCCTCGGCGGCCTCTTCGGGCCTCTCCTTCCCATGGGCTTCGACTGTGCGCGCCCGATCCCAGGCGATGAGCACGTTGGCATTCGCCTCCAGGCTCGGCGCCGCATCCTCCGGCGGCGGCTCGGCCGGCGCCGGCACCTCGGGAAGCGCCGCCGGGTTGATGGCGACGGGATCCGCCGCCAACGGCTGATAGCGCGAGCGCAGCAGATCGCCCGCGGCACCCTCGATCGCTTCCGCAAGCTCGCGGCGGGTACTCGCAGTGGCGGACGATCGCTGAACCAGGTCCCCGCTCCGGTCGCGCAGCTCCAGCCATGCGCGATAGCCAAGGCCTCCGCGGGAGACCCTTCCGGAGACCACGAAGTCCGCGTCGAAATCGCGGTCGACGATGCGGGCCTCGGGCGCCGCGCGGCGCACGGCCTCCAGAACGCGATCGCTCAGCTCGGCCGCAGCGACCGGGTGGACGCGCGAGCGCAACTCCAGCACCGCGATGGTCTCGCCCTGCGCGGCTGCCGCGCCCAGGGCAATGCTGGCGATGAAGAACGAACGGACGAGCGGCTTCATACGGCACCTCCGTGAAAAACGATCATTCACAACGCAACGGCCCCGCCGGCTCGGCGAAGCAGGTCAGCTCGTACCCGCTCTCGGCCGCGCGCCGGCCCATCTCCTCTTCGCCGATGGCGCCGAACCGCGCCCGCAGCGCCGCCTGCGCGGTCTCCTGCAAGCGGGGACTGAGGATGATCTGGAAGACGAGATCGTCGCCCGGGGCCTGCGCGCGAGCGTGCCCGAGGGGATCGCCTAGCGCCGCGTTCAGCGCGGGATCTCGCACCAGCCGCGGTACGCCCGCGCAAGGCGGACCGGACAGCTCCACCACGCGCCCGCCGTCGAGGGACAGGACGGAGAGGACCTCCGCGCTTCCGCCCGAGAGGCGGGAGATCACCAGACAGGCGCCGGAATTGCGCAGATGGGCCGCGAGCTCGTCCGGGCTACGCGGGACGAGCACGCGCATGCGCACGCCATGCATCGCGGTGGAATCGGCGGCGATGCGAGCCAGCGGCGGAGCAGGAGCCGGAGCGGGCTGCGGAGCGCTTTCCGGCGGCGCCGGCCGGGCCGGGGCAGCGGGCTTCACCGGCGAGGGCGGGGCCGGATCGGGCCTGGCAACCGGTGGCGGCCTGGGGAGCTGGACGATCCGGATCCGCTTCTCCTGCTTCTTCGGCTCGGGCACGGGAACGGTCGCGGGCTGCCGCCGCGGCCAGGGAAGCGCCGAGACCAGCCCCGCTCCGGCCAGGGCCAGCAGTTGCAGACAGACCGCCCGGAGGAGACGGGGCGGCGCTGCGCCGTCAATGGCTGGAAGGCTGTGCATCCGCGCTCATCCCCACCACCAGCTCCGCGGCTCCGGAGGAGCTCACCTGCGCCAGGCAGGCCTCCTGGGCAGCGCCGAGGTGCATCACGATCACCTTTCCTCTCGCCGCGTCCCGGGTGATGGCCTGGCCCGAGACGGTCCGCGCCGCGCCGGCCTCGCAGCGGACGTCGAGCCGCTGCGAGCTCGCCGGCGCCGCCCGCGCCTGCGACGACGGCGGCGTCAGCCGGAGCAAGAGGAACTGCGCAGACAGGAGCTGGGCCACCATCACCAGCGCCAGCAGCGCCAGGGCGAATTGCTTCTCCGCGAAGAGGCGGTAGATGAGCGCCTCCATCTCGTCGAATCCGCCCGGCCGGGCCGTCCGCGACATCATGGTTTCGCCTCCGCTGCCAGCTGCGTTTCCTGTTCCACCCAGGGCGGCAGCAACGGCGAGCCCGGCTTGCGCTCGAGCCGCGCCAATTCCCGGAGGTAGGCGTCGATCCCGCGCAGCAGCACCGAGCCCTGCAGGCCGTCCGGCAGCGGCGCCTGCACCGGCCGCAGAGCCGCCACCAGCACCACCGGACGCGCGTCCAGGCAGATCCCCACGGCGGCCACCGCCGAATCGTCGTGCGGCGACGAGCCCGTCTTCCCGCTGAAGACGATCCTGGGCCAGCGCTGCGCCAGCCACCGCAGCGTCCCTTCCCGCCGGTGCAGCGCCAGGAGAGCCCCGGTGTCGCTCAGCGCGCAAGTGCCGTCGTTCGCGAAGAGCTTGAGGTGGAGGTAGGCGCCGATCTGCTCGGGAGTGGCGCGCGAGGAATTGCCGAGCAGGGAAGTGGGATCGTCGGGAAGCCGATCCGCGGGCAGCCCGGCCCGCTCGCGCCTGTCCTTGAGATAGCGGAACAGCCCGACCGCGGCCGTGCTGTACGACAGTTCCGGGGAGACGGCGTCGGGAGGCACGGCCTCGCCGACCTGGGAGAGCAGCTCTCCCGCCAGTGCCCGGTCCACCGGCGAATCGAGCGACGCGCGCTCCTCCGGCGGAACTTCGGCCGCGAGCTCCCGCAGCAGATCGGGGCGCCTCCGCGCGAGCAACGCCGGTAGCAGCATCGCGTGCCGCGCGGTCATCGAGTTGATCGAGCGCGCCACTGCCTCGTCGAACGCCATCGGCCGGGTGGCCGGGGCGACGTCGGTGGGACAGTAGCGGGACAGGTGCGACCGGCGCTGCTCCTTGGTGGACCAGATCCAACGAACGCAGCCTCCCGGAGGCAAGGCGAGATCGCGCACGGCGCTGGGTCCGAACGCCTCGACCGCGAGATCGAGCGCCTCCAGCTTGGCGACCGATCCATAGTTCACGGCCATCAGCGCCGCCTCGGCGCCCGACCGCGCCAGGACCGCGCCGCCTCCGCCCAACGCGGCGAAGGCAGTGCGCACGGCGGTCCCGGGGAATTCCGCTTGGAGCGTCGCCTCCAGGCCTTCGCGGAACCGGTCGATGGCGGCGACCAGATCGAGATCGGCCGTAGGCGCGTCGCCGCTGGCCACGCGCTCGGTCCAGCCTTCGACGAATCGGAACGCGCTTGCGGAGTCGATCTCTCCGGCGTCGAGATACGACTGGATCGACGGATCCCACAGCTTCTCGGTGATCAGCCAGGCGCGCGTGGAAGCGATCCGCCGCGCGGACAAGACCGGGTGGGCGCGCAGCCACTGCACGCCGCGCGGCGAAGCGCCGAGCACGAGCTGGTCCTCCCGCGCGAGACGCCGGAGGGGAAGGCCGAACAGCGCCAGCGATAGTCTGTGGAGCCCGTCGGCGGGGCGGCGCACCGTCCCCATCGCCGCGCCGGTGCTCAAGTTCAAGTACAGGCCGGCAACCTCCTCGGGCCCGGCCTGGCGCACGAGCCAGGTCGCGAACATGGCTTCGCTCAGCTTGTCGAGGATGCCCGCGCGCGGTCCCTCGCGCAGATACAGCTTGGCGAGCTGCTGCGGAATCGTCGAGCCGCCCTGCGGGACGCCTCACAGGTTGCGCGCCAT
>Ga0209488_10002320_pt1 | contig 15682 bp, 11 predicted proteins | sample Rivendell_Oct201_8_FD_188349 | JGI IMG/M metagenome (GOLD analysis project Ga0209488, IMG submission 188349) | Vadose zone soil microbial communities from the Eel River Critical Zone Observatory, Northern California, USA -... | ecosystem: Environmental > Terrestrial > Soil > Vadose zone >... | reverse complement strand
TCGAAGGACGTCTGGTGCTGGGCTCTCACGGTGAAAGATTGGGCACCATCTTGGCGGTTGATCAGGACACGCAAATGATCGATTTGCAGACTGCGAGAGGCATCGCGGTATCTATGCCGGCGTCGCTGTTGGTCGAGAAACATGGCCGTGTGATGGCTCTGACGACCTCGCGAGCCGACGTCATGGCGATGGCCAAAACCCAGACCGGCCGGACCGTGGCGATCAATATCGACCGGCGTCCTCACGCTCTCCGCGGCTAGCGGGATAGCAGGGAATCAGCCGGCAGTTTGTGTCGGTTGCACCGCTTGGGGCCATGGCAAAATTCCGCCATGGCCCTTGTTTTTGTTGATATAATTTAATAGGACGCCAGGGCCAAAATTTTTCGACCCTGAGGGCGTCTATAGTGTAAATAGACCCCCGCATGAGACCCCACACTCGCGCTTCGAGCGAGGACAACCGGGCGGAACACGGCACGTAGAGGATTTACCAATACCAGCTAGAACACGTGCAGTGGCAATTCGCACAGGCAAAATGCAGGAATTCGGCGGAGCAACGGTCACAGACATGGGTGGTAACGCGGCGGACGGGCAGCCCGGGGAAGTGGCTGCCTCGCGATCGGGGCGAGGCGTAGATCAAATTTCGGACGAGATTTCGGCCCATAAGCCCGGAATGAAACCGACCGATATCAAAGACCCGAACTATTTCCACAAGGTCGTAGATTGCCAATATGCGTGCCCGGCCCATACGCCGGTGCCCGAATATATTCGCCTCATCGCGGCTGGGCGGTACAGCGATGCCTACATGGTCAATTGGCAGTCCAATGTTTTTCCGGGCGTGCTGGGACGCACCTGTGACCGTCCCTGCGAACCTGCGTGCCGGCGCGTGCGTGTGGAAGAAGGAGCCAAAGCGGCGCAACCGGTCGCGATCTGCCGGTTGAAGCGCGTGGCGGCCGACCACAAGGACGATATTCGCAGCCGCCTTCCGGTCGCCCCGGCGCAGAAGAACGGCAAGCGCATCGCCCTCATCGGCGCCGGCCCGGCCTCGCTCACCGTCGCGCGAGATCTTCTTCCGCTCGGCTATCATTGCGTGCTGTACGACCAGGACGCCGCGGCGGGCGGCATGATGCGCACGCAAATTCCAAAATTCCGTCTTCCCGAAACGGTGCTCGACGAGGAGGTGAATTACATCCTCGACCTGCAGCCGGAACTGCGCCTTGGTAGCCGCATCGATTCCATGAAGGCGCTGCTTGCCGAAGGTTACGATGCGATCTTTGTGGGATGCGGCGCGCCGCGCGGACGAGAGCTCGAAATCGTCGGCCGCAAGGAGGCCGCCGCCAATATCCATATCGGCATCGATTGGCTTTCCAGTGTTTCTTTTGGGCATACCGATAAAATCGGCAAGCGCGTGATCGTGCTCGGAGGGGGCAACACAGCAATGGATTGCTGCCGCACTTCGCGCAGGTTAGGCGGCGATGACGTCAAGGTCGTGGTACGTTCGGGCTTCGAGGAAATGAAGGCGTCTCCCTGGGAAAAGGAGGACGCGATGCACGAAGGCATTCCGATCTTCAATTTCCTGGTGCCGAAGGAATTCATCCACGATAAGGGTCATCTCACCGGCGTGCTGTTCGAAAAAGTCAAAGCGGAATACGACGCCAAGGGCCGGCGTTCGCTGGTGACCGCAGGAGAGCCCGATATCCACATGGAATGCGATGACGTGCTGGTCGCAGTGGGCCAGGAAAACGCATTCCCGTGGATTGAGAAAGACCTCGGCATCGAATTCGACCGCTGGGAAATGCCCAAGGTCAATCCCACAACCATGCAGTCGACGCACTCGAAGATTTTTTTCGGCGGCGACTCGGCGTTCGGACCCAAGAACATCATCTGGGCGGTCGCGCACGGACATGAGGCCGCGGTCTCGATCGATCTCTTATGCAGTGGCGACAATGTGCAGGATCGCCCGCCCCCGCTGGTCAATCTGATGAGCCAGAAGATGGGGATTCACGAATGGAGCTACGACAACGACATCTCGCTGGATAAACGCTACAAGGTCCCGCATGCTCCGCCGGAAGTGACGCTGAAGAACGTCAAAATCGAAGTTGAACTCGGGTTCGACGTGAAGCAGGCGTTCATGGAAGCCGAACGCTGCCTGAACTGCGACGTGCAGACCGTGTTCGAAGGACCCAAATGCATCGAGTGCGATGCCTGCGTCGACATCTGCCCGATGGACTGCATCACATTCACGGAAAACGGTCCCGAAGCGGAACTGCGCCACCGGCTGACCGCGCCGTCATCGCATCCCGACACGCAGGATCTCTATGTGTCCGAAGCGTTGAAAACGGGGCGGATCATGGCGAAGGACGAAGACCTTTGCCTGCATTGCGGATTGTGCGCAGAACGCTGCCCGACCGGCGCCTGGGATATGCAGAAATTTCTCTTCGATACCGCGAAGGCGGGCTGCCATGTCTAAGCCGATCAAGGCCACGAACGATTTCGTCGTCAAATTCGCCAATGTGAATGGCTCCGGCTCGGCTTCGGCGAATGAGTTGTTCGCGCGCTCCATCCTGCGCATGGGCGTGCCCGTAGCGACGCGCAATATATTCCCCTCGAACATTCAAGGCCTGCCCACCTGGTTCGAGGTTCGCGTCTCGGGCAAAGGCTGGGTGGGGCGGCGCGGCGGCTGCGATCTGATGGTCGCGATGAACCCGCAGACTTGGGACAAGGACATCGCCTCCATCGATGCGGGCGGTTACCTGTTCTACGATTCCTCGAAGCCTATGCCGGAATCGAAATTTCGCTCCGACATCCATGTCATCGGCATGCCGCTGACGGAAATCTGCAACCGCACCTACAAGGACCCCAGGCAGCGTCAGCTGTTCAAGAACATCATCTATGTCGGCGCGCTCTCGGCGATTCTGGACATTGATTTGGCCGTGGTGGAAAAGCTGATCAGCGACCAATATGGGTCCAAGCAGCAACTTCTCGATTCCAACATCCAGGCCGTCCGCATGGGTCATGCCTATGCGAACGAGAATCTCGCCGCTATCTGCGCATTGAAAGTGGCAAAATCGGATGCGGTCGGGAATCGCATCTTCATCAACGGCAACGAGGCGGCGGCTTTGGGTTGCGTCTATGGCGGGGCCACCGTGGCCGCGTGGTATCCCATCACGCCGTCCACTTCGCTGGCCGAAGCCTTTATGAAGCATTGCCGGAAATTGCGCATCGATCCGGAATCCAAGAAGAATAAGTTCGCCATCATCCAGGCCGAGGACGAAATCGCGGCCATCGGCGCGGTGATCGGAGCGGGCTGGAACGGCGCACGGGCGTTCACAGCCACTTCAGGGCCTGGAATCTCGCTGATGCAGGAATTCCTCGGCCTCGCCTATTTCGCCGAGGTTCCGGCAGTGATTTTCGATGTCCAGCGCGGCGGGCCGTCGACGGGCATGCCGACACGCACCCAGCAGGCAGATATTCTTTTGTGCGCCTACGCCAGCCACGGCGACACCAAGCATGTGCTTTTGTTTCCCGAGGATCCGCGCGAATTGTTCGAGATGGCGGCACAGTCATTGGACCTTGCCGAACGGCTGCAGACTCCCATTTTCGTGATGGAAGACCTCGACATCGGCATGAACGATTGGCTGTGCGCGCCGCTCACCTGGGACGATTCGCGCCGTTATGACCGCGGCAAACTGATGAGCGCCGAAGACCTCGAGGCCGGCAAGACCTTTGGCCGATATCTTGACGTCGATGGCGACGCCATTCCCTACCGCACGCTTCCTGGCGTCCATCCGACCAAGGGCGCCTATTTCACCCGCGGCACCTCGCGCGACCGCTTCGCCAAATATAGCGAAGAAGGCGCCGTCTATGCCGATAACATGCAGCGGCTCGTGCGGAAATTCGAAACCGCAAAGTCTCTGGTGCCGGCGCCCGTAAAGCGCAAAGCGCGCGAGGCCGCGCGGTTTGGCGTGATCTATTTCGGCTCGACGTCGGCCGCCATGGGGGAAGCACTGGTTGCCCTGGAAGCGCAAGGACTTCATCTCGATACAATGCGCCTGCGCGCCTTTCCTTTCTCGGACGAGGTCGTAGATTTCATCAACGCCCATGATCAGGTGTTCATCGTCGAACAGAACCGCGATGCGCAAATGCGGATGCTGCTTGTCAATGAATGTGCCATCGATCCCGCGCGATTCATCTCCGTCCTGCACTATGACGGAACTCCGATCACGGCACGGTTCATAACGGCGGCCATCGCCGAGCGTTTGCAGATCAAGGCCAAAGAGGCGGCGGAATGACCTATCTCACAAAGCCGAAATTCCATCATCCCGCGCTGCCCAAGAACAATCTTGGTTTCACGCACCGGGACTATGAAGGCTCCATTTCGACGCTGTGCGCGGGCTGCGGCCACGATTCCATCAGCTCCGCCGTCATCCAGGCCTGTTTCGAATTGAACATCGAGCCCCACCGCTTGGCGAAGCTTTCCGGTATCGGCTGCTCCTCCAAGACTCCCGACTATTTCCTGGGCCAGAGCCATGGTTTCAATTCCGTTCACGGCCGTATGCCTTCGGTGCTTACCGGCGCCAATCTCGCCAACAAGGATCTGATCTATCTGGGAGTGTCCGGGGACGGCGATTCCGCTTCGATTGGCCTCGGCCAATTCGTGCATTGCGTGCGGCGCGGCGTGAACATGCTTTACATCACCGAAAATAACGGCGTGTACGGCCTCACCAAGGGCCAGTTCTCCGCCACCGCCGATAAGGGCTCAAAGAGCAAGGCAGGCGGGGCCAACAATGATTCGCCGCTTGACCTCGTGGGCATGGCAATGCTCATCGGGGCGACCTTCGTGGCGCGCAGCTTTTCGGGCGATAAGCAGCAGCTCGTCCCGCTTATCATGGCGGGTTTGAGCCATCCCGGTCCCGCGTTTATCGACGTCATCAGCCCGTGCGTCGCGTTCAACAATCACCCGGGCTCAACCAAGAGCTTCGATTTCGTCCGCGAACATAATGAAGCGGTGAATCGGCTCGACTACATGGATCCGCGCGCAACCATCACGGTCGATTACGCACCGGGCACGGTCAGCGAGGTCACGCTGCACGACGGCTCGACGCTGCGGCTCGCCAAGCTCCACCCGGAATATGATCCGCACGACCGGATTGGCGCCATGACCTATATGCAGCAGCGCGCGTCGGTCGGCGAAGTGGTCACCGGGCTCATCTACATGGATCCGGCGCCCCGCGACATGCATGCTGCTCTCAACACGGTGGATGTGCCGCTCAATCGCTTGAACGAGAAGGAACTGTGTCCTGGCTCGGCGGCGCTGGAGAAGATCAACGCTTCCTTGCGCTGATCGAACCTGATGGAGGGTGGCCGTGGCCCGGATCATCTTCCTCAGCCCGTTCGCGAAGAACGAAATCACCGGCGGCATCAAGACGACATACCGTCAGGCCGAATTGCTCTCAGAACTTGGCTTCGAAGCCTGGGTGTACCAGCCGGAAGGCGCGCCCCCATGGTTCGACACTCGCGCGCGCGTCGTGACGGAACCGCGTCTCGTCACAGCACATGGCGACATCCTGGTATTCCCAGAAGTCCTCAACGGCATACTGGCAGAGATGGTGCAGACACGTTTCGCCGCAAAAAAAGTGCTCTTCAGCCAGGCGCATTACTACACCCTATTCAACCCAATTCCTGCCGAACGCTATCGCGAGCTTGGATTTGCAAGAGTGGCGTGCCAGAGCTCGATCGCGAAGGGCTTCTTGGAGCGCGTGCTGCGCTTCACCGATGTCGCGATTATCCCCTGTTACATTGACGCGGAACTCTTTTTCCCGCGCTCAAAGACCATGCAGATCGCGCTGATCCCGCGCAAACTGCCGCGCGAAGCGGCGGCCATTCAACGAATCTTCGGCCTTAAATACCCGCAATTCGCTTCGATCCCCTGGCAGGTCATCGAGAATCAGACCGAGCGCGAAACCGCCGAGATCTTCGGCCGATCAACAATCGTGCTGTCCCTGCCGTTCTTGGAATCATTCGGCCTCGTGCCGCTGGAAGCGATGGCATCGGGCGCCATCGTGACCGGATTCCACGGCTATGGCGGACAGGAATATGCGCGTCCTGACAATGGTTTCTGGTTTCCTCCCGATCATCTGGAGGAAGTGGCGGACGCCCTGGCGCGAATTATTACCGGCCTGGAATGCCAAGACGCCGAACTGCTGAAGATGCGTGATGCGGGGTTGGCAACCGCCGCACGCTACAGCAAAGAGCGAACCCGAGCAGCCCTAAGCACGTTCTATGGTGCGTTGATCAAATGATTTCGCAGAACTGCGACACCCCGAACGCCGTTGGGCGCTCGGAGGCCATCTGTGCCGCTGCCGGAATTATAACGGCCTGACTTCCACCTTGCGGAATTTCACCACGCCCGCGCCGTACTGAAGTGCGAACGGGCCGGCGGCATGCTTGGTGTCGCGCGCGCCGACAACGGTCTTCTGTCCGTTGAACGTGATATTGAAGACCGGGCCGTTGGCCTCGATCTCCATGACGTTCCATTTGTTGCCGGCGAGAGGCATGGGATTGACTTTGGCGACATTCACGATCGCACCGGTGCCGTATTCCTTTTCGGGACGCGTGTCGAAGATGTTCACCTCGTAGCAGACCATGGCGCCGGGCTTGGCCGGATCGGCACAGCGGATGAAGATGCCGCTGTTGGCGGGTGTATCGACCCAGACTTCGGCCCTGATCTGAAAGTTGGAATAGGAGTTTTTCGTGACCAGGAATCCGCCCTTACCTTTATCGGCCTGGACGGCGCCGTCGACGACCCGCCAATTGGCATCGCCGACCGCGGTGAAGTTGTTCATGTTGGTGCCATCAAGGAGTGTGACCCAACCGGCATTGGCTTGGGCGGCAAACACTTGATGGGAGACCGCTAGGGCGCTGAGCCCAGCAAAGAGCACGCCCATGGCGAGAGCTGGCCGGTGTTTCATTTGTGATCCCTCCTATATTCGTGAGAAGTGCGAAGCGTCAAAAGCCTTCGTGAGGCGACGTTCCCCGATACACCCGGGACTGAAGAACATGCTAGCAAATGGCGCGTTTGGGCGGAAGCCGCGACGCTTGCTTGACCTTCGCCGCCTCTTTTCAAGTGAGGCCGGGTCCCTTACGAGTTTCTCGAGAGCACAAGCCGGAGCCGTTCCATGAAACGCGATTCCTCAGCGCCCACCGGAACTGTGAGGCGCATGACACTGGAAAGCGTCGCGCTCAAAAACAATTTCCTCGGCGATCCGGCCGAGCGGATCGTCGACGTTTACATTCCCGCCGGCCACAATGGGCGCGCGCTGCCGCTGCTGGTGGATCTGGTCGGCTTTACCGCCGGCGGTCCGGCGCACACCAATTGGCGCAATTTCACGGAAAACATCCCGGAGCAGGCGGACCGCCTGATTGCGACCGGCGCGATGCCGCCTTGTGTCATCGCATTTCCCGATTGCTTTACACGGTTGGGCGGCAACCAATATATCAACAGCGCCGCTATGGGGCGTTGGGCGGACTTCCTCATCGAAGAGGCCGTTCCATTCGTGGAGCGGGAATTGGGCTGCGGCGGCGCCGGACGGCGCGGCGTTTTCGGCAAGAGCTCAGGCGGCTACGGCGCCATGGTGCACGCGCTGCTCTATCCGCATTTCTGGTCGGCGTCGGCATGCCATTCCGGCGACATGGGTTTTGAGCTGCTGCATTTTCTGGACATGCCGCGCACCCTGCGCGGCCTTGCGAAGGAAGGCGGTGACATCAAGCGATGGCTCGAGAATTTCTTTGCCAAACCCAAGGTCAAGGATGACGATGTTCACGTGCTGATGATGCTTGCCATGTGCGCGACCTACGATCCGGACTTGAGCGCTCCCATGGGAATTCGACTCCCCGTGGACCCGGAAACCTGCGAACTCGTACCGGAGCGCTGGGCGAATTGGATGAAATGGGACCCGCTGACGCTGGTGGAGACCCATCACGCGGGTCTGAAGAGGCTAAAGACGCTCTTCATCGATTGCGGCGATGTCGATCAGTACAATTTGGTCTATGGCGCGCGGCGCATGCACCGGGCTCTCAAGCGCCATGGCGTTGCTCACATTTATGAAGAATTTCCTGACGATCACAGCGGAATCGATTACCGCATGGATCGCAGCCTGCCGGTGCTCGCCAAGGCACTGATTGTGTAGGCGGAAACCGATCCGAATTCAGATTTGATTAACAGGTTCTGAAATGTTCAGTAACCAATTTCCCCTAGTTTTATCCTATGGGGACGAAGGTTTTTCCGTGCGTCGGAGCGCTGCTGTTTGCTGTTTGCGGACCTGCAGCCGCCGCCACATTCACGGCCGAGGTCACTGATCAAGATGGCCGGCCGGTGGCCAACGCCGTCGTTGTGCTTGTGCCCGACTCAAAAGCCTCAATGCCAGTAGCCGCGACGCGCCTTACCGCCGATAAAACCATCGATCAACGCGGCGAAACGTTTATTCCACTCGTCACGATTGTGCCGAAGGGCGGACATATCGCCTTTGCCAACAACGATCAGACGACGCATCAGGTTTATTCCTTTTCGGCCATCAAGCAATTCGAGATTACGCTCGCGCGCGGCGAAAAATCGCCACCCCTCGCGTTCGACAACTCAGGAGTGGCGGCGCTCGGTTGCAACATTCACGACCACATGATCGCCTACGCCTTCGTGGCCGACAGCCCCTGGGCCGTGCTCACGGGTTCCGACGGACGCGGTACCATTACGGAGGTTCCGCAAGGCAATTACGAGGCGCAAATTTGGCACCCCAAACTGCCCCCGGGGCGCGCGATACCAAGCCTCAAAGCCTCGGTCTCGGGCGACACAACGCGCCTAACCGTAAACATCAAACTGTTGTCCGCGGCGACGATGTCGCGCGGACACGGCGGCAACTACTGAGGCGGCGCGATGAGCTTTCGCAAACGCCTCGCGCTCTTCTTAACCGCCACGCTGATCTGCGTGCAAGCACTGACGGCGCTCTTCACCTACGACATCATTCGCAGCAACCTCGTCAACCAGGGAGAACGTCAGCTCAAGGCGACCGCATCGGTCTTCATGCGCCAGCTCAACGTGCTTTCCGAACGCGTGAGCGACGACGTAGAGGTGCTTTCCCTCGATTATGCCTTGCGCAAAGCGGTCGCCGAACAAGACCGGGGCACGATGCTTTCGGCTCTTCGCAATCACGGAAATCGCATCGGCGCCACACGCATGATGTTGGTGGGGCTGGATGGCAACATCGCGACGGATACGACCAAAGAAGATGCGGTCGGGACGGCATTTCCGTTCTCGGATCTGATCGAGACCGCCAGCGCGAAGAATCAAGGTACCTCGCTCGCGGTGTTGGACGGCGCCATCTATTGGATCGTGGTCGTGCCCGTACGTGCTCCGGACCCTATCGCTTTCATTGCCGCTTGTGTTCCGATCAATGATGCTCTCCTGCAGAAGCTCGCCGGGCTTTCGTCTTTTCCTCAGTCGGTTGCACTTGCAACCCCCAGCGCGGACGGCAAGTGGACCGTGGCTTCGAGAACCGCCGGCTACTCGCCCACGGTACAGATAACCTCTCTCGCACTCCTGACAACCCCCGATTCGATCATCGCGACAGACCAGCAGAACGATCACTTGGCGATGATGGCGCGGCTGACAACCACCGCGACAAGCCGTCCGGTTGTCGCAATTCTCGATTACCCCCTCGAAGAAACGCTGAGTACGTATCGCGCCGTGATCACGCCGATGTTGCTCGTGCTGGCGGCCGCTCTCTGCATCGCGCTGGTCGGCGCCATGCTGATCGCGAGCGGCGTATCGCGTCCCCTGGAGATGCTCGCCGTTGCGGCGCAGCGCATTGCCAAAGGCGATTACACGCCCCTTCCGTCACCCCGGCGCCGCGATGAGATCGGCGAACTCTCGGCGGCCCTCAACAACATGACCCACTCCATCGCCGAGCGTGAAACGGCACTTAAGGGAGCCGTATCCTCGCTGGAGCTCGCGCGCAACGAAGCGGTGAAGGCAAGCGAAGCCAAATCGCAATTCCTCTCGAATATGAGCCATGAGCTCCGCACGCCGCTGAACGCGATCATCGGCTTCTCGGAGATGATCAAACGCCAGCTGCTTGGTCCCATCGGAGTTCAGCGCTACGTCGAATATGCCAACCACGTCTATGACAGCGGCGTGCATTTGCTGGTCCAGGTCAAAGAGATGCTCGACCTCTCCGAGGCGGAGTCGGGCAAGCTCGTTATTTCCCGCCGGCATCTGAAACCCGGGGGCCTTCTGTCTGCAAGTCTGGAAGAACTCGGCCCCGTCGCGGCCAAGGCGGCGGTGGAACTCCAAATCGCCGGTGACTTGGCGTCCTGGCCCGCCATAGACGGCGATGCGGAAAAACTGCAGCAGAGCCTGACCAACATCATTCACAACGCCATCAAATTCACGCCTGCGCATGGAATCGTGACGATTGCCGGCGATACAGCCGGCGATTTCTTGCGGATCACCGTTACAGACACCGGAATCGGCATCCGCCCGGAAGATCTGCCCCTCGTGGTGCGTCCTTTCCATCGCAGGAAGCCGGCCTTCGATGCGGCCTATCAAGGCGTCGGGCTCGGTCTGCCTTTCGCGAAAACAATGTTCGAATTGCACGGCGGCAGCCTCGCCATCCACAGCACCCAAGGCACTGGCACCACGGTCACGATCGAGCTGCCACTGGCCGTGGATGCAGCCTTGCACGACGCGGCGTGAACCCCATGCGCAAGCTCTTGACGACCCTGCTTCTCCTCGGTTTCTCTTCGCCCGCGCTGGCGGTCGATTTTCATTTCGACGGTTATGCCGATCTGCGGCTGATCGTGCCGTCCAATCAAGAATCCTGGCAAAGCGGTTTGTTGGGAAAGCTGCGCTACGGCGCGGAGGACAACAAACCGGAAGCGCGGCTCGCTGAAGCGGTCGGTCAGGCGGTCGCTCTGATCACTCCCGAATTGATGGCCTTGGCCGTTATCCGCATTGAGCCTGAGCAACGAACCTTCTTCGACTTTCTGGAAGCCTATGTGCGTTATCGCCCGGTTTCGACCACGGCTTGGCGCTGGTCGGTCAAGGCAGGAGCATTCTTTCCACCCGTTTCGCTGGAGAACACCGAGCTCGGCTGGACCAGCCCCTGGACGTTGACGCCATCGGCCATCAACACCTGGATCGGTGAAGAAATTCGGATCATCGGAACGGAGGGAATGCTGGAGTGGCGCAGCGAGGCGCGCACGCTCGCCTTCATGGCGTCGATTTTCGGCTGGAACGACCCTGCGGGAATTCTGGTCGCCGACCGCGGCTGGGCGCTGCATGACCGGGTGACGGGGCTGATCGACCGGCCGCGGGAGCCCGATGCGATCGCCTATGTGACGCACGTGCCCGAGCCGCTCTACACCTATGAGGTGCTGGAGATCGACGGCCGGCCCGGCTGGTATGCCGCGGCATCTTGGGACGAGACCGCCCTCGGCAAGCTCAATCTGATTTATTACAACAACGAGGCCAATCCGAGTGCCGTGCGCAAACAGATCGCATGGCGCACCGATTTCTGGAACGTCGGGGCGAGCACCCAGATCGGCAATGTCACGCTATTGGCGCAGGCTTTGACCGGCGAGACGGTGATCGTGCCGAACAAGTTCTTCTTCAGCGACACGCGCTTCGAATCCGCCTATCTCCTGGCCGGATGGAACGTCAGCGAGAATTGGCGCGTCGCGGCTCGCGCGGACGTGTTCTCGACCCACGAGAGACGCCCATTCCCCGCGGGCAATCTGAGCGAGCACGGCAACGCCCTGACCGCCGCGGTGAACTATCTGCCGTATGACTGGCTGCGTCTAACGGCGGAAGCCATTCGCGTCGACAGCACGCGCAATCAGCGGACGGCCGAGCAATTGAACCCGCACGCCGTCGAAAACCAACTCCAGCTCAGCGCGCGCTTCTACCTGCCTTAGAAAAACGGCGCGCCTTTCAGCCCCTCGACGCGATAAACCGCATATTCATCGATCGTGGCGCCGTTTCGGTAGCGCGCGATATGCGCGAGAGGCGTTACCCGCGCAAAGCGCATTGCCAAGAGGGACGATTGGTCATTGCGCATCTCGGTCACGTAAAGCATCGGCCCGGTGAAGAGACTTGGCGCCGGGGGCGGTTCGTTCAGATAGCGGAAACGCTCGTTGATCTGAATGACGGGCGGATGGCTGGGCATGTAGAAGGAGAACCACCCCGTCATTGCATAGCTCGTTGTCAGAATGGTATCGGCATGTACGCCCTCGCGAAGGGATTCGATGTCGTCCACCACCCGGTCCATGCCGACAGCCAGCAGGCGCGAGATAGGATCGCGAATCCGCGGAACAACGCCCCACAATGCCTGCGCGTAAATAAGAGCCAGCATGAAAGCCGCCAAAGGAACGGCAAACCGCCGCGAGAAGCGGAGAACAGACGACCCTCGGCTTTCGGCGATCTGCACGCACGCCATGGATGCCGCGATTGCAAGGGCCGGATAAAGGAATGACGGCCAATTGCCCTGCACGCGGTCGTGCAACGAATGCCAGATAAAGTAGAGGGCCGCCGGAGCAATCAGGGCGACAAGCAACGCGCGTTCGGACTGCATCGCATCGCGTGAGCGCAGGACCATCACAATTCCGGCAATGCCGAGAATGCCGATGAAAGGCGTCGCCAGCACCAATTGTCCGGCAAGGAACTCACCGAGATAGCGCAGAGTGAAGCCTCCCCCTTCCACGCGGCCGAACTGCAAGGCGAAAGAAATCCAACCATGGTCCGCATTCCACAGGACCACGGGCAAAAACATCAAAAGTGCGATGATCCCGCCTAGATAAGGCCAAAATGATGCAAACCAGTGCCGCTCTTTAGGAACCAGAGCAAGCCAGGTCAGCACGCCGACCCCGAGAAAGAACGCGGTGAACTTCGACAGAAGCGCCAAGCCGGCGGCGAGGCCCACGGCTATCCACCAGGCGCCGCGTCCGGTATCTGCGATTTTGGCAAGCGCGAGCATGAGCCATGCTGCCGCCGCGATCTGTGGCGCGTCCGGGGTAGCGACCAGCGATTCCACACCGATCATCGGCATGAGATTGAAGATGAGCGCCGCGAGGGCGCCCGCATATTCGTTCTTCAGAAGAATGACGCCCGCGCGCCATACCGCCAAAGAGGCCGTGGCCGAGAGCAGCCATGGCAAGAGGCGCACGCCGATGCTTGTGTCGCCGAATAGCGCAGTGCCGCCACGGATGAGAAATGCAATGAGCGGCGGATGATCGTAATAGCCCGATGCAAGGTGCCTGGACCAAAGCCAATAATAGGCCTCGTCGTAGGATAGCGGCGTGGTGGCCGCGACGACGCCGCGCAGGACGATGACAGTCAGGACGGCGACGCAAATGAATTGTGTTCGCCGGCTGCCGAGCGTCAGATTCACTTCACGCGCCAAACCAGGAGCGTAGCCATCGAGTAGTTCCAAACCGCGCCCATCAAGGCCCCTGCAGCACCCGCGAGCCACCACACGGGCTGGTGCGCATAAAGCCAGGACGCCATCCCGACATTGGTAAGGGCACCCACCGCACTGATCGCATAAAATCCGAGAAGCCCCTTCAAGAACCCCAAACCCGAGAGTCGCCGATCGCGGTAGGTCAATCTGTTGTTGAGAACGAAGTTTCCGGTCATCGCCGCCAAGGTTGCGGCGGCCTGCGCTTCGGGGAACGCGAGCCCGAAAGCGACCAGGAACGTGCGCAAGACAAGGAGATGCACGCCAAGGCCGATGGTGCCAACCAGCGCGAAGGAGAGGAACCGCGGCGTCACCGCACCGCCGGTCAGTTTGGTGAGCAACAGGCCAAGGAAATCAAGACCGACCTGCGCGTCGAGTTTCGATTCTCCATGGCTGCGCGCCGCAAACACGAACGGCTCTTCGACAATCCGCAGGCCCCCTCTCGCGGTAATCACGATATCGAGCAGAATTTTGAACCCTTGCGTGGAGAGCGATCCGGCCAGCGGATCGAAGCTGTCGCGGCGCATCATGAAGAACCCGCTCATCGGATCGCTCAGCTCCACGCCGGTCAAGCGGCGCGCAAGGGACGTCGCAAAACGACTGATCGCGCTGCGGCTTCTGGAAAAGGCGGCCGAGCTGCCGCCCGCCACATAGCGGCTCCCCACCACCATGTCGCCCTCTCCACTCTCGAGCACCGCAAACATCCGAGGCAGCAGCTTCTCGTCATGCTGAAGATCGGCATCCATGACGGCCACATAAGGCGCACTGGAGGACAACATGCCTTCGATACAGGCTCCGGCGAGGCCGCGACGGCTCACGCGTCTGAGGCAGCGTACTCTGGGATCTTCGCCCGCTATCCGCCTTACGGCATCGGCCGTTCCATCGGGCGAATCGTCGTCGACGAATATCGCTTCCCAGGCGATTCCCGACAAAGCCGCGTCGAGGCGTTGGACCAGGATTTCAATATTGTCACGCTCCTTGAAGGTCGGAATGACGACCGAGAGCTCGGGGATCGAGGCGCGGTCTTGCGAGCGTGGCTGCGTGGCTGCGGGCTGTGGCAATATTTTGATCTGCGACATGAATCTGGCTACTCAACTCGGCGTTGACCCAATGGGTGTTAGCGTATGGTTGAAAACGCGGCATGCATAGTGGGGTCTACCGGCCTATGCGCAATGACGAGAAATTCTTTAGATAAATCAAACTGTTATGCATCAGATGCGGTATTGGGCAACGGGTAGGCCCGCTCTTTCTATCAGCGTAATCTTCCCAAAATCATTTCGGGAGCGACCAGGTGAACGAGACACGAACCGGCTTCAAACCAAAAAAATCCGTTGCGCTATCAGGCGTCGTTGCTGGCAACACCGCGCTTTCGACTGTTGGCCGATCCGGCAATGATCTGCATTACCGCGGCTACGACATTCTGGACATTGCCGAACGCTGTGAATTCGAGGAGATCGCTTATCTGCTCGTGCATGAGCGGCTTCCCAACGCTGCCGAGCTCGCGGCCTATAAGACGAAGTTGCGGGGCTCGCGCGGAATCCCCGCGAGCGTCAAATCCGTTCTCGAAACCTTGCCGCCTTCCGCGCATCCAATGGATGTCATGCGCACCGGAGCGTCGGCGCTGGGCTGCCTGGCGCCGGAGAAGGACGACCATAATGTCGCCGGCGCGCGCGATATCGCCGACCGCTTGATGGCGTCTTTCGGATCGATGCTGCTGTATTGGCACCATTTCGCCAACAATGGAAAACGCATCGACGTAGAAACCGCCGATGATTCCATTGGCGGCCATCTTCTGAACCTGCTGCACGGCAAACCGCCCGATGACGAATGGGTGCGAGCCATGCATACATCGCTCATTTTATACGCCGAGCACGAGTTCAATGCGTCGACCTTCGCAGCAAGGGTCATCGCCGGGACCGCCACGGATTTTTATTCCGCCATCGTCGGAGCCATCGGCGCATTGCGCGGGAACAAGCATGGCGGCGCCAATGAATTCGCCTTCGAGGTGCAAAGCCGCTATGCCACTCCCGACGAAGCGGAAATGGACATAAAAAAGCGCGTCGCCGCAAAGGAAATCGTGATCGGGTTCGGCCATCCGGTCTACACGGTTTCCGATCCACGCAACAAGATTATCAAGGAGGTTGCCCGGCGGGTCTCGCGCGATGCGGGATCGATGACCAT
>Ga0209488_10002319_pt1 | contig 15684 bp, 16 predicted proteins | sample Rivendell_Oct201_8_FD_188349 | JGI IMG/M metagenome (GOLD analysis project Ga0209488, IMG submission 188349) | Vadose zone soil microbial communities from the Eel River Critical Zone Observatory, Northern California, USA -... | ecosystem: Environmental > Terrestrial > Soil > Vadose zone >... | reverse complement strand
AAAAGCAAGAAGCTCGAAACACGCGCCCATTTGTTTTTTTTTATTGTCCTGGAACACAGCAATTGCATAGAACAGAACTCTGGGGTCAAACAGGGCCAACAACCGAATTATGATTTCTGATCTCTTGAAGGATCGATGACGTTGAAATGTCACATCGGTTCTTCGGAACTCCGGGGCGCTGGAGGGGTCGAGTCACTGCCATCCCGTTATCTCTCGCTTCCAATGTGTCGTGAATAACACGACTCGTAACTTGGATGGTCATAGCTTGTGTGGGCGTGAGAGTGAGAACACCGTGACCAAGCTTGGCAGTTCTCGAAATCAAAGGCTGAGCCCGCAATGTGATAGTTTACTGATTCTTGAACAAAAGCGTGATCGTAAAAGGAAACATAAAGAACAATCAATCTTGTGCATCGGAATAAGCACGATGCAGCCTCGTGGCCGAAAAGACGCTCGTATTCGAATGCGATTAGACCCGGTGACGCACTGGCATAGCCCTTGTACGTGAGCGTTCGCGGGCTAGTAATAGGTTCTATCATAGTTGGAAAGAGACGTTCTTGCGGTGTTGTACCCGTTTGAGCTATGACGCAGTTGACCAAAAGGTGTAATCCTCAAAGTTGCTGGGGTCAGCATCAGGAACCTGCCACTTACTTTTTTGGACTCGTACGAATCGAAAAGTCGAAAGGTCGAAAAGTAACCTAGAATTCAAAAAAAAGTTGATTCCCAAATTCTTTTCCGGATGACTTCGCTTTCGCGCCAACTGAAATTAGAGAAACAATTCATCATGATATTACAGTGAATGACTCGGGCCACTTTGGCGCCTGCGACATAGCAGTGACACTTCACAACGGGCCAACGGAACTTGCCGAACGATTGGTCCCTCTTCTCGTCTGCATCTTTATTGTAGTCCTGATGTCCGGGACAGTGAATAACATTGAACGGGGACTTGATGAAAACTCTCGGACCTTCTCCTGTTTGCCTTTCGAGGGTTTTCGGTCCCGAGCACTAGCCCAGGAACAATACGAACTTAGTTCTGAACGTGGTGCGTAGTACTGTGTCCAAGTGGGGACCTGATAACCTCATGAATGATCTTGAAGGGATAGGAAACCCACTAAACGATCCCAGCCGCTCTCCCGGAGAGTCTCACCAAGAGCCCAAGGATTTTGACGACGGTGCCAATGATCTATGGTCTCTGTATGGAAAAGAAGCTAGGAGCCATGATGAAGTTCAAATCCAAGCCTTAAAAGAGGACATGGATGGGGTCCTTATATTCGTCTGTGTGCATTCTCTCCCCTTATTAGTCCACCAGGCTTGACGCTGTTCTCATCCCAGGCTGGTTTATTCTCCTCTGTCCTCTCTGCGTTTGTCTTCCCAAAGATTCAGGATTTGAAAGTAAATCCCGCAGACCAATTAGTCTATTACCAACAGCAATCCGTTCAGATTTTGGCTCAAATCTCGCAACAAATCGCGGCAATAGGCACGCAAACTTCAACTAATCCCACCGCCTTACCACCTTACCCTACCTTTCATCCACCTACTTCCGACCGCAGGGTGAATATCCTCTGGCTTTTGAGCCTCGTATGCAGTCTGTCTGCTGCACTCCTCGCGACACTTGTTCAGCAATGGGTTAGGGCTTACATGCGCGTGTACCAGCAGTCTAGCAACCCCCTGAAGACTGCCCGGATTCGCCTTTTTTTATTCGAGGGTGTCAGAGCCCTGCCAGTGGTGGCCGAGTCTGTCCCTGTACTTCTCCACCTCTCCCTCGTATTCTTCTTTTGGGGGCTTGGCGGTACCATCAAGCATATTGACACAACGGTTTATGCTATGACCATGGTCCCCATCGCTATTTGTGGGTTCCTCTACCTTTATTTCGCGATTTCACCTCTATGGAATCTCCAATCCCCTTTCCGCACTCCAGTCTCGGCATTTATTTGGTATCTCATCCAAAAAACTGCCTCCATCTCTATTTAATAATCGCTCTCGCAAAAACGTTGCCCGGCCTTTGAGCATGGAAGCACGTCAGGAAGAGTTTGCGATGAAACCGACCAAAGATCGCAGGGATCGGGACGTCCGTGGAGTTCGATGGCTAGTTGACAACATCGACGGGAGCAACGAGACGGAGACATTCGTACTGGCAATCCCTGGTTTTGTCAAGCAGGAGTGGGGCCAAGAAGTATGGAACGTGGTCTTAAGAGACGACGCCCAGTCGACAACCTCCACTAGCGTTCAAGTTGGCCCTTATTCTGGTCTCCCATATATATCCAGAGGAAGCACCATCCGGAGTCTCTGGAGATGCGTGCGAGACTTATTGAATACCTACAACGATCAAGGAAGTGCCATATACAGGGGACGACGTATGCCTCTGTACCAATGCATCGAAACTGCTGCAGTCCTTGCATGCTGCACCGATGTCCAACTGGACTCTTTCGGAGAAATTGGAAAAATGCTTAGCGAATTGGGTCACAACGAACGGACCAACGAACTACCAACAATCAAATATAACCCACTATTCACTATACGCTGGACGTGCCTCTCGCTTGTGTCTATTCGGCAGATGATCGGCGACAAGAAGTTGCAGGATCTAGCCAAGCTCGCAGTGAGCGGAATTGCACGCTTACAGTCAGACTATGGTCCCCCAGACGCGGTAGCAGGGTTGAGGGGCGCTCAGAAGATCGACGAACATCTGGCGAAGGCATGGGAGAATGTCAAGGACCTACGTCTAGCATTTGAACCCTGGGGCCCTAACAGGACGGAAGAAGAGATTCGAGAGACCCTTCATATTCATAACGGATCAATTTCGGAGTTAGAGCGTATCGGAGGTGAAGTCGGTGGCATGGAAGATATCGATTGGCGGATTTCCCTTCTTCAGGATGCGATGGACGAGGTCACCCACAAATTGATTCGACGACTTCCAAGTGTATTCTTTGACGAGCTGAAGCTTCCCGGACCCGCTCTGATAAGCGAAGCATTTAATTTCCCTCTTGTTGGCGCGACCCCAGTCCCACCACGATTGATATTCCCTGGACAGCAAGTCCAAAGCTTATGCACACTAGGCCGAAAATTGCGCGAAATCGTTGATAAACCGAATCCGGAGAGACTTTTAGAGACTCTCGAAAGCCTGCAGTCCACCAAAATTTCAGTCTCACTTCCTCAACACATTTCTATTAAACGGCAACTATGGCGCCTGCTAGACATACGTGACGGCAATGGTCTCGGTTTTACGATCGAGCTTTTCTTCCTTGCACTCAAAGGACTTTCGTCATCGTATTCATCACCCGAGTTTAAGAGGGCGTTTTATACGGGCACTTTCAAGGCCATCACGTCTCAGTGGGAGAGCAGCAAGGATTCGATCGGGACGCAGCGCATTCTACTCGATCTCATTTGTGATCTCGTAATTCAAGGTCGCGGAGTCTTTTCTGACTTTTCCTACCCGGATTATATCATGTACCAACTCCTGAAACTGGTTCAAAGGATGATCGATGGGCACAAAGGTTCACGATCGCATATAGACGAAGCAATTGGAGAATTGCGGAATGGTAATGCTAGGAATGTTAGGGATGCGGATCTCCGGGAGCTGGCGCTGAATACCATAGATCGATTCTGAGGTCCAACAACCTTTTTACGCGCTCGGAATGGAGCCGCCTCCAACACTCCTCCGAGCTCACGCGAGCCTTCCCGAGCGACAAGCGACAAGCGACCAACCTTCCGTTTCAAAAAAGCCGAGTGACGGCCCTATCCGCGCGTCTGGCCCACGAGACTCACCATTTCCTATGCTGCTGCCTGCCTCTCTCTCAATCGACCACATTGTGTACACTTGCCCCACGCCTTCCCGTATTCTCGCCATACCCTTTATCCGGCAAATTATCCTGATCGTCATGGCCCTCTGGTCTACCGAACCCGCAAGGACGGATCGCATGTTGTGGTCAATGGTGAGAGCCTGTGTGGACGCAATGAAGGAACCTACTAGTAGCGCTGCCAAGGATTTAGGAGAGTATTGAGGAGTCGGAGAATGGGCGAAGGAACTGTTGCCTCGTGGGGGTGTGTGAGGCACGATCTTATGCAGTTGTTTGTAGCACTAGCAATGATTTGGCTCATAGTGGAGAAGAGGTTAGGTCTTTGCGGAATTGTAAGGGCCAAGTTGGCCAGTTGTTGTTTCGTTCCGGTGTCTCCATCCAGCGTGCTTTCCAGCAGGAGATACCCTCCATGCGTGCCTCGTCGTGAATTTGATCTATCAAGCGTGGCGATGGAGGGGTAGGGGTCCCGGTTAGGTCATTGAGCCGCGGACGCAGCTGTTTGCGTGAGTGTGACGGAGGGACAAAGTCCTTTGGTCGGCAGGGTCCACCCGATGGTTGCCTTGAGAGGTGGGTACGTGTCGAGCATGTCGGTGCCAATAACTCGCTGGTTGAGGCACTGTGCCGCCAGTAGTGGGTCAGTGGCAAGGGCACGTACTCCCGGATTTCTGGGTGCTCATGGGGATGGCCACTGGAGAACGTCGCGGCTTTTATTGATGGGGCATACGGCCCGACAATAAGGGTGAAGTGGTCCGTTTCCCTCCTTTGTGCCACGCAGCGCACGCAGGCCGATGGACCCATGGTGGAACAGATAAACAGAGTGTGCGCTCACCACCGTTCTTTAGAATTGAGCAAGTCCGCAAATCGATGCCAGGCAAACAGTCACCGAAGGAAGGAACATACGCACCAGTTACCCACTCTTCTCGAGTCCGCGCGAACACTGTCGATAAAAGCGACGCTTTGGCGCTTGCGATGGGAACACTCATGAAACAAGTCGACGTATTCGTCCATATAATAACGCCGAATCTCCGCTCCTTCCCATCATGCCAGATCTACCCTTCAACATTTACCGGGAGCAACTCTCGTCCCTATATCATGGGCTCGCGTTGTGGGAACCAAACCCCATCAGAAATATCTATAACCAGGTCAAGATCGGCGACGTCGGTTACGTCCACGAAGGGTTTTTCTATCGCATGTTCAACGTCACACTTCCATGGAACGATCCCTCGAATACCAGATTTGGTGAACCAGACCCGTACAAGACTTTGGACAGCGATCCGTTCACCAATATCCGTGAAGCAACATTGACCAAAGGAGATTATTATTCCCGTCTTGTATCCAAAGAGGACAATGCTGGTAGGGTGCGCGCTGCGGGACCAGACGAGTGAGTCATCGCCCTCTCTCAGACAGCCCGAATCAACCGACATGCAGTCTCGCAGGGCGAGCGGTTTTACATACAAGTGCTCGGGTCAAGGAGCATTTTTACATCTTCCTCACGATGGTCACCGCCAGGATGTTATCCGCACCAAGGTGTTCGAGGACTACATCCGAGACAACGTGGTTACCTGGTTTAACTGGGCACAGAGGAAAGGGCTGGGCGTAGAGCGGATGGAAGACCTTATTCTCGTCACTGGATGTACTTTGGTCACTTCATGGGCAGCCACTGCTTTCGTTGACCACCGTGACGCGGAAATTTCCCTGGCAATCCACCCGCTCAGGGGCGGCGAAAGCATTAACTGGAGCAAGACTCAAGGATCCGTATTACATCACAACAGTCATTTCGACCCAGTCCGAGTCTGTTCTCCTTCTTACGTCTATTCGTTCTGCACTGATTATTATCCTAATACCTTGAAAAAAACTTGAACCAGGCTCGGGATCAATGTGTCTTCATCAGGGGCTTCCGAGCAAAGCGCGTCTTCTTCTGGAGAACCATCCGGGCTGCAGCTGAACCCCGTCCTGATGACCCTGACAACACTCGTGGCGATGAGATACAAATAAGCGGAGTTCCAGACGTCCCGACAGTACGTAGTGTCAGTGAGACGATGAGGAGGGAACCATGACTCCTTGATGACAGTATCGCGACCCACTCGTCGGAGTACTAGACTATATCGCAGAGGTTCGTCTACCTGACCATTTTCTTCGACTCTATTTAATGTGATCCAAAAGAAATGCCCCGAGGATTGCGCTGAGGACACCACAGCTATTGCCCATGATGACGACCTTCAGCTCATTGAGAATGTGGTACGTTCCGTCAAAAAGTCTGAAGTTAACAAGTAACGTACGTGCCTAGGAAACTCTGACTGCGACTGCAGTAGAGAATTTTTTGCGTCAACATGAAATGCCAGTGCTCATTGAGAATGGCGGTATGTGTTCTACATCGCTTCAATGAACACAGGAAGAGCTAAATGCAACTTTCTGCAGCCGCAATCCTACGCGAGGATGAACCCCCGGTGCCAGATGATGTCAAGGCGATTTTCTACGCGACAGCGATATTGGGGGTGCGATCTCCTCTATTCGACTCTGAAACATCCACGAAGTACTGATGATCTCAACTCAAGGGAGAGCCGGTACAACTCGTCTTGCATCCCGTATTGGCCAAATATCTCCTCAAACTAGATCTCAGCGATCCTGTTGAGCACGACTATGATCTGCCAAAGGAAGAAACGACGTCCCCCGCTGTGCACCCACCGATGCTATCTCTAACACTGGAGAACAACCAAGGGTATCCACAACTAATCAGCATCCATGCTTCTGGAGACTCTGCGAGTGTCGGTATCACAGTTCAAGACGTGCTGAGGACGTTACAAGAGGACCTAAGGAAGCCACTGCCCAGACGACAATTGAGCAAGTTGAACGATGAGCAACGGACGGTGATCAACACCTCGTTCAAAGAGAGATGCAAGACCGAGGAGGACCTAAGCAAGGGTCCGTGTAGGTTTGACCACCTGGGCAGCAGGAACAGGCTCCAGATTTTACCGAAACACCCGGTCGACGAGGCGTTGCTCCTTGAGCCTACAATGTCTTCGACAGAGGCTTTGTAAGTTGGCGGACTTAACCTTGGTCGCTTTTCCTTTCACGACGCACGTAGTACTAATATTTTATTTTTTTAGTGATGACTCAAAGGTTGCGGGTCCTTCTAGGGTAAAAGATATGGAGGGCGTGGAAGCGATATGAGGTACAGGAGGATAAGCAGCGACTTGAAATCAGGTATTGTAGAACTTTGGATACAACATTCGGTGATCCTCGTTTGGGTTTGTTGGATACGGTACGATGGTGTTATCCCCTTATTCACGCTAGCTGCTCAAGGCACCAATTCTAATGCGGCTGTTGTTCCATAGGGCGTGGTAGTAGTAGCTCTGAATTTCAGATTACCCGGGGGTAGGAAACCTCCTTTTGTATCATCTAAGGGCATGAACGTGGTAGCTATGCGGATGACTTTACATTCATACTCTCACATTCCCGTCTGCCTCCAATGTCGACTTCCTGACTCGCCTCATAACCCATACGTTATACAGAGCATATTGCTCGATCAATAATATAGATATGCTCAGATGGAAATTTTCACATTGGCAAGAACATTGCCTCGTCCTTGGATGACCTTGTTTCCGCACTCTTGAACCTATTCCCGTGGACCTCTCCAAAGGGGTATGGGTTCAACTTATGAAGGAATCAACTGTAGTTCATAACTCCAAAATATCATATAAGGTCTGCGACCTATGGATATCATGGCCAACGTTCAGACTATTTGGGTCAGTAAGGTCCAAACCGAACACGTTCGGCGCGAGCAAGGACTCGAAATCATCAACGGAGTACTTACCAGTTAGCACCCCAGCTTGAAAGAGATCCCGCGTCGGCCACCCTCCACTTGACTATCGTTGGCGCTCTGTTCTTTTCTACACACTGCACAACGCGGGGGTATATGAAGCCCTTTTTGGTGAAGCCGCATCATTCGTTTGGGAGATTGCACGAGCCAAAGACGCGCGCCAAGATCAAGTTTTGCTCGGCCGTGGCCGGACAACGCCGCCACTGGCGGCCTGAGGCTGCGCACTCGCGCACCGCGCAGTATCATTATGTGGTTTCCACACACCTCTTGTGCATGAAGGACTATAAGAACGAATGCGAGGAGGGTACGCGGTTGACTAAAGTCCTATTCCTATGTATGTCTCAACCATTTCGTGTGGGACAGCTCTTACATTGGATCAGAAGAAATAGTGATTAGAGGTTAATGACCAACACGCATACAGAGATCTGGAAGTAAGACTACAGTATACTCGCACCCGCCAAAAAAAAATCTTATATCGAGAGATTGTACTCGTACTCGCCACTCCCACTTTGGGCGATCCAGAGCACGACTGCGGAAAGCATGAAGGAGACATTCTCCGCGACGTTGGCGTAGCCGTAATACTGATACTGTTCTGGGTACCCGGGAATGATGTACTTGAGCACCATTAACGCCTATATCAAAAGTTGTATCAGCCATTTAAGCGAAGGGAGAAGAATAGACGCACCACGCTGCCCGCCAAGCCACCAGCCATGAGGGCAAAGCCAACAAAGAGGAAGAGACGCGCGCGCCAGACGGCACGCGAGTCGCCAAAGCCGTCTTCTCCCCGGATGCGGTCCTTGTCGATGAGGTTGATGACGAGGATACCGAAGAGGGAGCACAGGCCGGGCACCCAGTCCGCAAAGGTGACGTGGACGGGGACCGGGTATTCAGGCTCGTTGTATGGTGAGTGCGCGTGCGCAGAGAGGATGGCGGCGTCGAAGAAGGTCCAGAGTCCGAGCGAGAACTGGGGGATTGAAAGAGAGGATAGGTGAGTAGACAGATGGGCATGGATTAGGGTGTGAGGCTTACGAAGCCACCTGCGACGTAGATACCCAACGCACGACGATGCTTGACTAGATTGATGTTCTCGAGGAACGGGAATGGGTTCAGGCAAACCCGGCGAGGGTCATAATCTGAGCGTGGAAGAGACATTAGGTTATCCTTGTGGTCGTGGTCAACCTTCTGGATACAGGAAGCGAAGCAACGATGCCGAGCCGCGGCGTGGGAATGTCGTAATTCGGCACAATCTGTGTGGTTCACACGTGCGCCATTCAATTGAAGATCAAATGGGCCTTTAGCCCTCTCTTCTGGCCTCGGCTTCCCACTGGTCTTTATCTTCGCTCGCTTGACTAATCATGTGGTACGGTATCCTTCCGATGATGAAGGCGAAATTATAGTTGCACTTCAACTTTTGTTCCACAGGGCCACAAGATGTCGACGAAAATAAGTTAATGAGTGTTGGCGGCTTCTGCGTGTACGCCAGGAAGTCATCGCGGGTTTTTGGACCTTCTTAGCAGACTTCGAGAACCCTGTGGCACCTTCGAATTACTTCTCGCTATTCAGAACGGTACCGATCCGATCATTATCGTAGCGTTGCCACACCCTCATTCTTCTTCATAACTCGTCGCGTTCCCTCATGACGGAAAGTCTCTAGGTTGTGCAAAACTTGGACAAGTACGTCTCTGATTACCCGAGGAGAAACGCATTGGGATCGGCACATTCACGAACAGGATTTAGGCCGTGTAGGTTTAGGAGCTCTACAAGTAAGTCTGTCACCAAATCCTCGAGAACTAGACATCAAAAATTAGTCGCGACTTGGCCTGGTTGAATCCGACATCGGACTTCATCTTCATTCCATGGGGCCAATTCGCTACCGGATGGTCTAGGTCGATAATTTATACTCTTGCTTGTAGATACTAAGACCGGGTCCGCTCAGAGCCGCTCGTACGCTCGCTCATCCGACATCTCGCACCGCAGCCACTACTGTGGTACCACGAAGAGAGGCCATCCGGCATGGTACTCATGCTTGACTGCGGCCACCGACTTTCGTTCCTTACCGTGCGGCAGAGCATTCCCGTAGGTTTGAAAGCATCGTCGGGACTATCTGGGACCTGTTCAAGTTGTGGAGAGGACGGCTTCTATAAGGACATGCTCCCAGAAAGAATCAGGCAGCCCGCAGCAGCATACAGTTCAGAAGTTGAGAAAAAGCCTGAGGAGGATGGGCGATAGATGAGTTGGGTTCGCGGTATGGGCCATTTTAGATATTGTAGATGTAGGTATGCGATGTGCAAGTACCACGTCAACCCTACTGGATTCAGTTGTAGTTGTAGTTCTCAAGCAGTGTCAAAGTACCGCTGTTCCTGGAGGTGAAGTGACTCCACTGACTCCAGGCGGTGCACTGCGTACGTGCGAGCTTAACAGCCTTGTACCAGGCTAATAAATTCCAAGGGCATAGCAACAACCGAGCCAGCAGGGATGGTGCTGCAGTTCTAGCGCTACTAAGGCTGAGTTTCCGGAGAGGTCGGGTCTTGATCTTGTATTGGAATTTAGCGAAATGAACGCGAAGGATGCATCATGGTCGCCTAAAAAGCTGATCGGGTTTAACTTTCTCCTTGTACCTATTTCCATTTAGGGAATAGGGGAAATACAGCAGGCCCTAGTAAGAGCCGAGCCACGCTCAGCTGTACCAACGCAGCGACTCGGATCTTGATCTTCAGTCAGGGGGGCGCAAACCACCTTCACTACTCCTGAGCCACATTCCCTTTGACTCGTTAACACAGGTGAACACGTCAACAAACTCGAGACTGAAAAGGGCTTGATCGTGACCGGCCTCGTTTTTTCGGCGGACGGACTCACTCCTGAGTCCTGACACGGCGCAGAAACCGTTGGCGTTCCGCCATGAAAGCTTCCGCTTATCATTAAGCATAAGCTTTCATCGCGTTACCTCCGTGTTCCGTGTCATGATTTCATCGATCGATCGTCTGTTTCAGTTTCACGCAAAAAGGTTAGGTTAGCATAGCGATCCCCCAATACTCCATCGTGTGACTAGCCGGCAATTTCCGAGTATCGCGCCCCACGTTTAGTACCTGGCCTGTGGTCGTGTGAGGAGCACCTTTTGCGCCGCAAGTGATGTGTGCTTTTTGTGTGGAGTGATGGACAGTCTCTTTTCTGGACAGTTAGACAGGAGTACGCGACGGCAAAATCCGGCGAATTGCAGCTGGGGTCGTTTCTTGAATCGTGAGACCAGACTAGGATGGTATGTGCCTATTCTGCCCGGATTTCTCAACGCCTTTGATTAAATAGACTAGACGAAACTGGTAGTGGATACCGTCAACGTGACCTATGCAAGTAACTGAATCTTATCAGAAGAATTTGTTTTTTCTCGTTACCCGAAAGTCTCTACTCGTTTCTCTTCCTCCATCACGCGACGTTCAATTGAAACAGTTCGAAAACTCGCACAGAGTTTAGCCGGTGCCCTGCATCAAACTTCTATGCCAACGTGTTACCAGAGCACCAGTCGCTCCGAGTCTGCGCATTCTATCCCGTTGCTCCCTGATGACTGTCACATACTTTTTAGTCATCAATATATCGGAGGGAACATATATTCATTGGCTCATGCTGGATGGAATGTTACAAATCCTGAAGCCCAGCAGTAGAGGTGGAAAAATGGTCTAAACTTCATTATTATCATTCTCGAGAAGCATCACAGTTAGTGAGTGGTATAGTACACCAACAAACGCTACTAGGAACTCCTTGACCACAAACAAGAATGTAGCTGGGTAACGAGCATGAATGCTGCACACCCCGAGGTATTGGTATGTGCCCATTATGACATCGTCTCGTAATCCCCCAGTCCCTCGCCAGAATCCTGGACATTTTACACCAACTAGGAACACCCATCCCACCGTCTTGTCCGTGCTTCTCACGAGCAGCCCCTAAAGTTCCGGGGAAATCTAGTCGGAACTCTCGTGAATAGAAGCGAGGGAGTGGTGGTGGTGGCGGCGGCACGGTTTCCGCGTGTCCTCTGGGAAATGTCATTTTCAGCATGTGGTCCCGAGGAAGGTCCGCTGATACCCACCTCGTCAGTCGGGAAGTTTACCCGTGCCAACTAGGCCCGCGCCGAACATCAAAGTTCAAACCAAATCTCAAAACCTGACACGCCCAAATCGAAGCCATGTAAGAGTATGAGTGTGCATACTGGCGAGTATTAACAGAACGGCCGGGACAGCATAAGTTGATACGAAGTGTATGAACATACCCACGCCGTTGGTCAGGTCACTGGCCGATAGGTTGTTCATAGGAGGTGTTCGGAATAGAGAAGGAACGCCTGCGCCCGTCTATCATATCATCAAGTGGATGTCTATCGTTCCCTCGTCGTCTCCGCGCTAGAAAAAAGGGGTACGACAATTAGTGGAAAGTCTCACCCCACGTAAACGTAACATACCGTGATGCCCACGATACGCTCATCGTCAATCAATATTTCGTGGTACCCGTACCGCTTCTCGCTCGTCGCTTCGCAATAAGGCAGCCACGAGACGATGTCGTTCAGAAACTCGTCGCCTTTCTCGATCCTGCTCGACTCGGTGACGACCTTCAATCGGCCCCCGTCGCACGAGCGGCCCTTGCTCTGAGCCAGAGCGCGACCCACGCGCTCAGGATGGAAATCACGGATGACGATCGGGTTTCCGGTCCCTACCTCGATCAGCAGGGGAAAGAGCGCGCTGCGGGAGCCGCCCGGTCGGCAGGGGGCAAGCCCATGCTCCCAGTCAGCCCAGCGGGTCACGGACGGGCCCCATGTGTCCCAGGGGTACATCCGGTTTCCTCCGCGGGTTGCGTACTCGCACAGCGAACTGCGCCGCACCCAGAAGGAGACAGATCGGAGGTAATCGAAGCCTCCGACGACTTGCCGGAATCCGAGGGTGAAACACAGGACGGTCGCGTATGGGTCGCTGACAAACGGCAGGCGACGGGAGCGCATGAGGAGGTCCCGTGGTGCTACGATTTGGTCGCCCTCGCACTCTACCATAACGCAGGTTATCCCTCGCTGCAGAGCTGGAAGGACGAGCACACAGCGCGTTTCCAAAACGGGGAGATCTCCGCGAACGATCTGACACAACTCGAGGGCGTTGCCCTCTTTTTTCACGAGAACGAGGATGTCCTCGGTGAGGAATGTGACCCGGGGGAAATATGTATTAGGAGGGCTGCGGCGAAGCTAGAATGCTATCAGTTGTGGGCGCCGAAGAGGAAAATAACGCCTACACAATGGACTGTGCCTTCTCTCCAATATACAAGGTGAATTTCGTCGAACTCATCACACCGATCGTGGCACGTGAGAATTACTAGGGAATCTCCAGCTACTTGTGCGTCCAGGACACACCAGAGAAGGAACCGTGATTTGAGAAAGATATCAAAGTGTGGGATCTTGGCGAGTGAGTGCGCTGTCGATTTGGAGAGGGTGAGTAGATGAACATTGAGAACGATGGCTGACGATTGAGGATGGTCATCACATGAGATATCCTCAGCGTTTACTATTTTGCCTCTAATGACGAATGGCAACAAAAATGAGCATCGAAGGAGTTGGCGATTGAGCCCCATAAGAAGAGACACACATGGATACTACAACGGCGAGATCGTACTCGTCGGCAAACGCAAATACATGCAGCAGGCCCTCTCCGACGAGAGTCAAATTTCCCAACTCGATAGAGCGAGGGGGTGAAGTGTTGTGGGCAGAAGAGATGTCGGAGGAGGCGTAAGCGATGGGATTAGTGTTCGTGACGACCAAGTGGCCGTTATGCAACGACCCGATGAGGGGAGACCATATGTCCAGGTCGAAAGTGATGCGAGCGGACGTCTCGGGAATATCGAGGTCTTCCCAGCTCTGTTCCCAGAGCCGCAGCCTCTCGAGACGTTCGGGGAAGGTGAACCCTGTCGCCAGTGGGTCATACACGCCAGTCCTGCCAGCAATCTTGAGATACTTCAGCAGAACGGAGCTCTTGACCACACCATTTAGATGACGACAGGATTCCTCGCAGGAGATTATGTCTTTGAAGGAAAGATAAGAGACGATTTGTACCAGGAGCTCTGGCGATAGAGTGAGAAGTCGGGAGAGCATAGTTGTTGAGGCTTGAGTGATAGCTGAGCGCCTACTTTGGAGAGGAGAGCAGATAGACTCAATCCCAAACAAGTTACTACCTTTGCCTCCTCGCCACCACCTCGCCACAATCGCCACAAGCCACACCCACTGCAGCCAGACAATGCATGTGGCAGTCTTTAAATGTCAACCATGTTGCCGCCCAAGAAACCTTTTCTCTTGATTCCGCGCAGGTCTTCCTTCAGAATATTTTTCTAATTCCAGATGTTTGTACGTTTCTCTTTCCGCTTGATCGTGGGATTGGACCTGACCATCTCCACAACCAGGTAGACTGTGATATATCTCTCGGCTATAACTTCTTGATTGTCGGTGCTACGGGTCGGTCTCCCTCCTCAGCTTTGATTAATAAATCTCTCATCTGCCCCCAACTTAGATGCTGGAGTACGTGGAACAGTCTCCTCATATATGGAAGAACCGACCAATCCTGATCTATCGACGTCGTGCCTTCGTGCGTACGACCTTACGTGTCCTGACTGCGATGTGACAACTACTGCTAGGCGCCAATCAGAAACTTTTGAGGCTGGAAAATAATCGTATCCTTATACTGGATATCATAGAGAGACCAGGTGATATATTTCGGGAGTGTTGTGGGTAAGGGCATATACCTCCGATCGGGTCATATCGTTGCTGACCGCGTCACTTCAGGGACCTGGCCCGGTCCCATGGTGTCCTCCTCGTCTATAATCCGTCTTCCTTGACTTCCTTCCAGTATGTTGTGAGCTTCTTCGAACAACTAATTATATCCAAGTGGAGGTCTATACCTGTCGTGCTCTTCTCAAATGCACCTCCGCCACTGCAACGCGGTGTCAATCCGGTCTACATATCCGGTGAGTTACCGAAATTATTAGGGCGTAGTCAAAAGGTTGACTTGTGTGTGTCCTGTCTCAGACGGCCGTGTCTTTGCCCATATGCACTCCATCCAATTCATCGAAGCATCACCCGACCGCTCCTGCCCGGCTCCCTTTCCGACTCTGCTCAGTTTGGTCCGTCAGCATTATGAAGCACAGGCACCTGTTTCGCCATCCATTGGAGAAGGGGTCGTGGACTTGCTCACGGTGGCGGCGGCCAGGGTGTCCCACGTGGCACGGTCACACCTCCCTGCGTTGCCGCTGACGCCGACACGGAGGCGGACCGCGGAATGCCCTCCTCGCGTCCGCCGCTGCGATCTAGCTGGGAGCCTGTCTCCTCCAGGGTGGGCAATCTCTTTCTGTCTGGTGCTTGGCATTTATCGCGTATCCTGCGCCTTAGGCCCGCCCCGAGATTTCGTCCGTAATTTAGCATAGATCTGAAGACACCCGAATGCGAGAGCACGGAGGGAGCATGACTTTATTAAGCAAACGTATTCTTTTTAAGGACTTCAAATCAACGTATTGCCATGCCCGAGCTGACCAGGTACCGCCCCAATTATCGCAGCAAAAGTGACTGGGATCTACGTAATATAATACACCTCCCAACCCGAGCACTTAAGTGATAAAACTACATCGGATATTGGAACAAGCACCCGAAATCCCGAAAATTGTAGTCTCGTCCCTCCGTCGGACTTTGAGATCGGAGGTCAAAAAATGGTGAGCTATGAAGTCCAGGAGAGGAGCCCTCAACAGCATTTTTCGACCTCCGATAAGATACGAAACGGAATATATTGTAGCTTTTTGGAACATCCAGGGCTTCGTTGCTTTCGAGCCTTGAGTTGGGTGATGGTAGCTGTTTCGATTCAGTTTAATCTGGATATCATTTGAACTCGCAACGTTACTGGACAGACCAATTCATCCTCGCGCCATCGTGGCCTTGGCATCCGCGTCCATTTGGTTAACCCGGTTACGTCTGTCCTAGAGGATACACCGTGTGACCCAAATTTATAACCCGTTTTCATTTTTCGACGAGATTTCAAAGTTATCAACAAAATACGCGCACGTAGTATATCA
>Ga0209488_10002317_pt1 | contig 15697 bp, 16 predicted proteins | sample Rivendell_Oct201_8_FD_188349 | JGI IMG/M metagenome (GOLD analysis project Ga0209488, IMG submission 188349) | Vadose zone soil microbial communities from the Eel River Critical Zone Observatory, Northern California, USA -... | ecosystem: Environmental > Terrestrial > Soil > Vadose zone >... | reverse complement strand
ACCAAACTGCTTGATCAGACTGCCCACTTACCTTCTTGTGTCTTGATGCGGTTGCGCTCTAGCTCCCAAAGGCGGATTTGATCTTGTACTGTCACAGGGAGTAGGGGCTTCTGTAGGACATGAGAAGGTCATCAGCAGGAGCGGCATCATCAGTGCATGTAGCGTACGTTCTTGCGCATCTGTGGATGCGCATACGTTGTCAGGTAGCTGATGATCTGATGACAGAATAATGAGCATCCGCCTTATCACTACGCCTCTCCTCCCCCCCCGTTATTTTGACGGGTGTCGAGCAGCCATCAGGTAAGAAGTAGTGGACCACGTTGCAAGAGCATTCTCGGAGAAGATGTATTGTGGGTCCTACCTGGTCTGCTGTGATGCCGTTCACGAGGGCTTTTCGTACACTCTCACGTGTAATCGAACCCACTACCAGGTTCGGGAAGCGAGATTTTACGGAGACAAACAGATTCAGAACCGCAGTCTGGAGTGGGTTGTCTATCGGCTGAAGTCAAACACGTTACACGTCGCACACGCAGATGTAACGCATACCAGTATACGCATAAAGACGATAATTTGTCTCCAGTATAAGAAATCCCTGGTCCGCACCGCCCACATTGGTTGCTGTAGGCAATGGCGGCAGCGATGATGTCAGTGTCGTCGCCAAGCGCGTCGGGCTGAAACGACGAGACGATGCCTGCGGAGTTGGTGTCAATGACTCGAAAAAAAAAAAGGCACATGCAGGAGGCGCTTTACTTTGCGCTGCCAGATGAGGCCATAGTCGCGCAAGTCCTCTAACATCGCCCGTTGGGTATCGGTTAGATTATCTGTCGAATATTCCTAACAACACCGTCAATCGATTCTCCGACTGGGATAACGCGAAATCTCCTCACTCGCCCAAGCTCCATGGTCGATAACATGAACAAGAAGCTCAGAACCTCTACAAGATCCATTTGCCTTTCCTGGTGTGACCCGAGATTAGTCGAGCGCCGACAGAATAGGATCAGAACGAAACTCGCACCTCGACCATTTGGAGATACTGTAACAACAGCTCCCAAAGCTGCGCGTGGGGCGTGTGTAATAAGAATTGAAATCCAGAAGACGTTATCTGAAGTTGGCCCCTGCAAAATTTGCTGCATTAGGGATATCTGTCGCGTGGATGATCGGATACCCTGACTGATTCATCGCCATGAGGCCGCTGCGCTGCAGAAGAAAGAGGACGCCCTGGGAAGGCTTGATGGGCATCTGACCAGTCCCCGAGGAGACCATGTAATGTAGAACAGTCTAGAAATTGTCAACATTAGGCAAGATCCGTCAAAAGCCGCATATACCTCCCAACGCTCAAGCGCATATGCATCTAACGCGTCTACTGATGGGGCAGAGCGTTTTTCGTCCGGCTCTGCCGGAACGCCGAAGCTAACACTAGTTCCGCTAAGGCACACCAACTCGTAAGTTCACAGAGAAAAGAATGACAAGATGGACTAGGTGTACCCCCCAGTGATAGCGTGTCGCATGCTGGTCTTGAACGTGGGGCCCAGACCAAGTTTGGTGGCGGAATTGCTCGACGAGATGTGCAATCGAGCGAGTGAGGCGAGAGCATCGTCAAAAATCCTAACCATACGTATAATCGTATCTAACCAAATGGAAAAGTGGATATGGTGCCCACGTTTTCCCTTCTTTTGTCACCCAGGACGACATAGTGGAAGTCGGAATGGGTAACTCAAGCCACAGAAGGTTCATGACAAGTTGGCGCTCGACAGCTCCCAGGAGACTTTTGATTTATCAGAACGCATCCAAAAGGACCTATTGCGCATTTAGGCATACCGAAAAATGGAAAGACATGATGAGGGACGCTGATACAGCCGAGTGAGAGATGTTTGGGATTGTGTTTGAAGAAAAGGGAGGAGCGCGTGGATGCGGCGTTCTTGTTGGTCCTCGGCTTTTCCTGTGGCAGTTGGCATGTTCAAATCAAAGTTTACCTCGGAGTCGAAAGGATGTCGTTGTCGTTTGACTCGGACAAAGTAGGGTGCACGCGAGTCTAGATGTGGCGATGCGCTCGGAACGAGAGCCGGATGGGTTTCACTCTACTGTATCTATTTTTATAAAAATTCACAATCCAATACAGTTTATACTACAAAGACATTAAAAAACCTGGGGATAAACATTCAGTCAGCATATCATAACATAGAACCCGACAATGTCAAGCGCGAGCTATTAAAAATCAGACATCCATTGGAAGGACTACTGCTTTCATCGTGCCGACCCCCACCTTGCGCCCAGCGCACCAACCCGGAGGAAGGCGGTCCACGCTCCACTCAGCTTTTGGGTTCAGCGAGTGAGAGGGGAAATATAGACGTTTGGTATTGGGGGAGTACTCCTTGCAAGGAGGGCACTAGAGTGGAAACTGCGAATTTCGGCAATGTTTCATCTTGGCAGCGCGAGAGACAATACCGCGATCAGAATGAAAGTACTCACCAAAGGCTTTGATGGCCACCAAATTGAAAAGCAAGAAGCCTACGAAGACGATGCAAGTAGTTAGCGCGCCATTCAGACACAGAAACGAGTCACAATATGTCAGACAAAATGGTACTGGCAAGCACACTGTGCGTCATTAGACGCGTGTCTGTTGCGAACAGACAGCTCTATTCCTCGGCATAGTCGTGTAGGACGGGGAAGAGAATAGGGTCATCTTGAAAAAAAAATGAGAACAGAAGAATCAACACTTACAATGCGATGTGTCGATAAGAACGAGAGTAAAAATTTCTTATAGGCGAGTGTGTCCCTGTGGTCCGTGCGTGGATGATATAATCAGATCACGTGTACCGTATCCTATGCAGCCGCTCAACACTTTGGTGTCGACATCGACAACGACGACGCCACCAAAGCCTTCTTCTTCACGGAACCTTTCCAAAGCGAGATGCCAGTTGAAAGGGAACTCACCCCTGCCATTCCGCGACGTCGCTCTCATCGTGAAGTCATCGATGTTGATGAGCTCCTCGACGATGAGCCGGATCGACGTCGGCCAAGGCGCTCTGCGCCTCGGGTCAATTCTTCCAGTGCTTCAATACCGTCGGATATCATTATTTTAGACAGCGACGACGATTCAGAACCTGGATCAGCCACGCTGCGGAGACCTTCAGGTGAGGCGACTCTTACCTTTCCATTCTCGCCCGACCTAATTCGATGATTCGAGATCCTCGATTACCCTCCCTTCCTCCGCCACTCCGAATCATCCACACCCCACCTCCGGTCCCACCTTTACCGCCGCGCCCTCGTCCACAGCATCTGCCGCATGCTTTCCCTCCAGATGCCATTCGCCCGAACGCGGAACCTTTCGCGTTCGAAAGAACCATGGCCGCTCGCGTGACGAGGCCTACGTCCCATCCCCCTCCTGGGAATGCACCACCCTCTCGTCATCGTCCTATTGTTAACCTTGGGGGTGGCTTTATAACGTTAAGCAATCAGCTTGACGCCGAGTTTTTACGGCGTCAACAACAAGATCGCGCGCGCCAGCGCTATTTTGAACATTTGCGGATTGCACGGGGCATATACCACCGCCATGGCTTTCTCTCACAGACTATTGGCCGTATCTTTCCTTCGTGGCTCTTTGGTGATCCGACAGAGGAGGAAATGTTAGATGCGCTCGCCTTTTCCGAATTGGCTGCCGCGGAAGCTGGTCCGTTAAGTTTTGGAGACGAAATGCCAATACGGCGCATAACGAACGAATACCGCGTTGCCTATACTCACCCGTATCCTCCCGCTCCTGGCTTTACGCACGACTTTGAGCCACCATCGCCTCCTGTCAGTGTTATTGACGTGGACGAAGAGCCCGGCCCCAGCACGAAACCCTCTGGGTCGTCCTCGCTCAAAAAGAACGAGAGTTCCATCACACTTGTCTGTGCCCGTTGCTTGGATCCTCTCGTTTTGGGTGGGAGCAACATGTCCGAAGGTGAACGCCGGCTCTGGGGCTTGCGTTGTGGGCACATGCTTGACGGTAAATGTATCACTGAACTGATGAAACCGCACCCTACACCCGAGCTAGAGTTCAACAATACGGAAGCCGGGCCTGTCAAACCTCCTGATGGCGAGTCACAAGGTCATTCAAATCAATCCCACGATTGTGCACAAAATTCGATTCTGGGTGACATGATCCCTCTCGGTGCCACTAGTTCCACGAGAGCAAGAGGGAAAGCCCGTGCGATCGAACAACCGTCTCAACCATCTCAGCCTGCCGATGGCGCTGGCGAACGGACGTCTTTCACTGAGGACAGCTCTATACGTTCGCGCTTACGCCCACGGAACAATCCTGGACATGTAATTCATATATCTTCATCATTCCTCTCGTTATCTCACGTCTCTACTCAGCCCTCATCACAACGTCATTCAGCTCCCAACCCCCCAGGCATCCCCCCAGCTCCAGCTGCCAACACCAGCCACCAATCAAAGAATCGTCCTAAGGGTAAGGGTAAACAAAAGGCAATGGAACGTGTGATCCTTGAACGGCACGAATGGCGTTGCCCTGTGGCCCTTTGTGATCGTCTGCATCTAAGTCTTCATATTGAATCTCAGGGTTGGGTGATGGATGAAACGCAGGGCGCAATCCCTATCTTTGCGTGATGGCGTGAGTTGACAATTATTTTGCGATCATTCCTCTAACTTATCAATCTGTAGTGCTGTCAAGCCGTGATATTTCTGTAACAACTTGACATCCACCTGTTCATCACCTAATTATGCATCTATTTTCGGTCGAGCAAGCGCTGATCGATAATATAGCCGCATGTATGCAAGCCTTTAGGTGGTGTGTGATGGTGCAGCACTCGCCTCTCAACCCCCCACAAATCTACAGGCGCTTGCTCACTGTTTGTGGTCATCAGGTAGGGATAGAGTGATGAACGATCAGATCCCAGATCCAGTAGTCATTGGCTCGCGGCGCTGTTGATCAAAAGTTTATTCGAGTTGTGCAAGATGGCGGCAACCATCTCTCTTTGCCCCTTTTCGATGGTTGTGTACATTCAAACCTCTCGGCAGTTCTTGCACAATTCTCTGGTCCCCCTTTTTTGGTATTGCCGCTGCTTCCTCACCCGAGCGTTCGATGAACAGCCAAGAACGGCCCTTACGATATCTCAATTGAAACCTCAGTAGCCGCTCTCGTGTTGAGGTCTAGGCGAAATTTTCGTCACTGATTGAAGGCCTACACATGTGGTAGGCACCGACATTTTATTCGCTGATGCTGGTCTCAAGCACGCAAATCACCCACCGCAGCTTCGTATGTTGGGATTTGAATCAACCCCTTCTTGATTGGACACGGGAATTCCTCTCTCTGAGTTTGTGAATGTTGCAGCATCTATACTTGAATGCCGCCCACCAAGGACGTCCCATTCTCGCGTTGATATCGGTGCATTGCATTTTTCTTCGCGAAGTAGGGCGTAAATGCGAATATCCCATGGGAGGGAATTCGCTGACCCGATTCGCTCCGGAAAGGTTTCAAGTCGCAACCCATGGCCAGTCATCAAAAGCCACGAGCACCACTGGGATGGTGAACTGAGCTTGGTCCTCACATTCCCAGTATGCGCCGTAATACCTATGACGTGTTGTTGTCGCTTGACATCTCGCATGGGAAATCCGTTCAGGTAGAGTTGTGCTCGCCTGAGTAATCATCAACCACGTGATGGTGCTGACCCTTGATGTGTTCTAGCGCGCAACATTCACACAACGGATTCCTGACTATCCATTCCCGCTCTTTTCCCGCCATTTAAGAAATGATATGACAGGCACCAACACTTTTTCGTTTCTCACGGATCAGGGTCAGAGAACAGAACACGCTCGTTTTGGGAACTGGCGTCACAGTCGCTTCCGTTTCTCAGCGCTAATTCACTTTTGGGGTTGCTCACCGATGCTGCGGTCAAGCACCCCGCTCAAGGCGGTCCAGCTTGCAACAAATTGACATCGCGGCTTTCTCGGCACGGGAGGGAAGGTGCCTTTTCTACATCTACATCATTTTCTGCCTTCCCAAAATGGCTTCCCGAGCTAAAATGGGTTGGAGCTGACATCTGAAGGCGATACAATACTCGGCGCCGCGTCAGATAGCGCCAAGCGCCGCAGGATGAATGAATCGCTTCTGCGCAGTTCAAGTGGGACCCAGTGGATGAGAAAGCAACGGGAGATGCCGTTCAGACTACCGTCGATTGTAAGTGGTAGAAGGTTGATCCAGGAATCGCTGATGCTTGGGCAGGGAGAAAAGGCAGCGATTCTTACGACAGCAAGCCTTATCTGTGCCGACATTGTATACCCGAAGCCATATTGATTGCAGGGTTCTTGAAAATAGGCGCTTTCCCCTTCCTTTTCCTTTCGTGGTTGCTTAGCATTGGAGCGGAACCCAACTTTGGAAACAGACAACGTCCAAAGTTTGTTCGTTCATCACAACATCACGTCAAACGAAGAGTTGAGATATAAATTATGGTCGTGAGACACTTCCAATCCGGTTTCCTGGGATCGTTTGATACAGCCAAAGATACTCGTTTTGATCGGTCCCTGTGCCCCACCCCACGGAGGTCTTGCCGCAGTTAGACCTGAGAAATCAGCAAGCACCTTGTGATCGAAAACAACTTTCTCGTAAGGTTCCATGATTTCATGAATTGTAGGAGGACAGATGTTTCGCTCGAAATGGAAAGCGCCCATTCTGGCTCATTCCGCGTACAACTCCTGGATAGTGTCTCAATTCATTCGTGGAGCGCCAAGCGTGTCACGCATCCCGCCACTCCATTTCGACAGATGAGATGGCCTGTCCGCTTTCGCTCCAACTTGGGAATTGGCTGCAACCTGTTGGAAACCGGGCCCTCAACCTAGACCGCCTGTACATGGGGGAGATGCGAGGTAGTTTCATTTCCCAGCATCAATTCCCGGCAAGAAATACTGTAGACCTTGGCAATGCCAAGACTTGCAATTGCACGAGCGCCAAGGGGACCGCATAGGTTAACTGTACGCAACAGGTCCCGCGGCACATGATCATTGCCCTTGTTCTTCTAGTTCTTCCGGAGGCGAGTTCTTGCTTGTAAGTTATGACAGATTGTTTTCTCCATGTGTGCATGGACGCGGCCCCTTTTCCCTTCAGCAACCATCACTTCTTCGGTACTCACCGCGCAGAGCTTCTCGTGGATGAATTTCCCGGATCTGATTGAATGTGTATACGTTCGCGATCTATTCCGACTCGGTAAACCTAACCACCAACGGTCAAGAACTCGCCCTCCAGGGTGTTCCCTCGCGTGCTTACCGATTTCATTCGCTGCTGACCGGGGTTTTCCGACATCGGGGGGACAGAAATACCGTGATTGCAAATGTGACTCCTTCCCGACCGTACCCCATCTTATGCTCCTTCTCGCTCTTCATGCTTGAGGACTCCATTCGTAAGCTCCCCCTCAGATCGCGTGGCTGTGTATTCAGAGGACATTCGAATCCCATCAAGAATGAATTGTTCTCTTGGCGGGCTGTGCTTTTCGTCCTCAGAGCGCCCTGGTTGTGTGCTATCGACGATAATACATTCATTCAATCAAGGTTCTACCTGCGCATTGTCATCAATAATAACATTCAATCGAGATTCCACGCCCTCGTCCGTCTGTGAAAAAAACGCCAGGATGTCCGTTGTAGGCGATTGTTCTGCACTACGTCTTAAACGGACGACGACGCCGTTTTTTCTTCCCACACATCGCTGTCATCCCGGTCTCACAAGAATAACCCGGATTCGGAACGGGACGTTCCCAAAATACTTAGCTTGCAGGGGAGCTCGGTTGCGCAACTGGCTAGACAGGAATTGCGAGGCAGCTGAGCGCTATTGACGACTTCCCCGCAGGCGCTTAAACGCTTAGTAGCGGACGGGCAACGACGGGACGCCAATACCCTGGCCCGGCCCTGCCCCCCCAGTTGCTGACCAGTGCCCGAGTCGCTTGAGGGCGATGGACGGACTAAATTAGTTCTCCCGGGCCGATCCCTCGGAGGGTTCGCGAGCTGACTCATGGTTTGCCTAATGGGCTTACCTGCAACCACCTCACCGTCAAAACAACATCACGAGCACTCCGAACGAATCCACGGTCTCGCCGCCCAAACAAACTACCCACGGGTCCAATAATCAAAGACAACGCCACAACTTCTAACGTGTACATACATACATATATGCAAAGCACCGGCAACGCGCGGGGGGAAACCGCCGCTAACGCTACGTGGTGTGCCAGCGTATGTCAGCGCCGTCTACCACAGCATGCGTTGTGCGCTGTAGTGAAAAATGTGTGGACTGTACGGAGCAGAGGAGGGATGTTGGCATTCCGCTCTACGTTCCGTGCAGGGACAAGCGAGTAAGGCCGACGCGCCCAAAGGCGGGGGCCGCATCTGTGACTCCTCCTCTCAGGCCGCCCCCTCCGAGTCGCCCCTCGGCGCTGTTCGGATGTTGCGAACTGCGATACGATGGCGGTTTTTTTGTTTCTCCCCCCCATCGCCGAGTCATGCCGAGCTCTCCGTTCTCCGATCCGATGACGTTGCATTGTCGCGAAAATTTGGATGACATAACTTTTGAGAAGCGGACGTTCCGAACTTGCCAGTGAACGACGCGATCATGCGCTCATGATGCTCAAATCGGGTACAGTTATTGGACTGTACAATAGACAGCATTCCAACTATCTATCAAACGGTGTCATTATGCGGTGCTCGAGCGCACGGTAACACGTTTCACCCTGTCATACAGTATCGTAGTATTCGATACGGTACATCAGTTCCGAATCATCATCATCATCATCATCATCATCATACTGTAAATCCTCTCGGAATTGACGAGGGCCGTCAACCATTAAACGTGAACTTGCTCTGCCTGTGCGACGGCACTGACTTCCTGGAGAGCACCCAAAACATGACGTATCTACAATCTGCCACGGCCTCGCCTCCAGTACAGTACAGCACGCCACATTCCCTCCTCTCTCCCCCGATCCTAGGCCTACTAGTAGCCGAGAATGCGAAGGTCGTTCCGGGTAGGGCAATCGCCGGCAGAGGTCCCAAACCACATGCACACGCCAGTGTGGGACCGGCACGGCAAAACGGGTTTCCCTGTTGCTCACTCACTCAGACCGCAGCGCAGCAGGCCAGCCACTTGGCAGCTGTAGTAGTCCAAGTGCTACGATTGTGACTGCGCACGCGCATGCGCTTGTGCCAGTGATCCACGAACGAAAACAGATTACAGATACAGCGCACAGCCGCAACCGCCGAGACAGCACCCGGGCCTTCCGGGCATCTAGGGGTCATCGGGCACAGAACCAGTGACGGCAACAGCTGTTGCTGCTGCGACATCTGGTTTTTTTTTTTTTTTTTTCCTTGCAGGGACGCACGACACACACACACACACTGGCACAACACGGCACGACCGCGACGCGACGCTGTTCCGAATATCCCTTTCGTTTTTGAGTTTGTTCATTCATGTGCCGCACTGCCCTCGGCTAATTGAACACTGTGTGCTGTGTGTGACTTTTTGGTGGTGAATCATTTGCTCATTTTTCTTGCAACGCCAAACGCCACTTTTCCTCAGGGGCTGACGCGCGTCGCCCGGCCGCCGCGGCCCCTACTTGTTCCACCGGCTCACCGCATCCGGCGGCGGTTGCTCGACAAGTGTGCAGTGTCGCTTTTTCAGCATTGGCACGTTTGAGGGTACAGTAGGTGGAGGAGGGCCCCCAAGCCAAGCCACCCCCTTCCATTGTTGATTGTAAATTTGTGATGATGGCCATTTCGGTCGGGAACCTAGCACAAGGCGGCGTTGCATGTTTTTTGCCCGTCTTGCAGCGCCACTGGTACGTAGAGGGAGCAGCAGCAGCAGCAGGAGCACCACCACCACCACCAACAACAACAACAACTAAATTGCCAGTCTCGCTTAGCCGGTTCAAACATGTTCAGGCTCGATGTGAGGGCGCGGAAATGTGGAAAAGCAAATCCCCGCAAAGGTGACACGCGTGTGTTAATTCCGGTGATCGCGGGATTCCTCGGCAGACTCTTCTTTTATTCAGTTCCCTAGCGATAAAGTAGACCAAGGTGGATTTGGCAACTCAAAGCCTTCTTTGATTATGACCGCAGTAGCATGTGCGCGCACAAAGAAAAAACCCATTGGTTGTGATTCCCCCCTCTCCGCCCCATAGGGCTGCAATTGCGCAGTCTCGTGAGAAAATAAATGGCAAGGAAGAAGTGGAGGTGGATCGACGCTTGCACTTGCGCTTGATTGCGCAATAACTTCTATTTCCATCTAAAGTGCGTCGTCGTTGTCGTCTGTTCTGCGCCGACCCCGGCCTGTGTTGTTGTTCTCTCTGCCTGGGAAAAAAAAATGCCGCCGCACTCCACAGCATCTCAGGCGTCTTACATCAGGGTTGTGGGCGCCGAAATATGATATTAATATTGTTGGCTTGATCGCACACCGCCTCCCAAGTGGGGCAGAGAAAGAACAGGGACGACAGGGAACTTGCCATTCTATTGATATTTGAAAGGAGACACGTTTGATGGACAAGCATACATACATACATACAGTGCGTTTGGCACACATGGGCGCAACTGTAATCTGTCACTGTGTCAAGCATCGCTTCTGCTGCCCTCCGAGCTACCGAGACGATGCAGCGCCCGGGTAGGTCCTGGGAGTCAAGGAAAGGAAAGGAGATGAACAGAGTAAGCAATGAGTCAGCCCCGCTTGTGCGCGGGCGACATCTGATTCCCAATCATTCGACCATTCTAACGGCGATCAAAATTTATCGTGTGTTGTGGCTGCATCGCGAATAAGAATGATCCAATCATTCCATTACATTACCATTATTGTACTTTTTTTTTTTAGGCGGGGTGTTGATGCATGTTGCCAAAAAAGTACCATTACACATGTCGATTCAAACGTATCTTTTTTTTTTTCTGAATGACGGGTCGCGTCGTTAGGCTCATGGTAGCCATACATTCATGCGCGCTCGAGAATGTCTGGAGTGTGGCTGAGGTACCCATAGTTCCGCCGGTCACCGGTCACTTCCGAAGAGAACGAGTTTGTTTGGGCGCCGCATGATGAAGATGTACATAATTGACTGTTGGGAAGCAGGCGGCAACGGCGGCGGCGGCGGCGTCGGCGTGGATGTTGTTGGCACGGACTGGATGGATTATTGGAGCGAGTTGGATGAGATTGTGCTTCGCAAGGATATGCTCCGCCGGAGTGCATTCTTCTTCTGAATCATCAACTCTACATATGAGGGAAAGATAACGGGGTGCCCCACTCGCCAAAAGCGCGATGATAGAGGCTTGCTGGCTGGTGACTTATGGAGCAAAGGATTCGTTCCAGAGAGAAGATGGCAGGTGGCAGGTGCCGGGTGCCAGGTGTCGGGTATCGGGTAGGGGCACATCCTTGGCCTGGGAGAATCGTCCCAAAGGTGACAGGAATTGCTACTTGTGCCGATGGTTTCGCACGAGGGACAAGGCGATGTATTACGCCTCAGATGACATGATGTATTATTGTGTTTAGGACCGAACTGTTAATGAAGGTGTGCCCCAAAGCCTAAGCGACCGGTGCGCTTGTGATAAGAGAACAGTTACAGTGCAGCGAAAGCGACGAGGGAGCAGGCGAGAAAGAAGATTCCCGGGATAGATAGAAATCGGCGATCGATCGCATCGAGTTTTTTTGTGGGTGTCCGTGTTTAGATATATTTATCCTTAAAGAGAAAGAAAGATATGGTAAACGCCTCATTTGGGACGCTTCATTGCATCGCTCACATCAGATAGGAAAGCGAGGAGAGAGCGCCTATACAAAGGGGATGACCACGCGGAGGGGAAAGGTGGAGGCCTGCGACGATGAGATCAGCGTCGGGTAGATGGGGGAGTTGTTGTCAGAGAGTGACAGCGCAGCGAGTTTCAATGAGGAACCGGAGACGAATGCGGGGTTCGTTCGTTCAATAAGTTTCAGGGTAAGTAAATGGAGGGAGTGGTGGGTTGTTGAGTATATGATCACTTCACTTCCGACTCCGGCTTACAAACCACAAGCTCGCCTACCCCTTGCCTCTTCATCGCCTTAATCTGCTATAAATCTCAACTTTATGTTCTACTCATCCTCATCTTCCCCCGGACCCCACCATGCTCACCGACGACCTCCCCTGGCCAGAACTCGGTAACGTCTCTAGAGGCGCCACCAGAGGTAATCAAGGACAGAAGGGCGTCCTCTCCCATCCCAACCCCGACGGTCGCTCTCTCATCCAGCTCCGCGTTCAACCCGGCGTACTCACCGTCCTCCTCAACAAGCAAGCCACTGACTGGTATCGCGCCCTTGACGGCCAAGTCAACCACGCTCTCAAGCTTACAAAGACTTACTGGCGCAAGGCCCGTCGACGTCAGGACTATGACCCTATCGCAGACCAGGACCACATGGAACTCCACGAGTGGCTCCAACAACTCAAGGACAAGGTCATGTCCCACCTTGAGCTGCTCATGCAGCGTGGCGACATCAAGGGTCCCCCCTACGTCATGCCCGACAACATCGAACTCTCCTTCCTGCGAAAGTTTATCGAGCGCCAAGCAGCAGGCATTCCGCATAATCCCCGGGTTCGGAAGGCATTCCTCGACAATCACCATTATACCCCTCCAGCCCGTCTTCTCCCACCCCCTTCTGAATCTCCGGAGCCGTCGGATGAATCTGTCCTCGACGGCGCCTCAAGCGATGACGCCTCGGACACCGACCGGAAGCCCCTAGTCCGTGGTCAGTACCGCTAGCACAGCACTCCCTCCGCAGTTCTCCCTGACTCATCATCATCATTTACAGACCGTTCCATGTCGCGCTATTCTGCGCCTATCTCCTCTGTCTCATACTCGGCGCCAATAAAGTCCAGCCCCCGGCTGGGCAGTATCAGGACCCTCGAAGACGAGGCAGAGTCTTCCAGTGCGTTCGTTTGATCCCGCCGCTTGATCACGTCACTCGAAATTTTTTGGCAGGTCATCACTTGCAGGGTGCCCGCGCTGCCCTGAGACGTGCCCAGAAAGCCACACAGGAATCATTCGCTGCTTACACCGCCTCTTTGGAGGCAGAACGCCGAGTGTCGCAGGAGGTGGCGGCACTGGAAGACCGGCGCGATCATTTTTGTAATTACATTCCTTCCCACTTTCCATGTCCCTCCCTCGTTGACCTCCCTCTACAGTAACGTTGATCCTACGTCAAAACCAGCGCCCACACGGTGCGCACTGCCCCTTCCCCGGGTGCGCATGCATTGACGGCGGCCCAGACGGCATTTCGACGTATCCTCGCAAGTCGTCCACGTACGACTCGGAGCCCGTGCGGTACCCTCCCTACCCCGCCCAGCCACTGCCCCCGCCGTCGTCATCGGGGCCCATTCCACCGATGCGTTCTGCGTATGCATGGGACGATCGTGAGCGCGAAGACCTCGGCTCGCCACACACATCGAGCGCCAGCGCCAGCGTAGGCGGATCGCCTGCACGGAAGCACGCACGATCATGGGATTCTGAGGTGAGCATCATCTCACTCCGGGTGCAATATCCGGCTTTCCATCAGTCCCCGGCCCCCGTCCTACCACCGTGAATGGTGGTGGGAGAAAAAATAAGGGGAAGGGAACGGGTGGGGAGAATCTCCGATCTGTGTTTTTTTTTTTTGTTTTTTTTTGAATAATAATCATTCCTCGGAGAATATTTTTGTGCTGACTCGCGTGAATTCTTGCAGGACCCACCGCTTCGGAAGCGCCTCGCAGGGTCCGTGTCGGGATCGCCTCCGATGCATGCGTCGTGAGACGTGTTGTGCCGTGTGTTTACTCCGCGGGCCTCCAGTTGCACTGCCCTCTCGTGCTGCGGCCTTTGCCCCTCTCATTATTCCCATCACCCGCATTTGACAAATGCGTGGTTCGAGACAAGTGGCAAGAGTATGAATTAAGCGATGCTGATGCTGATGACACCCTGACGCTGACGTGGGGATACGATCAATGATCTTGGATGACTCGATGTTTATTGACACACTCTGGATGGACTACTTTCTACTTTTTGACTTTTTTTCCCCTCTCGTCGCTGGCCGATATGTATCGCCGCTCATAACCCACTATTATCATTGTCGTACTATTATATGGTATCTTCACTTCTTAATCACGCTCTTTGTAGTAGTTCGTAAGTGCACGTATACCCTCCATCCTGTGTTAACAGCAACCAATTAACGATATATGTACAAATTCGAGTCTGAGGGGCAGAAATCAAATAAGCGTCGATCAGTGGCAAAATCTGTCCCATTTGTACAGGAGTTTCTATGGGCTCGTGTATTGTATTGCTCGGGAAGGAACATTGTATTGCAGGGTCGCCGGGAGCGCCGGGTGTTGGCTTTTCTTTTTGAATTCGGGGTGCACAGCCTTATTTTTTCCACCGCCACCCCGAGCACGACTCGTGTGAATGAATGCTCAGGAGAGGGGGAGACAGCGATGGGAATGAGGGACGAACTCGGAGGAAAAAAAGGACAAGGGCCATCCGTGATGCATATGATGGATGGATGGCACTTAGCCACCGACCGCCGACAGACAAGGGACTCCGGTCGCGGAGAAGCTTCACTGGCACAACACAACGGAGGAAAAAGAAGGTTTTGTCCTCAGAGAGATCTCGTCTGCGGTGGGTGCTTTGTGGGTAAATCCACTCGTCTCGTTTTGGCTGCTTTTTCTCTCGTCGTGTGGAGCAAGCCTCCAGGGCAGACGGAATCCATCCATCCATCATGAACCGCATCACAACATATATATCATTTATTTATGTTTTGCCCTTGCCCTGTCGCCGTCGTCGTCGTCACCGCTGCGGCTGCGCTTGTGCCCCTTGCGATGGGAAGGGGGGGACTTCGGGGAAAGAAAGGAACTACATATGTTTGCCCCAATTGGCAGCTGGTGCGACATCATCTCCACTCGAAACAAACGGGACGAACGACGACGGAGGGTAACCACGGCCGACGACGAGGCACGAAAAACAAAAACAAAAACGGGAAGGCACAGCGGTGGTAGCGACGTTGGCGGCAGCGAGAGGGAAGAACCCACACTCGGATCAACGAACGAACGAAACGAACGAACGGATCTCTCTTTTCCCACCCACAACAACGCCGCGCCCCCGGTGTTGTCGGAGGTTCACGCGTTCAACGCACGCACGCACTGCACACGCACTGGGCACAATCACGGTATGTATCCAAAAGCAGCCGTGGGTCGTCCATCCAAAAGGAACGTCTCTCTTCTTTCTCTGATGAATGAATTTGAGTTGCCAGGCCGGCCCAGTGGCAACACTCGACTTTCTCGCTTTCTTTCTTTCTTTAGAAGGCAGTATACGCACACCGTGATAGATGAACCCAACCCATATCCATACCTACGCAACACACAACACGTCATGCATCATCCAGTCCTGGGTACAGTACAGTACAGTAAGAGTAAGAATAATAAAAAATCCCCATCACCCATCCTCATCGTCATCATCATCATTCCATCCTCACCCCGGCCGTTCGCGATCAGGGGCATCGGCGGCGTCACTTGCCCGCCGGCACGCGCCGCCGCAAGTCAGCGTCGACGTTCATCACGACACTGAGTTGGAACGGGGCGCGCGCATGGTGGACGCCCTCATCACCAACACTCTTTTGCCTGAGATTGGCCGCGAGTTCCTGAATCGTCTCGTCGCCGGCTCCGCCATCCGCCGCGTCCATGTCGGCGCTAACGAC
>Ga0209488_10002315_pt1 | contig 15700 bp, 12 predicted proteins | sample Rivendell_Oct201_8_FD_188349 | JGI IMG/M metagenome (GOLD analysis project Ga0209488, IMG submission 188349) | Vadose zone soil microbial communities from the Eel River Critical Zone Observatory, Northern California, USA -... | ecosystem: Environmental > Terrestrial > Soil > Vadose zone >... | reverse complement strand
GCGCTGGGGCATCGGCGCCAAGCGGGCCTGGTGGATGCACGCCGAGGCGGCCAGGAGCGGCACGAGCGCCGCCAGGCGGGCGGCGCGCGAAGCGCTCACGGGACCAGACCGGGGAGCTCCCACTCCTTCAGCTCCTCGACGAGGGCGTGCAGCGTGAGGTCCAGGTGCAAGGGCGTGACCGAGATGAGCCCGCGATCGAACACGGCATCGCAGTCGCTGCCGGGCACGTTCTCGTGCGCCTGCTCGTCACCGCCGATCCAGTAGTACGCGCGACCGCGAGGGTCCAATTTCTGGACCACGGCGGCCGAGTAGCTGCGCTTGCCGATCCGCGTGATGCGCGCGCCGGCCGGCTTGCCGGGAGGCACGTTCACGTTGAGCAGCGTCCCGGGAGGGAGTCCGCGCCGCCCGACCTCGGCCGCGAGCTTGGCCGCGAAGGCGGCCGCCGGTCCGAAGTCTGGCTCACCCCGCCCCACCAGGCTGACGGCGAAGGAGGGCAGGCCCATCACGGTGCCCTCCATGGCGGCCGCGACCGTGCCCGAGTACAGCACGTCCATGGCGAGGTTGGCGCCGCGGTTGATGCCGCTGGCCACCACCTGGGGACGGCGGTCGCGGAGCAGGTGGTTCACTCCCACGTAGACGGCGTCGGTGGGCGTCCCGTCCACGGCGAACCGGCGCACGGCCCCCCAGGGAGAGAGCTCCTCGATGCGGAGCGGCCGGTGCAAGGAGATGCTGTGGCTCGAGGCGCTCTGCTCGCGGTCGGGGGCCACCACCGTCACCTCGCCGAGCGGCACCAGCGCCTCCGCCAGCGCGCGCAGGCCCGCCGCCTCCACCCCGTCGTCGTTGCTCACCAGGATGCGCATTGCGGCGCAGCATGGCGGCGCGGCGGAGCGCAGGCAACTCGACACGGGTCCCGATGGCCGGTTGCCGACCCGGCGGCGATGCGGAACATTGGCGGGATGGCGGAGGCCAGCGGGCGTCCGGCGGCGCATCCGCGCCCCTTGCAGCCAGCTCCGGCGCGGCTGGTGGAAGGCGGCGCGCCCCTCGAGGGCATCTGGTCCGGCGCGCCACGGGACGCCGGGTTCGCCGGCCTGGCCGGCGAATACGCGCGCGGCTTCCTCGAGCGGCACCTGGTCGAGAAGCGTTGGCAGGCGCTCTTCCTCGCCACGCCGCAGGCGATGATCTCGCTCGCCATCGTCGACGCCGGGTACCTGTCGAGCGGGATCCTCTCCGTCTTCGACCGGGGCGCCCGGCGGATGCTGATCGATTCCAATCCGGTGCTGCCGCCGCTGTTCGCCTCGGTCGGCGACGAGCCGAACGAAGGGATGCGCGCCTTGCTCAGCGGTCCGCGGATCGGGGCGAGGATCGAGCGCAGCGGCGGGCGCATCCTCGCCACGGCGCGGTGGGGCAACGCGGCGCTGGACCTGGCGCTGGACGCCAGGGGGGCGCCGCCCGCGATGAGCGCCGCGGCCCGCCTCGGTCCGGGACGGTTCAACTTCACCCAGAAGCTGGTGGGGCTCTCGGCCGAGGGGGAGATCCGCGTCGGCAACGCACGGTTCCTTGCCCGTGGCGAGCCGGCGGGCCTGGACTTCACGCACGGCTATCTGGCCCGCGACACCTCCTGGCGATGGGCGTTCGCGTCCGCGCGCCAGGACGGCCGGCTGATCGGGTTCAACCTGAGCGAGGCCTTCATGGACGCGGGAGCGGGCGAAAATGCGCTGTGGGTCGACGGCGCGCCCTGCTCGGTGGGCCCGGTCCGCTTCGACTTCGACCCTTCGGCGCCGCTCGCGCCCTGGCGCATCCGCGGCGTCGACGGGTCGCTCGACCTGACCTTCCAGCCGGAAGGCTACCGCTCCCAGAGCGTGAATCTGAAAGTCGTCGTCTCGAAGTACGTGCAGCCCTTCGGCGTCTTCTCGGGGTACGTCACCACCACCTCGGGCGACCGCCTCACGCTCGACTCGCTCCCCGGCGTGACGGAGGACCATACCGCGCGTTGGTAGGACGAAAAGCGTTGATCTGTTTGGCTCAGCGTTTGTGTTGGGCGCGATATTCGTCGCGGAGGCGGACCACCTCGTCGTAGATCGCCGCGGGGACGACCTTGCCGCGGACCACTTCGTGGGCGCGCTCCGCGACCTGGCGCCACTCGTCGATGTCCGCCGGCTGGTTGATGGTGAGGCCGCGCTTCTTCATCTGCTCGATGGCGTCCTCGTTCTGCTTGCGCACGTCCTTGCGCGTCCGCTCGCCGTAGTCCTCGCCGATCTCCAGCAGCTTCTTCTGCAGCTCGGGCGGGATCCGGTCCCAGGCGTCCTTCTTCACCACCGTCGCGCCGGTGAGAAAGCCCCAGTGCAGGTTGAGCATGTTGTCGGCCTTCTCGAAGATGTGCGTGGTGAACGCGTAGAGCGGCGGCTGGCTGATGATGTTCACCATCCGCGAGGTGAGCGCCGGGATCAGGTCCGTCGAGGAGAGGACCACCGGCCGGAAGCCTGCCTTCCTCCAGGCGGCTTCGGCCGCGGGGTCGCCGTTCCAGGTGAAGATCTTTCCCTTCGAGAAATCCGCGGGCGACCGGTAGGGCTCGGTCGAGAAGAAGTAGACGAACCCCACCTCGCCCCACTGGATGGGCACGTATCCCTTGCGGACCAGCGCGTCGTCCAGCCGCGGGCGCAGCTTCTTGTGCACGTAGTCGTACTCCTCGTACGAGTCGATCAGGAACGGCACGTCCTCCGCCTGCGGCTCGGGCGTGATCTCGTGCAGGCCGATGGCGGTGATCGAGGCGGCCTGCAGCTGGCCGATGCTGATCTTGCGGATCATCTCCCCTTCGTTGCCCTGCGTGCCTCCCGCGTAGACCTTGAGCTCCACCTGTCCGTTCGACGCCTGCGACCACCTCTGCGCCATCTCCTGCAGCAGCTGGTGCCAGGTGGATCCCTGCGGCGCCAGCGTGCCCAGCTTGATGCGCACGGGCGCCGCGTGCGCCGGGGCGGCGAGGAACAAGGCGAGGACGAGAGCGCGGATGGGCATGGAGCTCCTCAATTGGACAAGATGTCGCTTTCGTGGGCCAGCAGGAAGCGGGCGCGGCGCTGCGAGATCTTGTTCTCCAGGCGCTCGTTGAGCGCCTGCGGCGCGTCGACGTCGAACCGCAGAGCTTCGTTGAGCAGCGCCTCGAACTGCTTGCGGTCCTGCGCAGGACCCGCCACCGCCTCCGCATAGGTGACCAGGGCGGAGATCTTCTTCCCGCTCTGCAGCTCGCGGGCGCGCGCGAAGTGCGCCCGCTGCCTCTCCGGAGTCGTCCCCTCGGGGCGCGCGGGATCGAAGGTGATGGCGAACTCGTGCAACGCGCCCAGGTCGAACGCCTCGTTCAGCGCCAGGGCGCGGTCGAGCATCGCGGCCACCGCGGGGACGTCGCCCACCAGCTCGAGATCCGTCTTGCGCTGGGACATGGCGAGGGCCCACGAGGCCATCGTCCAGTAGAGCACCGGCACGTCGGCGGGGACCGTCTTCGCCAGCGCCTGCGTGCGCACCTGATCCTTGCCGCGCAGCTCTTCTTCGGTCACTCCGCGCGCGATGCGCAAGCCCTCGAGACCATATGCCCGCGCGCGCAGGTACAGGCGCGCAGCGCGGTCGCGCAGCTCCTTGGCGCGAACCGGATCGTTGGACTCGTCGGCATCCTGCTGCACGAAAGCGTACCCGTACTGCGTGAAGCCCCGCGCCAGCGCCACGCGCAGCTGGAGGTGCTCCGGCAACCTATCGGCCAGCGACTCCATCATCTTGAGCGCGAAAGGAACCGCGGCCTCGACCAGGTCGGGGTCGTCGTCCCGTGCCAGCGCGCTGCCCTGGCCGGTCGATGAAATGGCGTCGGCGACCTGCCGCAGCGCGTAGCTCTTCGGCGAGCAGGCGGCCAGGGCGAGGGCCAGCAGGGGAGACCACTTTGCCGGGCGCAAGGTTTCCGAGAGTGATAATGACGACCGCAGGGATGTCAACCGTCCTCTCGCGGCCTGGCCGGGAACCGGCTGCCGCGCCGGAGGGAGGTCGAGTGCTGCAAGAGCGGACCGCGGCGGAAGGGCCGCGGGGGGGCGGGGAGGAGCAACCGGGTGGTACGCGCGTCGAGCGGTGGCTGCTCGTCGCAATCGTCCTCACCATGGTGCTGTTGCCTACGCTGGAGGCGGTACTGCGCCGCGCCGTCGGCGAGGGGGTTCCCGACGCGATTCCCTACACCACGCATCTCACGCTGTGGGTTGGCTTCGTGGGGGCGATGCTCGCCCCCGCGACGGAGCGCCACCTCGCCCTCTCCACCGTCGATCTGCTCCCGCACCGATTGCGGACCGCGGCGCGCAGCTACGGCCACCTGGTCGCCGCGCTGGTCATGGCCGTCCTGGCCTACGCGTCGGTGAAGATGATCCTCGCCGACCGGACCCGCATCGACACGCTGGCCGGAGGCGTCCCGGAGTGGTGGTTCGAGACCATCATGCCGGTGGGGTTCGCCGTCATGGCGGTGCGCTCCGCGGCCAAGGCGCCCACGCTGCGCGCGCGCATCGCCGCATACCTGCTTTGCGCCGCGGTTGTGCCCTTCATCGCCTCGGAGATCCTGGCCACGCGCGGGCACGGGTTCCTGACCGGCCCGGACGGCCCTTCCCTCCTGCGCGGGCACACCGCCGCGCTCGGCTGGCCCGCCTCGCTGGCGCTCTTCGTCGCCTTCCTGCTCGGCACGCCCGTGTTCGTGGTCATGGCCGGCTACGCGGTGCTGCTCTTCTTCCTCGCCGGCACGCCGGTCGCGGCGGTGCCGGCAGAGACCTTCCGGCTGGTCATCCAGCCCACCTTGCCCGCCATCCCGCTGCTCACCGTCGCGGGCTACGTGCTCGCGGAAGGTGGCGCCTCGACGCGCCTGGTGCGCGCCGCGCAGTCGCTCTTCGGGTGGATGCCGGGCGGACTGGCGGTGATGGCCGCCAGCGTCTGCGCGCTCTTCACCACCTTCACCGGCGCATCGGGCGTGACCATCCTGGCGCTCGGCGGCATCATCCTCCCGGCGCTGATCAAGGAAGGCTACCCGGAAGGGTTCTCGCTCGGCCTGGTCACCGCCTCGGGGAGCCTGGGCCTTCTCTTCCCGCCGTCGCTGCCGGTGATCCTCTACGGAGTGGTCGCGGGCGTGGCCATCGACCACCTCTACATCGGCGGGCTCGTCCCGGGGCTTTTGATGATCGTGCTCGTCGCCGCGTACGGCGTCCTGGTCGGCGTGCGCAGCAAGGCGCCCCGCCCGCGCTTCGATGCGCGCGAGGCGATGCGCGCGGTGTGGGGCGCCAAGTGGGACCTCGGGCTGCCGCTCCTCATCATCGTCGCGATCGGCAGCGGCTTCGCGACCATCGTGGAATCCGCCGCGCTGGGCGCCGCCTACGCGATCGTGATCGAGGTCACGGTGTACCGGGACGTCCACCCCACCCGCGATCTGCCCGGTGTGCTGGTGCATGCCTCGACGCTGGTGGGCAGCGTGGTGATCCTGCTGGGAGTCGCGCTGGGGCTCACCAGCTACTTCGTCGATGCGGAGGTCCCTACCCGGCTGCTCGCCTGGGTGCAGGCGCACATCCACTCGCAGTGGGCGTTCCTCCTCACGCTCAACCTCCTGCTCCTGGTGCTGGGGAGCGTGCTGGAGATCTACTCGGCCATCGTGGTGCTCGCGCCGCTGGTCGCGCCGCTCGGCATCGCCTTCGGCGTGGACCCCGTGCACCTCGGGGTGGTGTTCCTCGCCAACCTGGAGCTGGGGTTCCTCTTCCCGCCGATGGGGCTCAACCTGTTCCTCAGCGCCAGCCGTTTCGGCAAGCCGCTCCCGCTGCTCTACCGGAAGGCCCTTCCCTTCCTCATCATCATGGCCGTCGGAGTGCTGCTCATCACCTACGTGCCGGCCATCACCACCGGAGTGGTCGCCGCCATCAAGCCCGGGTAGGGCTAGCGCTTCTCGAGCGGCACGTAGTGCGTCTCGGTGGGCCCCGTGTAGATCTGCCGAGGCCGGGCGATCTTGGTGTTCGGGTCCTCGATCATCTCCTTCCAGTGCGCGATCCACCCTGGAAGGCGGCCGAGGGCGAACAGCACCGTGAACATCTGGGTGGGGATGCCGAGCGCCTTGTAGATGATGCCCGAGTAGAAGTCGACGTTCGGGTACAGCTTCCGCTCGACGAAGTACGGATCCCGCAGCGCCGTCTCCTCCAGCTCCTTCGCCAGGTCGAGCATTGGATCCCGGATGCCCAGCTTCTGCAACACCTCGTCGCAGGACTTCTTGATGATCTTCGCCCGCGGGTCGAAGTTCTTGTAGACGCGGTGCCCGAAGCCCATCAGCCGGATGCCGCTCTTCTTGTCCTTGACCTGGTCGATGAACTGCTTGGCGGACAGTCCCTTCTTGCGGATGTCCTCGAGCATCTCGACCACTTCCTGATTCGCCCCGCCGTGCAGCGGCCCCCACAGCGCGCAGATTCCCGCGCTGATCGAGGCGAACAGGTTGGTCTGCGCGCTCCCCACCATGCGCACCGTGCTGGTCGAGCAGTTCTGCTCGTGGTCGGCGTGCAGGATCAGCAAGAGATTGAGCGCGCGCACCGCCACCGGATCGGGCCGGTAGGGCTCGGCGGGCACCGCGAACATCATGTGGAGGAAGTTCGCGCAGTAGTCGAGGTCGTTGCGCGGGTAGATGAAGGGATGCCCGATGTTCTTCTTGTACGAGAAGGCGGCGATGGTGGGCAGCTTGCCCATCAGGCGCGCGATGGTGATGTCGCGGTACTCGTCGGACTTCGCGTTCAGCGCGTACGGGTAGTAGGACGAAAGCGAGGTCACCATGGCGGAGAGGATCGCCATCGGATGGGCAGTGATCGGGTAGCCGTCGAAGAACCGGCGCATGTCCTCGTGGATCATCGAATGCCGGGTGAGCAGCTGCGAGAACTTCTCCAGCTCGGCCCGGTCGGGGAGCGTGCCGTAGATCAAGAGGTACGCCGTCTCCACGAAGCTGCTGCGCTCCCCCAGCTCCTCGATGGGGATGCCCCGGTAGCGGAGGATCCCCTTCTCGCCGTCCAGGAAGGTCACCGCGCTCTGCACGGAGGCCGTGTTCATGAACGCCGGGTCGAGCGTCACCACGCCCGTCTTCGCCCGGAGGTTCTGGATGTCGATGCCCTTCTCACCCTCGCTGCCGGTGACGACCGGGAACTCGAGCTCCTTTCCGTCGACGGTGATGCGAGCGTTCTCTCCCACGGCCGTTTGCCTCCCGATCCTGCGAAAGCGCGCCCCTCTCTCACCCGCAGCGGGGAAAGAGTCAAGGCCCGTACCGGAGTGTCGCGACGCGGCGGACAGCGCGCCAGCGAAAACGGCCGCCGCTGTGCGCGGGCGGGCCGGCCGACGAGCAGGCGGGCGAAACGGCACTCCGGAGCGATCCCGCGGCCCGAGCGGAGTCACGCTCTCCGCAGCATTGCCGCCACGGCGTCCGGGGTGTCGCACAGCTCGTCGGGGGCGGCGGCGGCGAGCGCGTCGCGCGCTCCCAGCCCCCAGGTGACCGCGCACACGCGCACTCCGGCCGCGCGGCCCGTCGCGACGTCCACCGTCGAGTCGCCCACCAAGAGCGTCCCGGCGGGGTCCGATCCCAGGGCCCGGCACAGCGCGAGCAGCCCCTCGGGCTCGGGCTTGCGCGGCGCCTCGTCGCCGCCGATCACCGCCTGGAACGCGCCGAGCATCCCGAGACCCTGCAGGATCTCGCGGGCGAACCCGCCGGGCTTGTTGGTCAGGACCCCGCGCGCCTCGGGCGGGACCAGCAGCAGCTCGGGGATGCCTGGATATGGGCGCGTCTTCACGAGCAGCCGCCGGGCATATTCCGCGCGCCAGCTCTTCAGGGCTTCCGGAAGGAGGTCCTCGTGCGAAGGGCCCAGCGACCGCCGCACAAGCCTCTCCGCGCCCTCCCCGATGAAACTCCAGATGATTTCGTCCGGGCGGCGGGGCACGCCCAGCGCCTCGAGCATCGCGTTCACCGAGTCGGCGAGATCGCCGCGCGAGTCCACCAAGGTGCCGTCGAGATCGTAGACGACCGCCTTCAGCGGCATGTCCGCTCCTGGACTGCGGGCGGCCGATTAACCCGCCGGACGCCTGACGGGTCCGCCGCCCGTACCACGCGAATCCCTCCCTGGAGGCACGACAACATGCGGCAGATCGGAGTCCTGGCGGTGGTTGCGGCGATGGCGGCGTGCGGCGGGGCCGCCCGGGACGACTTCTCGAAGGCGACCCCTTCCTTCGACGCGCTGGCGCTGGACATCGGCGCGGCTGACGCTGTGCCGGAGAATTTCGACGCCTCGGCGAGCGGCGCGCAATCGCTGACCGCTGCCGATGCAGCGCAGGCGGCGGTCGACGACCCGTGCCACCCGCACCTCTTCCTGCGGGCGCATTCGGTGGTCGCGGCCACCAACGGAAGCATCTGGCGCGTGCTGCGGCCCATCCGCCGCATCATCCCCTTCTCGCCCCGGCGGCGCGACGGCGGAACGCACGTCTGGGAGCGGGTGGTCGACGGTTTCGACTACAGGTACTCGATCGTGAAGACGGCGGATCACTCTTTCACCGCCACCCTGCAGGTCAAGAAGGTCGCCGACCCCGACACCTCGTTCGTCACCGTGTACGACGCGGCCGTGCAGCGCGACCCCTCCAACCACGACGGCTCGGGGACCGCGAAGCTCGACCTGGACAAGCTCGCCTCGGTGACCGGCGATGCCGTCTCCGGGCAGCTGACGCTCGACTTCACCGCGACGCCTGCCGACAAGAAGGTGCTGGTGACGATGGTCAACCTGAAGGTCAACTCCGACCTGCCGCGCAACGGCCACTCCGTCTTCTTCAAGCAGACCGGCAAGGGCGGGAGCCTCAAGTTCGTCGACGACCTGACCCTGCGCTGCACCGGTCAGACGCCGGCACCGCCGGGGACCACCCCGGTGACGGCGGTCGCGCGGTGGATCGTGGCCAGCGACGGCGTGCACTTCCGCGGCGACGCCGGCGCGGCCGGCGGACAGATCCCCGCCAACCGGAAGTGGGAGGCGGTCACCTGTGCGCAGGGCCACGATCCGCGCGAGACGTACTGGATGGTCAAGCTGGAGGACGCCAGCAGCGTTCCGCCGGGCGCGACCGTCTTCGCGCGCACGACGCAGAGCACGGTGGCCACCGCGGCGGCATGCGATCCGGCCTTCGGGGCCGTGCCTTCGATCGACGGTTCAGCCAACGACTACGATTTCAGCAAGGTCGACTTCACGTCGGACGACCCTCTACCCTTCCCGTAGGGATCGTCAGGCGCGGCGGCCGGAGGGCGCCCTGCGCGAAGCGGGGCGCCCTCTGGTATTCCGGGACCGTGCCTTCCCTGCCTCCGGTGCTCGAGGACCCGGCCGCGCCGCTCGAGGACCGCGTCGCCGCCGCCCGCGCGCTGGGCGAGCGCGATCCGAGGCCCGGCACCTTCCTGGGGGTCCCGGCGGGCGGCTTCTGGCGCGGCAGCGATCCGCCGGAGGGCGAGCCCGCCGAGCAGCCGCGCATCGAGGCCCGCACTGCTGCCTTCGAGATCGGGCTGGTGCCCGTGACGGTCGGCGAGCTCGCCGGATTCGTGCGGAAGGGCTATCACGACCGCGCGCTGTGGTCCGACGAGGGATGGGAGTGGCGGGAGCGGAACCGCATCGATCGGCCGCGGTTCTGGGACGACGAGGCGTGGCGAGCCTACCTGGGCCCGAACCAGCCGCTGGTCGGCGCGAGCTGGTACGAGGCCGAGGCGTACGCGCGCTTCGCCGAGGCGCGTTTGCCGACGGAGGCCGAGTGGGAACGCGCCGCCCGCGGCGAGGACGGCCGCCGCTATCCCTGGGGCGAGGAATGGGATCCGGCCCGCGCCGCGGCGAGAGGCGGGCCACGCCATACGCTTCCGGTCGGCTGCTTTCCCTCCGGCCGCAGCCCGCACGGGCTGCTCGATGCGGCGGGGAACGTCTGGGAATGGGTCGCCGACCTGTTCGATCCCGAGCTGCACCGGAGGCTGCTCGGTCTAGGGGCACGCCATGCGGCGCCGGCTCCCGGCTTGCGCGTCGCGCGCGGCGGCGCCTGGAACGCGCACCCTCCGCAGCTCCGCTGCGCGAACCGGAACGCGTGGAAGCCCGACGCGCGCTACTCGAACATCGGCTTCCGCCTCGCCCGTTGAAGCCTTGCGGCGCGCGGCCGGATCAGGCAGCTTGGCGGCGCGAGCGGGGGATCCATGTTCGCCTTCGCGACCAGCGAGCGCTTCGAGAAGCTCGACCGGAAGGACCGCGACCGCCTCGAAGCGCTGTCGAAGCTCGACGAATTTTCCGCGGGCGACGAGATCCTCGTCGCCGGGCATCCCTCGGAATGCATCTACCTGATCGCCTCGGGCGGGGTGGATCTCCGCGCCAAGACGAAGTCCGGCGACGTCGTCCTGGGGCAGCTGCGGCCGGGCGATCTGTTCGGCGAGGTGGAGCCTTTCGCCGAGATGCCCGAGGGTGTGCGGCACGTCGCGGCCAGAGCCACCATCGTCCGCGCGATCGAGAAGAATCCGCTCCGGCACGAGCTCTTGTCCCATCGCGAGCTGGCCACCGCGCTGCTCGCGGTGTACGCGCGCTCGATCAGCGAGAAGCTCCGTGCGGCCAACGAGGTCGCCGCCCGGCTGTCGCCGCGGCCGGGGATCAGCCGCCCTCCCCCGCCGCAGTCCGGAAGCGGGGGACGCGCGCCGCATCTGTCGGTCGAAGAGGCCGCCTGGCTCGCGGTGCTCGGACAGGAGCTGGAAACGCGGGCGGGAGAGAGGGTGGTGAACGAGGGCGAGAAGACGCGCAGCTTCTATGTGGTCCGGCGCGGAGAGCTGGAGGTGCGCAAGCACCTGGGGCCCGGCGAGGACCGCACGCTCGCGCGCCTCGGCCCGCGCGATCTGTTCGGCTTCATGGCCTTCGTGGACGGCAAGCCCCGCTCGGCCTCGGTGGTCAGCGTCACGCCCTCGCGCCTCTCGCGCGTCGAATCCGACGCGCTGGACAAGGCCCAGCAGGTGAACTTCAGCGTGGCCTTCAAGTTCCTCGCGACCCTCTGCGGAGTCCTGGGCCGCACCTACCGCGACACCGTGCTCAACGTGATCGCCTCCGGATAGACCAGCATTCCTTCCACGCTTCCAACGCCTTCCACGCTTCGCGTGAAACGATTTAGTCCTTACAGCGTCCGGAGGAGTTGCCGGGCGGCGCGGGAGCCGGTTTCCAGGGCGCCGTCGACGGTGCCGCCGCGGCCGGTCAAGCTGGTGGCCTCGCCGGCGAAGAAGATCGTTTGGTCGATCGGCGCTGCGAGCCGCGGGAGCAGGTCGGGAGGGGAGCCGGCCAGCTCGTAGGCATAGGCGCCGCGAGCGAAGGGATCTCGGGTCCAGTCGACGATGCGGACGCCTTCCACCAGCGATTCGATGTCGCCCCGCGAGCGGCCGAACACCCGCGCTACCGAGTCCAGCGCGTCCGCCAGGCGGTCGCGCAATTCGAGCCGCTCCGCGGCCGGGCCGCCCGCCCAGCCCGTGAGCAGCGGCACTTCGCGTGGCGAGGCGCGCCACCAGGTCGGGAACGGCGCCGAGGTCGCGTTGAAGAAGTCCGCTTTCCGCAGCGCCCGGGTCAGCCAGAACGGCTCGCGGAAGCGCAGCAACGCCTTGACGACGGCGCCGGTGCGGACCCAGGCGAGCGCCTCGCGCTTGCCGCTCAGGGGAGGGTCGAAGCGCACTCCGTCCCGAGCCGCGAGAATGCTCACCGGCAGCGTGACGATGAGCCGTTCGGCTTCGATCTCCTCGAGGTTCCCGCCGAGCGTCCGCGCACTGACGACGACCCGATGTTTCCGCCAGCGTACCCGCTCGACCGTGAGGCCGAGCCGCAAAGCCCGGGCGCCACGCAGCGCATCGGCGTAACCCCGCAGCGCCCGGTCGTACCCGCCGACGACCTGGCGCGCGCGCATGCCTTGATCGTTCGCCACTTCCTCGACCCCGACGAACGCCGCCGGGGCCGCGAAGAAGCCTTCGATGTAATGGCGCGCCAGCTCCCGCTCCATGGGATCGAGGCCGGCCGTCGCCAGCCAGCCCAGCGCCGTCCCCTGGCCTCGCGCCTTCGCGAGCTTGCGGAGCACGGAACGGAACTGGCGCGTGACCTCGCGCAGCTCCCCGTCCAAGAGCGCCATCTGCCGGCCGTCCATCTCCTCGAGCTTCAGCTTCCGCAGCTCCAGCTCGCGCGCCGGTTCGCCGTGCACGAACTCCGCGCCCAGCTCGACCACGCGACCCAGCTCGCGGTCCTCCACGCTGTGGACCCGGCCGCCGATCCGGTCTCGCGCCTCGATCACCAGCAGGCGCACGCGCTTGCGCAACAGCTCCGCGCCCGCGCGCAGGCCCGCGGCACCCGCGCCGAGGACGAGCGCCTCGATCATGACCGGCCGTCGCCGCCGCGAAGCTCCTGCTGTGCGCGGCGCAGCTCGGCGAAGATCCGCTCTGCGTCCGGCACGCTGCGCATCGCCAGGCCGCACGCCGGAGTGAGCAGGCAGCGCGCCAGCACCTCGCGCCCGAGCCGGTGCCGGGCGTCGCGGAGGACGGCATCCAGATCGTCCGGTGCGCTGAGGTCGGTCGGAACGATGCCGAGCGACAGCACACCTCCCGCCGCCTGGAACCTCTCGAAGACCGCGCCGGTCGCGAGGACCGCCTCGAGCGAAAGGCGGGCGTCGATGGAGACCAGGTCCCATCCCAGCCCGAGGAGCTGCGCCCACTCGGTATTGCCGCAGCAATGCACGCCGACCACCGCGCCCTCGCGCCGGAGCGCCAGCACGACCACGCGCAACTCCTGCAGGCTGACCAGGTGCTGCGGGTCCCGGCGATCGAAGGCGTACAGGCCCGGCTCGTCGAGGAAGATCACCGGACGGGCGCCGGTCTCCCGCAGCCTCCGGGACAGGGCCAGCGCGCGGGCCAGCACCAGCCGGAAGATCTGCCGCTCGATCGCCTTGCCGTCGCTGGCGGCGGCGAGTGGCTCGTCCCGGGTGGTGCGCAGCACCCAGCGCAGGGTGAACGGCCCGGCGATCTGCACCTTGGCGAACGGAAGCTTCCGCTGCTCGACCTCCCAGAGGAACGGGCGCAGCGCCTGCCACGCGCCGGTCGAGGGAAGAAAGCGTTGCACGCCGTCGTCGCGTTCGAGAGCCTGGTCGAGCCGCGCATCGAGCGTTGCCGCTCCCCGCCGCCAGTCCCCCAGGTCCAGGCTGGCGTTGCCCTCCGCGTCCGCGCGAAGCCCGTGCAGCCCCTCCAGGGCCTGCGGCACCATGTATTCGGCGGCATCGCGCCGCGGGAGCTGCGGCGCGGCGGGAATGTCGAGCAGCAACGCCTGCTGCAGCGCGAGCTCCAGCTGCGTGTGCGGCAGGCTGCCGATGCCGCTGGTGGCCAGCCCCGGGAGCACGGCGGGGCCTAACAGCCCGTCCCGCCCGCGACGCTGAAGTACGTCGCGTCCGGGTGGTGGAAGACGACGGCCGAAACGCTCGCCTCCGGGTCCATCATGCAGCCGTCGGTCAGCTCGACGCCGATCTCCTCGGGCCGGAGGGCGCGGAAGAGGATCTGCTGGTCCTCCAGCCGCGGGCAGGCGGGATAGCCGAACGAGTAGCGCTTCCCGTGGTAGCTGGCCTTGAAGCGGTCGATCATCGTCATCTCCAGGGGGTCCGGAAAACCCCACTGGCTGCGCAGGTTGGCGTGCAGCAGCTCCGCGTATCCTTCTGCGGTCTCCAGCGCGAGGGCCTGGAGCAGGTGGCTCTTCAAGAAGTCGCCGTTCTTCTTGTACGCCTCGGCGCGCGCGCGGATCCCCGCGCCGGCCGTGGTGAGGAACAGCGCCACCGCGTCGTCCGCGGCCACGTAGTCGGACAGGCAGAGCCCGTCCGCCCCCTCCTGCCGGGGGAAGGTGAAACGAAACAGCTCCGTGCCGCGCGGGTCGAGCAGGACCAGGTCGTCCCCTTCGCCGCGCGCGCGGAAGAACTGGTAGACGGCGCGCGCCTGCATGGCGCCCGCGCGGCACTCGGCCTTGAGATCGTCCAGCGCCGCTTTGAGCTGCAGGGCCTTGCGGCCTGCCTCGCTCTTCTCCAGCTCGGCGCGGTTGCCCGCTTCCACGTCCTTCACCACGCTGCTCTTCAGCCCCATGTGGCGGCCGTAGATCATCACGGGGTTGATGAAACGCCAGATGTGGTCGAGGGGCGTGTTGGTCAGCGCGTGCCGGTCCAGATCGGGCGGCCGCGGCACTTCCTTCAGGGGTGCCACCTTGCGCGATCGCCGCGCGGCGCTCGGGCGCACAGGAGCGGGCCGGGCCGAGTCCACGGCGGCGAGCTGCCTGCGGCGCTCCTGCAGCTCCTTCCGTAGGAATTCGTGCTTGTCCGTCTGCGTGACGCGCTTGGCGAGGTCCAAGCCGCTCATCGCGTCCTGCGCATAGGCCACCGTGCCGCCGTACGCGGGAGCGATCTGGCGATCGACGAAGTTCCGCGACAGCGCCGCCCCCCCCACCAAGAGCGGCAGCTCCACCCCCGCCGCCTTGAGATCGGTCGCGGTGGCGACCATCTGCTGCGCCGACTTGACCAATAGACCGGAGAGCCCCACCACGTCGGGCCGGTGGTCGCGCACCGCCTGGATGAGCGCCTCCGGCGGCACCTTGATGCCCAGGTTCACCACCTCGAACCCGTTGTTGGAGAGGATGATGTCGACCAGGTTCTTGCCGATGTCGTGGACATCGCCCTTGACCGTGGCGAGGAGCACCTTCCCGCGCGCGGCGCTGCTAACCTTGTCCATGTGCGGCTCGAGGAAGGAGACGGCCGCCTTCATCGATTCGGCGCTCTGGAGCACTTCGGCGACGATCAACTGGTTGGCGTTGAAGAGCCGGCCCACCTCGTCCATCCCGAGCATCAGCGGACCGTTGATCACGTCGAGGGGCTTGGCTCCCTGGCGCAGCTTCTCGGCGAGATCGTCGAACAGGCCGTCGCGAGACCCTTCCACGATGTAGCGCGCCAGGCGCTCGTCGAGGGGCAGCGAGCTGCGCGCGGGACCCTCCGGTTTCTTCTCGCGGAAATGGGCTGCGAACGCGGCGATCGCGGGCTGCAAGGCCGACTGCTCGCGGCAGAAGAGCACGCCCTCGGCGAGCTTGCGCTCGTGCTCCGGGATGGACGGGTACCGCTCCAGCTTCTCGGCGTTCACCAGCGCCAGGTCGAGCCCGGCCTGCACGCAGTGGTAGAGGAAGACCGAGTTCACCACCTCGCGGCCAGCCGACGGCAGGCCGAACGAGACGTTGGAGATCCCCAGGACCGTCTTGCACGAGGGCAGCGCGGCCTTGATCGCCCGCACCGCCTCGATGGTCTCCACCGCGCTGCCGGTGTACGCCGCGTCGCCCGAGGCGCAGGGAAACACCAGGGGATCGAAGTAGAGGTCCTGCTCGGCGAGCCCGTACTTGCGCGTGAGCAGCTCGTGGCTGCGGCGCGCGACCGAGAGCTTGTCGGCGGCCTTGATCGCCTGCCCGCGCTCGTCGATGCAGCCGACCACCAGCGCGGCGCCATACCGGCGGGCGAGCGGGACGATCTTCTCGAACCGCTTCTCGCCGTCCTCCAGGTTGACCGAGTTGATGATCGCCTTCCCCTGCGAGTAGGTGAGCCCGGTCTCGACCGCCTTCTCGTTGGTCGAATCGATCATCAGCGGCACGCGGATCTGCTTGAT
>Ga0209488_10002314_pt1 | contig 15704 bp, 12 predicted proteins | sample Rivendell_Oct201_8_FD_188349 | JGI IMG/M metagenome (GOLD analysis project Ga0209488, IMG submission 188349) | Vadose zone soil microbial communities from the Eel River Critical Zone Observatory, Northern California, USA -... | ecosystem: Environmental > Terrestrial > Soil > Vadose zone >... | reverse complement strand
GCAACATGCGCCTTGCTCACAGCGGGGATGTAGTACCGCCGCACGAACCGGAAAAAGTCCGCCGGAAAAACGCTTTGCGCGTAGTAGGCGGTGCGATCGCCGTTGGAAAAATGAACCCCGTTCTTTGCCCGCCATTCCTGCCATTGTTGAAACACGTCCACCACGTTGCCGCTGTCCTGATGCAGTCCCAGGAGAAGCCTGCGGAATGCCCGCATGCCGCTCAGGAGAAAGTCGCGCAGCTCCTTCAAGAATTCGCGGTCGAGGTGTGGCAGCGGCGCAGAGTAAAAGCTTGAGAAAATTTCCGGATGTCCGGCAATCATCGCGTGGTCCTGGGGCTCCTGCCGCCAGCCGCGATACGACATATCGGCAACATCGTCATTCAGGACAAGCGAATCTTTATGCTGCCTTTGGATCGGCGTATCGGCAAGCGGAGCCAGGATACTGAGTTGAGGATCGGCGTGGTCATAGCGCAACGAATCCACAAAGAACGCTGCGGTATCGCGTAGATCGTCCACGGTTTCTTCCGGGAAGCCGGCCATCAATGAGACTGCTGTGTTGATTTTGAACTTGTCGCAGGAACGGACCCGCTCCGCCGAATCGTTCAAATCAAGGCCCTTGTCAATAATTTTCTGCATTCGCCGCGAACCGGTCTCAATGCCAAAGAAAATGCCGCGGCAGCCGGCTTTCGACATGAGCTCGATCAGCTCTTCGTCAACGCAGTCTGTACGCGCGCTGCAGCCCCAGATGAACGCGTCTTCTTCGTTCTTACGCTTGCTCTCCAGCAGGGCCTCACAAAATGCCACCACGCGTTTGCGGTCCACGGTGAACATGTCATGCACCAGTTCGAAAGAGTTGATGCCGTAGGTCTGCTTCACGCGGCGCATATCGGCAATCATCTGCGCCGGACTCTTCAGCCGGAAATTGCGGCGGAAAAAATCGTTGGTCGAACAGAACGTGCAGGAAAACGGACAGCCGCGGCCCAGCTCCAGCGGAAAGTGACGGCAGAAACGTACGTCGGGAAAGAGATGAAAGGCGGGAAATGGCAGCGCGTCCAGGTCCGCGACCAGGGGCGCAGCCGGGTTGCGCACGATTTCTCCGTCTTCATTCCGACGAAACGTGATGCCCGGGATTGCTGCGAGCGGCCTGTTTCCGGCCAGGGCATCCACCAGATCTGGCAGGGTTTGCTCCGCTTCACCTCGCACCACCAGGTCAATCGACGAATAGGCGCGCAGGGTGGAGACATCCACGACCGACGCCTGGGGGCCGCCCAGCACAACTGTGGACTTTGGATACACCCGCTTGACCTCAGCGGCGATGCGCAGCGTAAGCGGGTAGCTGCTGCAGACTGTGCTGAAGCCGAAAAGGTCAAAATCACGCGCGGCGAAATAATCGCCGGCAAAACTGCAAAAATCGGCCTTATCTCGATTCGAATCCTGGAGCCAACTGTAGTAAACGCGATTGAGGTCCACAACTTCCGGCTGCAGGCCTTTGGCCTCAAGCACGGCGGCAAGGCTCAGGATGCCGACAGGCGCAAGCTCGCCCATGATGCGAGCTGCTTCCATTTCTCCAACAGCACGGCCATCAAACTGATTGGCCGTGGGCGCGCTGATGAGACAAACCTTCATGATTGTCACTTATTTGGACTGCGCGTGAACGATAGCGGGTCAATTTCGATCAAACTGACCCGCTCGCGAGCATGAGCGTCTGGCGATCCTTGCGAATTGACGCACCACAGGCTAACCGCGCAGCCCCTGATGTATCGCGATCTAATCAGGCGGGCGGTTGGTCGACAGGTACGTCGCATCCCATGTTGGTGACCAACGTATTTTCAAATGCTCTCCTGAGCTCTATAACCTGAACCTGGGTCAGCCCCAGTTCAGGAACTGTGCGTACAGCCTCTTGAAGCTGATTGGCTACGTGTCTTGCGAGCACTCTGGCCCATTCTCTTTCCGCAACGACAGCATTTTGGGGCATCGCCGCGGCGCCACCTAGAAGAGACGCACCTCCTATTGCAATCGCGCCACGCACCACAGCTCGACGATCAAGACCTTTCGGTTCATCATTGGATTTTGACATTTAAGTCACTCCTGAGCAGAATATTTTGGCCCACAGAACCTAGCTCTCAATTGCCGGTTGTCAAGCCGGAATGAGGCGCTGAGTTTGTATCTTGACAACTTTCATGGCTGTTACTGGTTGGACTGCGGCTGACATGGTGTTGATCCACGACAGGCCGGCTATTCCCGATCTTCGATCCACCGCGACCAATCAAGGGGCGGTGACTTCGCAGCCCATGTTGGTGAGCAACGTATTCTCAAATGCCCTCCGTAGCACATCAACCTGGTCGGCGTTCAATTGGATGTCACTAACTTGCCTTACAGCCTGGGGTATTTGGTTTGCTACGAATCTTGCCAGGGCTCGGGCCCACTCTTGCTCTACGGGGATAACATCTTGAAGCATAGTGGTTCCTCCAGGTTCATCAAATAGTCTGAAAACACAGGAGCGGAGTATATACCCAATCGTGGCGCCCCCTTCAACTTTTCAGCGTTATTATTGCTGATTTATGGGAGCAGCCGTGGGAACCCGGGCGCCGTGGATGAACAAGCCTCAACCAGGGGCTACTATCTTCTCCGCCATTTCCAGCATTTTGGTCACGCTGTTCCAGTTGCGGCCTGTTCCGGAGGTTCCGAGCGTGCGCTCAATGGCCGCCCAGGGTAATTTGGAGCGACCCTGGCCGTTAGGGAAGTAGATATAGGCTTCACAGCCGACGAGATGCAGCTCTTCCGGGCCGATCTGGATGGTTAGCGCCTTTTCCCGAGCTTCCTTGCCAGGGTCGGCGGCGAGAAAATTGACGAGCAGCTTACCGGGCTCGATGCCGCTGCGTTTGGCGAACGGGTTCCGCGCGACCACCGCCTGTAATTCTGCCGCGGTGCGCAGTACCACGCCGGGCCGGAAGCCGACGGTCTTTTCAATGGCATCCTGGATACGTTTGGCAAGTTTGGCCAGGTCTTTTTCGCTGGTGCTGAAGATGACGTTACCACTCTGGACATATGTCTGCGGGTCTTTCAGTTTCAGCGAGACGCAGAGCGCCTTAAGCGCGTCCATCTTGATCGTGTTGTGACCGCCGACGTTGACGCCGCGGAGCATGCAGATGATGACTGGCATAGCGGAGAGAGTATAGATCAACTAAACTCTAAACCTTCCAATGCGGCATGGAGACACGGAGAAGACCAAACAATACACTTCCCCGGGCCAGATTTCTGCTGCACAATGGCTTTCGTTTCCGTAACAAGAGGACCGCAAATACAGACGATGAGAAAACTATCGCTATGCCTGTGCGTTTTCGCTGCGACTCTGGTCCAAGGCCAGACAAAAAAGGGAGCGCCCCCCAGCGGGGCGGCTTCCACTGCGGCGAAAATTTGCGAGAACTCATACGCCGTCCGTGAGGACGCCGATGGATGGCCGGAAGCGCCCGTCATCATCCTTTTTCACCACGAAAAGAGCAAGGCGCCGTGGGCACATAATCCAGCGATCCGCGTCCTTTGAGTTTCGTAATCTGCAATCATCGGCGTAGATCTATCGCGAGAGGTTCTCCAGCAGTAAAACAGTTTTTCCGCTAAGTGCGTGGTTCCAAAAAACTCGGCGGCGCTAGTCCGCCGACGCCATGCTCGCTGCCATCGCCACCGTCCTTATCGGTGCGGACAAACCCTTCATAAGCCGCGCGAATTCATCCAGTGTGAGCGATTGCGCTCCGTCCGACAATGCGCGTTCCGGGCAAGGATGCACTTCAATGATCAATCCGTCGGCGCCGATAGCCAGGGCGGCACGGCTGGCAGGAGCAATCAGTTCGCGTTTGCCAGTCCCGTGCGATGGGTCGGCGAGAACCGGCAAATGGGAAAGCTCGCGCACCAGCGCCACGGCGGCCAGGTCGAGCGTGTTGCGCGTCATCTCGCTTTCAAAGGTCTTGATGCCGCGTTCACACAACACCACATTGTCATTGCCGCCGGCCAGAAGATACTCCGCCGCCAGCAGCCACTCTTTCACGCTGGCCGAGGGGCCGCGTTTGAGCAAAATGGGCTTTTTGGCCTTGGCGAGCTGGCGCAGAAGGTCGTAATTTTGCATGTTGCGCGCGCCCACCTGAAGCATGTCAGCATGGTCACTGATGAGCTGAATATCGTTGGTGCTCATCACCTCGGTCACCACGGGCAGGCCCACTTCTTCACGGACTTCCCGCAGCAGCCGCAACGCTTCAATGCCCAGGCCTTGAAAGTCATAGGGCGAGGTACGCGGCTTGTACGCGCCGCCGCGCAGCAGCGTTGCCCCGGCGGCCTTGATGGCACGCGCCGTAGAGAATAACTGCTCGCGCGATTCCACTGAGCACGGCCCGGCAATCACCACGGCATCTTCGCCGCCGATGATAACTCCGCCGACGTCAACCTGCGTGCGTCCGCTTTTGACCACCTTGCTCACCAGCTTGAACGGGTGCGCGATGGGCACAACATCTTCCACGCCGGGCGCGGCTTTGAGAGCTTCCAGGGCCATGCGCGACCCGCCCGAGCCGACCGCGGCCACAATGGCCCGCTCCGAGCCGCGCGTGACATGCGGCTGAAAACCACACTCGATTACCCGTTCAATTACGTGTTGAAGTTCCGATTCCGTCGAACCTGCCGCCATGTTGATCACCATCAGATGACTCCTGAACTTCAGCCGTTAGCTATTAGCCATTGGCCGTTAGCTTTGATTTTTTGCTGCTTAAATCCTTCTTTGCTACCTGAAATATTTGCTAACCACCGTTTGCTTAGCGCTGCACTCTCTGCACCGCCTCTATTCTTTGTTCCTGCATGCGCTGTGTGCCCAGACGGCGGGTCTCACGGATAATGCCGTGGAAGATCGCGACAACACTCTCCTGGTCGAGCGGGCCGGTGTTCTTTTCCAGCACATGGGCCAGCACCTGTTTTTCCCGGGCGCCATCGAACGCCGGCAGGCCTGAAGCGACCTTGATCGAGGCGATCTCACAGGCGATGGCGGCGCGCTGGTTGAGCAAGCGAAGCAATTCGGTATCGAGCGCGTCAATCTGGCGGCGCCAGTCGTCGAGCGTTTTCTCGCCGGTAATGGTTGGCTGGTCGGTTTGCTGATCGGTTTGCTCATCCATGCAGGCAAAGCTCCCTGAAAGCAAAAACCGCGACCCCTGGGGATCGCGGCTTGCGGTAATTTATGATGACTAACTTCTATTGCATTGTCAGCACATATCCGCGTCGCCGCTACCCGTAAAGTAGTAGCGGTAAGTAAACGCGAAAGTAAATCGGCTGGCGTGCATGCTCAACGGATAGTAGTCTAGGTTTTCAGCTGTTGTCAAGAAAGTTAATGAGGTCAGGGCCAGTTTTTCTGGCCTGAGAAGAGTGCATGAGCAAAATGACTGATTCTAAAGATGCAACAGCGGCCCAGCAAAAGACCGAGTGGCAGGCGTATGTGGAGGACTTCCGCCGGGCCGGCCACGCCACGGTGGACTGGATTGCCGAGTACCTGAGCAACGTCTCGGAAATGCCGGTGCTGGCCCAGACGAAGCCGGGGGATTTATTGGACGCGCTGCCAAAGTCGGCGCCGGAAAAAGGCGAGCCGTTTGACGCCATCCTGCGCGACTTTGACCGGCTGGTGATGCCTGCGGTGACGCAATGGAACCATCCGCGATTCTTTGCATACTTTGCCTGCACCGGTTCCACGCCGGCGATTCTGGGCGAGATGCTCGCAGCGGCACTCAATACCAATGGTCTGCACTGGAAGACGTCACCCGCGGTGGCAGAACTGGAACAGCGCGCGCTGGACTGGCTGCGGCAATGGATTGGCCTGACCGACGAATGGTTTGGCATTGTCTATGACACGGCTTCCACCAGCAGCATGCATGCTGTGGTCTGTGCACGCGAGTTGATTGACCCTGAGGCGAGAACGGCGGGAAGCCGCAACGATCTGGTGCTGTACACGTCAGACCAGTCGCACATGTCGATTGAGAAAGGCGCGATTGCTGTGGGCGTCGGACAGAAGAACATCCGCAAGGTTCCGTCGGATGCGGAATTCCGCATGCGCGCGGACGCTTTGGCGAAGATGGTGGAAGAAGACAAGCGCGCGGGCAAGCGGCCGTTTTGCGTGGTCGCGACCGTGGGCACAACTTCCTCCACCAGCATCGATCCCGTGCCGCAGATCGCGGACGTAGTGGAAAAACATGGCCTGTGGCTGCACGTGGATTGCGCCTACGCCGGTGCAGCGGCCATCCTGCCGGAACAGCGGCACATCATGGCCGGAGTGGAACGGGCGCACTCGCTGGTGTTCAACGCCCACAAGTGGCTGCTCACGCCGATTGATCTGAGCGCGTTTTACACGCGCCGGCCGGACATTCTGCGGCGCGCATTTTCGCTTACGCCGGATTATCTGAAGACGCAGGAAGATCCGCGGGCGCACAATCTGATGGATTACGGCGTTCCGCTGGGCCATCGCTTCCGCGCGCTGAAGCTGTGGTTCGTGATGCGCTACTTCGGACGCGAGCGGATCGAAGCCATGCTGCGCTCGCACATCCAATTGGCAAAGGATTTCGCCGCGCTGGTGGACGCGCATCCCAAGTTCGAGCGCGTGGCTCCGGTGCCGTTGTCAGTTGTCTGCTTCCGCTTCAATGGCTCGGACGATGAGAACAAAGCGATCATGGAGAGGGTCAACGCTTCAGGCAGGGTGTTCATTGCCAGCACGGTGCTGAATGGAAAACTCACGCTGCGGCTGGCAATCGGAAACCTTGAAACCAGCTGGGGAGATGTGCAGGAAGCGTGGGAGTTGCTGCAGAAAGCGGTGGAGAAAACTTAGCCGCGAATGAACGCGAAAGAGCGCGAATCAAAAACAAGGAACGGTAGATTGGTGTTCATTCGCGCGAGTTCGCGGCTATCCCGCATGGCTCTGCAAAAAGTAAAACCCGTAGCACAGCGCGAGGAAGACAGCTTCCAGTCCGGCAAAGACCATGAAAAAGCTGTTGTGGATGCGGAAAAGCAATCGATTGTCGAAGCCCCATTCATTGGCGGGCGGACGGGCCTGCATCGCGCGATAAAGACCGCGAGCCGCCGTCACGAACAAGCGCAGCAGCAGAAAATAAAAGCCAATCCAGAAGACTACCCAGAAGAGCGGGCCGACGCTGGAAAATAATCCGGTCAGTCCGTAATCACTGCCGCTCAACGCCACGAACAAGAAGCCCAGCAGCACCAGGTTGGGCCAGAGCCCTTCCGCGGTGATGAAGTAAAGATAGTAGTCGGCTAAATTTCGCGCATGGCGATTGCGAGCAAACTCTTTTTGCGACCCCTGGCTGAACAGGCCGGCAGCCAGAAATAACGCCAGCGAAAAGATCAACGGGCTGCCCGAATTTACGATGGCCATGGTGCTTTGGCGGGCGCGCAGGTTACGTTCCCTGGCGGCCATGTTGTGTTTGAATTGTTCTTCAGAGGTGCGCGAGTCTTCGAGCGAGCTGTTGAGCGCCGTGAGAGCCTGCTCGCGGGTGAGCGGGATCGCAGACATATGCAACTTGAAACTTGCGTTGGGCGAATTGGAAATTCTTCTGATCTCCGCCTGCGTGGCCGAAATAATTTCCTGCTGGCGCTTGATCTCAGTCTTTGAGTTTTCCTGTAGCGCAACGATTTCGTCTTCCAGCTTGCCGGAATGGCGCGTCATCTGCCAGTTCAGACCTGCGGCGATGAATGCAATCAGGACCAGTCCTTGCAGCGCAAACATCCCGGGAGAAATCCAGCCGGGCAGTCCAGCGACGGCCGCGTAAGGCACGAGTTCAGCATTTTGATCGATGACGTTTTTCTGGCGGATCAGCGTGGTAACGCCGGGCTGCTGCTGCCATTGCAGGCGAAGCTGGTCTTGAGGCGTAAGCTGCGCTTCGCTGACTACCTCTTCGTCGTGGTACACCGATTCCATCGTACTGTGTTGTTTAGCACGATTTAAAAATCGGGCACAAGCACCAGGAGTGCATAGTCTTCATTGCACTCGCGATGACGCTGCTGCCAGCTTTGTTTTCAACGGCTTTTTGCGCGCCGCACTGTCTTTATTACCGGGAGACCACGCTTATCGTGGATGCCGCTGTAGCCACACCAAAGGGCGATCCCGTGACCGCTTTAAGCGCGCCATTGGAAGCAATGCCGAAAGCCGCAATGTCATGGCTGGTCTGTTCCGCCACGTACACAATGGAAGTATCTGCGTCCACGGCGACAGCTGAGGGTCCAACGCCGCCAGTCGCGAAAGGAGATCCGGTCACCGCGCCCAGCGCGCCGGAACTGGAGTCAATGGCATAGGCGGAAACGCTGTTCGAACCGCTGTTGGCGGCAAACAAAAGCGCTCCCTGTGGATCGATACCCAGCCCAATCGGCGCAGCGCCCGCGGCAAAAGGCGAGCCATTGATGGCCGCCAGCGCGCCGCCACTCTGGATGGAGAATCCCAGCACAACGTTATGGGCCGAATCCGCCACATAGAGAAAGCGGCCCGAGTGTTCCACCGCCACCGCATTTGGCGTGGCTCCAGCGCCCATGGAAACCGGCGCTCCCACCAACGCGAGTACGCCGGTGCTGCTGATACTGAACACGGCAACGGTTCCTTCCGTTGCATTGGCCACAAACAGGAAGTCGCCTTTGGGCGATACTGCAAGAGATGAAGGATGCGACGCCGGAGAAATCAGAAAGGGCGAACCGCCAACTGTCCCTAGACTGCCTGTGCCCGGATCAACTACATAGGCCGTAACATTGCTGGATCCCTGGTTGGCCACAAAGAGAAACGGCGCCGTGGGTGACATTTGCAGCGAAATCGGCCCTGTGCCGGCGGGAAAAATGTTTGGTGGATTGACCGTAACAACAATGCTGGTGCTTACCGGCACGGAAAGACTGCCATTGCTCTTGTTGATGTCCAGCAGCGTCACGTCATTGCCGGCAAAATCGGCTACATACAGGAAGGCCCCGGAGGTATGGGGAGCAATGGCCGAAGGATTCGACCCGACAGGGAAATTTGGCGTCGATAGTGGCAGCAGCGAGCCATTTGTCTGCACTCGGAACTCAAAAGCCTCATTGGTCCCCTGGCCTGCGGCATATACAAACTGCTTGTGCCCGCTGGCACAGCCGGTCAGAAACAAGGTAACGTTGACCACTAAAAACGCTATTGCGCCGTATAAGGCCGAAAACTTCCTTGCCCTCATTGATTCTCCTCGCCTGCAATTGAAAGAAAATTAAGGATACATGAAGCGGGCCGATACACGCATCCCCCGGGCTCGTTTCTCAGTGGAACGCTAGAAGAGAGAACATTTTGCGGTCACACTCAAGAAACTCTTTAGTTCAGTTCGAAAGAAACCATTACCGACGCCGAAATCGACTTCTGTCCCACGGCGATGGAAGGAGCCACCGTTCGGAGTTTGTCTTCATTGGCATATCCGTAAAGCCTGGTGTTAGCCATGGCTACAGACTCGGGTACTTCCTCAATGGACTGCGCCTTGCCGATCTCCTGTCCCAGCGCCTTGGCCAGGGCGCCGGCTTTTTCCTGCGCCGCTTTCACCGCTAGATCGCGCGCCTGGTCGCGGTACTTCCTTAGATCACTGGTTTCATAGCCAATCGAGTCAATTCGGTTCCCTCCGGCTTTGATTAGCGCTTCCAGCAGCGTATCCAGTTTGGGCAGGTCGCGGACGGTGATGGTCATCGTCTGCGCAGCCACAAAATACGAAATACGCACGCCTTTTTTGGTATACGACTGCGGCTGGAGCGAGAGGAAAGTGGTCTGAACGTCCTTCTCTTCCACGCCGCTGGCGCGAAGCGTGGTCAGAATCCGGCGCGCCGCGGCATCTTCCGCGTGTTTAGCCACGCTGGCGCTGGGGTCCTGCTTCTCCACACCGACTTCGATCACCGCACGATCAGGCACAACTTTGACTTCTGAAGTCCCCACAACTCGAACCACTTTTGAGGGCGACTTGTCTTCCGCGGTGGCAAGGCTCGCCAGGACACACAAGCCCAGGGTAATTTTCATGATCTTCATATCGTTCCTCCAGAAAGCTCATATTCAGAACGGCTGGATTGGCGCAAATTGCAGGCAAATTCCATCATTAAAGAGTAGAGCCTGCTGAAGCTGGCTGTGAGATACTTAACGCACTCTAAGACGGACCCCTTCATGCCCGAGCCAGCATCCAAGGCCAGTGGCGCAGCTCGACAGCACGATTTGACCGGCGCCATGGTAGGCCGCTTTCTCATACAGCACCGCCTCGGTTCCGGCGGCATGGGAGAAGTGTATCTGGCCGAAGACACCACGCTCCGCCGGGCTGTGGCTGTCAAGAGACTGTCGTCAGCATCGTCTGATGTATCGCGGCTGGTAAGAGAAGGCCAGCGGGCATCCGCACTGAATCATCCCAACATCGCCAGTATCTATGACGTCCTTGAAAACGGGGTCGAAGTACTGCTGGTCATGGAATATGTTGAAGGGACCACGCTGCGCGAGAAGCTGGCCGGCCCGATGACTCCGGAAGAGTTTCTGCCGATTGCCATTGAATGCGCCGAGGCGTTGGCGGCCGCGCACGAAAAAAACATTCTCCACAGTGACATCAAGCCGGAAAACATCATGCTGACCCCCGGCGGTCACGTAAAACTGCTGGATTTTGGCGTTGCCCGGCGCATACCTGGAGCTGATGACACTACTGACTCAGGGTCCCAGGCCTTCAGCACCATGGGCGTTGTGGGTGGGACCCTGGCTTATATGGCGCCGGAAGTTCTTCTGGGCGGCCTGCCGGATTTGCGTGCGGACGTTTTTGCTCTTGGCCTGGTCTGCTACGAGATGCTGGCGGGGAAACATCCTTTTCGTGGCGATTCCGAGCTGCCTGTGGGTGCGCGCATTATTCAGGAGACGGCGGCGCCGCTGGGCAAGCTGAACCAGAAAGTTCCGTCGCCGCTGGCGGATGTAATCGCCAAGGCCATGCAGCGCGAGCCAAAACAACGTTATGCCACCGCGCGGCCCATGGCATCCGATCTGGGTTTGATCCAGCAAGGAACAAAGCCAGTGCTGGCGGGTGGGACGTCCCCGCGCTCAGCGATGCGCCGCCGCGCGGCCATCATCGCGGCGATGCTTACTGTTGCGGCGGTGTTGGCATTTTCGTTGTTATTTACGGGAATACGGGCAAAGCTGGGACTGGGACAAGGTGTAGCAGGCGGACGGCCCGCCGGGACCGCGGCGCCAGTGCAACAGAATCTGGCTTTGCTGCCGGTGAGCGTCGCGGGCGACGATCCCACTTTGAAGGCTTTTGCCGATGGACTGGCCGTGAGCGTAGCGTCCAAACTGTCACAACTTTCTGAAAACCACACGCTGGAAGTAGTGAACAGCAGCCAGATACGCGACAAAAAAGTGACGACGCCGCAGGAAGCTTATCAACAGTTTGGGGCGAACACCGCCTTGCAGATGAATTTGCAGAAGGCCGGAGACATGATGCGTGCCAGTTATACCCTGATCGAGAGCAAGAGTGGGCGAACCATTGCAGGAGACACTGTCACGGTGCCTGCCAGCGATCCGTTTGCCTTGCAGGACCGGGTGGCCGGAAGCGTAATTAACGCGCTACGTATTCAGCTACGGCCAGATGAACAACTGGCTGTGAACATCCACGGCACGGCATTGCCGGCCGCATACGATTACTACTTGCAGGGCAAAGGATATCTGCAAGAGTATTCTGCGCAGCCGGAGCGGGTGGACCAGGCAGTGCAAGTGCTGAATCAGGCGCTGAAACTGGATCCCAACTTTGGTCTGGCGAAGGCCACGCGCGGCGAGGCGTACTGGGACAAATATCAACATACGAAGAACAAAGCCTGGATCGCATCCGCCAATGCTGACTGCAAAGGAGCGCTCAACCTGGCCAACGCCGGCGCCGCGGGGCACCTGTGTTTAGGTCTCTTAAACATTGGTACGGGAAAGTACGAAGAGGCAGCCACGGAATACCAGCGCGCTTTACAGCTGGACCCTGCCAATGATGACGCCGCCTTGGGACTTGCGCGCGCGTACACTTCACTCAACCGGCTGAACGAGGCAGAAGAGACTTACCAGAGCGCCATCAAATTGCGCCCGAACCATTACAAGACCTATGCCTGGCTCGGATTTTTTTACATCCAGCAGGCGCAATATGAAAAAGCAGCGCAAATTTATCAGAAGCTGACCACCTTGGCGCCCGAGAATCCTGAAGGTTATTACAACCTGGGCGCAGCGTATCTTTTTCTGGGACGGGACCAGGATGCCATTGCGGCCCTAGAGAAATCCATCAAATTGCGCCCTTCACCGGCAGCTTCCTCAAACCTGGGGACTGCATACTTTCGCGCTCGCAAATTTAAAGAGGCCGCTACCAATTACCGGGAAGCGATCAAGTCCGATCAGCAAAACGAGGACTTATGGAACAATCTGGGGAACTCGTATCGTTTCGGTGGACAGCGGGAGCAATCACACGCGGCGTTCCAGCAGTCCCTAGTTCTTGCTAACGAACAATTAAAGGTCAACCCGCGAGATGCCGCTTTGCTAGGGAGAGTGGCGTCGCTTTATGCTTTCCTTGGCCAGAAAAGTAAGGCTTTAGAACACCTGGATCGCTCGCTCCAGATCGGCAGGGGCGACAAGGACCTGTGGTACAACGCAGCCGACGTCTATAACGACCTGGGAGAAACCGCGGTGGCTCTGGAATGCTTGCAGAAGGCGATTTCGGCCGGGTATTCCCCTTCGACCATCGCCAAAGCGCCGACTTTTGACAATTTACGCAGCAATCCAACATTTCAACAGTTAACCGGCACAAAGTAGTTCAGCTTTCAACCGGAAACGGCGAGCACGCGTTCCAGATGTTTTTCGCTTCCGCAGGCCCCGCTCAATTTTGTTTTGAAAAGAAGGAGTAAATATGGCTACAGCAAGGCACTTGCATTTACATCTCAAGGATAGTTCAGCGCCTAACATTGATGTGTATTCAACCCCCGTAGTGGTCTATGCAGGAGAGACGTTTGATTGGACCATCAGCGGCCAGGACGGCCAGGCATCAGTAACGGTACAACCACTCGCCGGCCAATCCTGGCCCTTTAGCCCGTCTTCATTTTCGGTGACCCGGGGGAACGGCACTCCTGCGACTGTGACAGGCACGCCTGGGAATTACCATTTCCAGTGCAGTCCAGCCGCCCCCACCACGCCGCAAAGTCTCATTGTCGCCCAGGTGTATGCGCAGTGCGACAGTCCCCAAGCTGGGCAAGGGGGTTACTTCGCCTGGCAGAATACAGGCCAAGCTGCCATCGTCGTCAAAGAAGCAGCCGGCGTGAACACGGCATGGCCACTGGTACAGAATGCGCCGGTTATCATTCCAGGGAATACGACAATAATCGTGCAAGTGTCGGCGAACGCGACAATTGGCAATACCCCCATTGCAGTCACACTTCAACAAGGTGGTTCAGTAGTATGTCCCACCGAAACGAGTCCGGTAATCATCGTTACCGCCCCGAACAAACCCAAATAGCTTGCTCCCAGCGTGGCAGCAGCCGGACGGAGCGGATGGTCTCCGTCCGATGGCTGCCCCGATTCGGCTAATATGTCGCCCCGCAAACGGGGCTTTCGATTATTCCTCCTGGCACTTACCGCTAACCGGGCTGGCCTACCATTGTTTCGCGCCTGTGGGCTCAGAATCGCACCCCTTCCCCCAATACAGTAAAATGCCCAGTTGAGTCCGCGCGTCGCGCCGACCCTCCCGAAAAATTATGCGCAGCTTTGAGAGCCTTACAGAACAAGAAGTACTTGCCCTGGCGATCGCGTTAGAGGAAGAAGACGAACGCGTCTATAGCGATTTTGCCGAGAATTTCCGTAAAGATTTCCCCGCCACGGCAGCCATGTTTGAAGGCATGCGCGACGAGGAATCCACGCATCGGCGCAAGCTGATTGACCTGTACCGGACCAAATTTGGCGAACACATACCGTTGATCCGTCGCGGGGACGTAAAAGGCCTGGTCAGTCGCCGGGCCATCTGGTTGACGCAGCCGTTGCGTCCGGAAGCGGCGCGCCGGCAAGCCTCCACGCTGGAAGTGGAGACGCGGCTGTTTTATGAGAAAGCGGCATCGCGCACGCAGGACGCGAGCATTCGCCAGTTGCTGAACGATCTGGCGCAAGAAGAGCGCGAGCATGAGCAGCGCGCGGAGGAGTTGGGCCGGGATAAACTGGATGCCGGGACCCGCGGCGTGGAAGACGAAGCCAGCCGCCGGCTTTTCGTCCTACAGATCGTCCAGCCGGGACTGGCCGGCCTGATGGATGGTTCGGTCTCAACGCTGGCGCCGGTTTTTGCGGCCGCGTTTGCCCGGCATGAGTCGCACTTTGCCTTCCTGGTTGGTCTGGCGGCTTCGCTGGGCGCCGGCATCAGCATGGGTTTTGCCGAAGCGCTTTCAGACGATGGCAGCCTCACCGGCCGCGGGCATCCCTGGGTGCGTGGGCTGGTATGCGGTTTAATGACGACGCTGGGTGGGATCGGCCACACACTCCCCTTCCTTATACCGGCGTTCCGCATTGCGACAGTCGTTGCCGTGGTTGTGGTGATTGCGGAACTGGGGGCGATAGCCTGGGTGCGCCATCGCTACATGGAAACGCCGTGGGTCTCCGCCACGTTGCAGGTAGTCCTGGGCGGAACACTGGTTTTTGTGGCCGGCGTGCTGATTGGGAGTGCGTAGACCTCGGCAGTGCGGTCAGAGTAAAACAACGTCATCCCGAAGGCCGTGAGCGAGCACAAGTTTTCTTCATTGTGCGAGTCGGCCTGAGGGACCTTGTGTTTATTTTCAAACTCAAACGTGCGAAGTGCGGCGAAACGAATACTACTCGCGGGGCTCCACGTCCCAGCCGTCTTTTTTCATTTCGACGCGCAGCCAGCGTTGCAGGCTGGTACGCAGCGACGGAGAAATTTCGCCAAACTGGATTCCATATTGTCCGCTTTGGTTGGTCCACGTAACGCGTCCGGGGAGATCGACGGGTGCCTCAGTATTGTTGCCGGGAATCGGGAAGACCAGCGCAACCGGAGCGCCGGATTTCAACGGCTTTTCCGTTTTTACACCCGCGCCGCCGGCACTGATGTTGAGCAGTATGGCGTCAAAGAGTTCGCCAGCATACTTCATCTTGATGGGGAGTTCGAGTTGAGCACGATAATAACGCTGCTGGTTAAGGCTAAGGCTGCCGGACGGATCTTCCAGTCCGGCCTCGCGATAAACCTTGAGCTTTCGAATGAGGGTGCGCCGTGAAATGCCCAGCGCCTCAGCGGCTTTTCCCTGGTTGCCGCCGCTGTTATCGAGCGCGTGCAGGATCGCGCGTTTTTCCACCTGGTCCAGGTCGGCGTCCGTGGCAATATAACGCGGGCGTGAATTGACTGAATCGGGAAAACGCAGATCGGAAGCGGTGATTTCAGATTGTGCGTCCCTGGCCTGCAACACGGCGCCAAAGACCACGTTTTTCAGTTCGCGAACGTTCCCGGGCCACGCGTAACTGCACAGCGCGTCGATGGCGTCGCGGCTGAAGCGGGATTCAGGATAGTGCTGGTGCAACACCTGCTCGGCGATTCCCACTATATCCTCGGGACGCTCGCGCAAAGGTGGGACTTCGAGCTTGAATTGGGCGAGCCGATGAAAGAGATCGCTGCGAAAGCGTCCGGCTTTTACCAGGTCTTCAAGTTGCTGGTT
>Ga0209488_10002313_pt1 | contig 15709 bp, 12 predicted proteins | sample Rivendell_Oct201_8_FD_188349 | JGI IMG/M metagenome (GOLD analysis project Ga0209488, IMG submission 188349) | Vadose zone soil microbial communities from the Eel River Critical Zone Observatory, Northern California, USA -... | ecosystem: Environmental > Terrestrial > Soil > Vadose zone >... | reverse complement strand
CTCGCGCCAGTGCCACGGCTTGCATGCGTTGATCAGCGCGACCGAATGGGTGAGATCGCCGGCCTTGCGCCGTTCCGGCGGAATGGCGGGGTCGGCGTTTGAATCCCACGATCCCTCGATGAACTGGATCGAATTAATCGGGTCTGTGCGGGTGATCATGGCCCACAGCATGTGGTCGAGATTGGTGACATCGACGTCGTCGTCGCACACCACGATATATTTCGACGCATAGGCGGAAGCGCCGCATTGCGCCGCGATGTGGGCGGCCTGCACGGCATGGCCGGGATAGCGCTGCGTGATCGACACGGCATGCAACATGCGGGCGCCGCCGACTTCATGACACCAGACCTGATGGATGCCTGGAACGCCGGCATTGACCATGTTCTGCTTGATCATGGCGGAGCGCATGACGGCGCGGTAGCGCGCCATCTCGTCGGGGCCCGCACCCATCGGCGGCACGCCCAGCAGGATCGGATCGTTGCGATGGTAGATCGCCTTGATGTCGATCACATGCATCTGGCGCACGCCGCCCGCATAGTGTCCGGTCCATTCGCCGAACGGACCCTCGGCATGTTTTCTGTCGGGGTCCACAAAGCCTTCGATGACGATTTCGGCGTTGGCCGGGATCGGCAGGCCCGTAATTTTGCCGCGCACCATTTTGGTCGGGCGCCCGCGCATGCCGCCGATGATGTCGAGTTCGAACACACCGTAGGGCGCCTCGATGCCGCCATAGAAGAAGGAGAGCGGATCGCCGCCGACCACCATGGCAATGGGGAGGGGCTCGTTGCGCTTGAAGGATTTCTCACGGTGGATCCAGCCGTGATGGCCTTTGGCCATGACGAGACCGACGGTCTTTTTGTCGTGCACCTGTGCCCTATAGGCACCCGCATTGAGCCAGTGCTCCTCCGGGTCACGCGTGATGCTGAAGGTGCCGGTGCCGATATAGCGGCCGCCGTCCTTTTCGTGCCAGACCGGGGAGGGGAATTTCGTGACGTCGATGTCGTCGCCCATCATGATGTTTTCAAAAATGGGACCGTCTTCGACCATCTCGTGCGGAATGATCTTGGCATCCTTGAGATAGGCCTCCCGATAGGCGTCGCTGAGTTCCCATTTGGTGAGGTGATCCGGGAACCCGAGCGTCATGTTGCGGCGTACGCCCGCGAACATATTGAGCAGGAGGCGAAAGCCCTTGGGGCTGCCGGGCACTTCGTCGAACACCACGCAAGGACCGTGTTCGGCCCGCAGGATCGCTTCCGCGACCAGCCCCATATCCTCCTGCCAGGACGCCCCCTTGATGTGTCTCACCTCTCCGAGCCGTTCGGCGTGCGCCAGCCACTCGCGCAGATCGTCGTAGGCGATGTGGGCCGCAACGTTGCTTGCCTCGGGCATTTCAAATCTCTCTTGTAGGATGGGTAGAGCCATTTTTTCGCGCGTCTCTGACGCGCCGAAAAAATGGCGAAACCCATCAAAGGTCGCGTCGCAAGATTGGATGATGGGTTTCGCGACAACGCGTGAAGAACGCGTTATCGCTCTACCCATCCTACATCCTACGTTTTCGCGGCTCGGATATACGCTATTGTTCCAGCGATAGCACAGTTCGAAAGGCCAAGAATTCGTGAAACACAGCGCTGACCGGATCCTGACCACCCATTGCGGGAGCCTGCCGCGCCCGCGCGAACTGTGGGTGCCGCTCCATTTCAAGGATGCGGGCCGGACCCTCGACAACGCCGAGCTTGCAACCCGGGTACGCCAATCGGTGGCCGACGTGGTTCGTAAACAGGCTCAGCATGGTGTCGATATCGTCAACGACGGAGAGCACAGCAAGGCGAGTTTTGCGAGCTATGCCCGTACGCGTATTGGCGGTCTTGAAGCCACCAGCGAGCCGCGTGGGCGGCTCGGCGACGTCTCGCGCGATGCGCTTGCGTTCCCGGCCGTCTACGAAGAGATGAAATCGATGTATGCGGCGCGCCAGGCGGCACTCGGGCGGCCGCGCGGGATGACGGCGCTGATTTGCACCGGCCCTATCCGATATGTCGGCCAGGCAGACCTCAAGACCGATATCGAGAACCTCAAATCCGCGCTCGGCGGAGCGCGTGCGGAAGAATCCTTCATCACCGCGATTTCGCCGACCAATCTCGAAATGTATTTCGCGAACCATTTCTATGGTTCGGACGAGGAATATCTGGCGGCGCTTGGCGACGCCATGAACGAGGAATATCGCACCATTGTCGATGCCGGATTTTTGTTGCAGATCGACGATCCGCGCCTGATCACCCACTACAACCGCACGCCCCACATGAGCATCGAGGACTGCCGCAAATTCATTGCGGTACGCGTGGAGGCGGTCAATCATGCATTGCGCGGCATCGCGGCCGACCGCGTCCGCTTCCACACCTGCTACAGTGTCAACGTCGCACCACGCGTCCACGATCTCGAACTCAGGCACTACGTCGATCTCATGCTCAAGATCAACGCGCAGGCTTTTTCCATCGAGGCCGCCAATCCGCGTCATGAGCACGAGTGGCAGGTCTGGAAGGAAGTGAAGCTGCCGCCTGATCGCATTCTCATCCCAGGCGTGGTGTCGCATTGCGTCTACCAGGTCGAACATCCCGAACTCGTGGCGCAGCGGATCGAGCGCTTCGCGGGCGCCGTTGGTCGCGAGAACGTCATCGCCGGCAATGACTGCGGCTTTGCGACATCTGCGGCCGGCGACGAAGTGCATCCGGACGTCGCCTGGGCTAAACTCGATGCGTTGTCGGAAGGGGCGCGGATCGCGAGCAAGAGGCTGTGGGGGTGACATGCTCAAGCATGCGACATTCAAGGCTTTCAACTTCCAGAAGTGGATTGCGGAGAACCAGCAGTTTCTCAAACCGCCGGTCAGCAACAAGCAGCTGTTCGATCATCCGACAGGCATGACCGTGATGATCGTCGGCGGCCCCAATGCCCGAGTCGATTTCCACGACGATCCGGTCGAGGAATTCTTCTATCAGCTCAAGGGCGACATGGTGCTCAAGATTGCCGAGGGCGGGAAAATCTATGATGTGCCGGTGCGCGAAGGCGATGTCTTCATTCTGCCGCCGCATGCGCGCCATTCTCCCCAGCGCCCGGTCCCCGGTTCCGTCGGTCTCGTGGTCGAGGGCACAAGGCGCGATACCGATATCGACGGCTTTGAATGGTTCTGCTTCGATTGCGGCGCAATGATCCATCGTGTCGAAGTGCACGTGAAGGACATCGTCAAGGACCTGCCGCCGCTGTTCGCGGCCTTCTACACGGACACCACCGCGCGCACTTGCAAGTCATGTGGCGCGGTTCATCCAGGCAAGGAGCCGCCGCCGGGGTGGGGCGCGATTTAAATTTTGCACCGAGCCTTTAAAGCCGTACGCCGACGGAACCCTGGACGGACAGGTCGATAAGATATAGTTGTACTACATTATAATCTTGATCAGGGTTTCTAATGATATCTTTGACGCTCCGGCAGTTGCATTATTTCGACGCGCTGGCGCGGATCGGTCATTTCGGCCGAGCCGCCGAGGCCTGCGCGGTCACGCAGCCCGCGCTCTCTATGCAAATCCACGAACTGGAGGCGCAGCTTGGCGTTGCGCTGTTCGAGCGCGGCCGCAAGCGCATCGTGTTGACCGAGGCTGGACGCGCGATTGCCGGGAAGGCGGCCCGCATTCTCATGGACGCGCAGGACCTGATCGACGTCGCCCGCCACCGCAACAAGGTGCTGTGCGGAACGCTTCGCTTCGGCGTCATTCCGACTGTCGGGCCCTATTTGCTGCCGGCGCTGCTGCCGAAATTAAGCGAGGCATTTCCCGACCTCGAATTGCATGTGCGCGAGACGCAGACGAGCGTGCTTCTCGCCGAACTGTCCGACGGCAAGCTTGACGTCGTATTCCTGGCATTGCCGATCGCCATTCCGGAACTGGAGAGCCGGGACCTCATCGAGGACAAGTTCCTGTTGGCGGTGCCGAGCGATTACCAGGGCAAAGGGCGCGTGGTCGTGACGGAAGATTTCCTTCGACACCAACGTCTGCTGCTGCTCGAGGAGGGGCACTGTTTTCGCGACCAGGCATTGATCTTTTGCGGCCTGCAGCAATCGAGCGCCCTCAACACGATGGGTGCGTCGACCTTCGCCACGATCGTGCGCATGGTGGCGAACGGCCTCGGTATTACGTTCCTGCCGGAAATGGCGGTCTCAACCGAGATCCGATCCAAGGAAATTCGGGTGCTGCGGCTGGCCGCGCCTGAGCCCAAGCGCACCCTCGGCCTCGTTTGGCGCAAGACGTCGGCGCGCAAGCAGGATTTCGAAGTGCTTGGAAAGTTGATCGCAAAGCTCAAGATTTGAATCGCAGTTGGTGAATGCGTTACGTTGTGTGAGTCGATGACCTGTCGGTTGACTCGGTCAGCTCCCTCTCCCCTTTGGGGGCGGCAAAGCCGCCGAGAGGGTTGGGGTGAGGGGACCCAAACTCCATCATTGGTACGCGACCCCCCGTAGCTCTTTGCCCAGCAGAATTCGAATTTGTTTGAATTCCACAATCCTAACGAATGACCAAAGTTGGACAGCTTGCGACTTTTGACGGGGCGAGGGGGATTCGGGACCTGTCGAGAAACTGTGTCCCCTCACCCCAACCCTCTTGGCGGCTCCGCCGCCCCCAGAGGGGAGAGGGAGTCGCACCGAGCCGCGTCTTACGTCGTGCCCGACGACGGATTGGCCGTACATTCTTGTTTCTTCAGCTTCTTTCTTAATTCACGCTTAGTCCGAGCGTCGTCTGGATCTGATTGATGATCGGTTTCGGTGTTCCGAGCACCTGGCGAACAATGTCCTGGACCTGTTCGCCGGTCAGCGGATCAATCTCGGCGTTGAGTTTCGCGGCTTCGGCCAGGAAGACCGGGTCCCGCATTGTATCGTCGAAGGCGCGCCTTAAGATCGCTACGCGCTCCGGCGGCACGCCCGGTGGAACGGTGACTGGGCGGGCGATGGCAACGGCCTTGGACATGAAAGAAGCGATCGGTTCGCGGGCGGGGTCGCCCTTCACGCGATCGAGGAACAGCGGCACATGCGGCAGGTCGCGATCTTTTTTCAGGCCGGTCTGAATCAACACATTGAGCATGCCGTCGCGGATCTCATTTTGCATGGTTGCCTTGTAGCCGGCCCAGGTATTGTTGCCGCGGCCATCGACTTCACCCCGCTTCATCGCAAGATCGATGTGTGCGCCGCCCAGATAGCCGTAGACGACCTTGAACTTGGTGCCGAGCACGGCGTTGTAGATCGCGGGCCCGACGACCGAGCCGCCGCCGGCACCGCTCGCGCCGACGACGGTTTCGTGCGCGATCGCATCGTCAAGCGTCTTGATGCGCGAGGTGTGCCACGTCACCGTGACGTTGTTCGATTGCGTGAAGCTGCCGAGCCAATGGAAATTGCCGATCGACGTCTGCAGGCCACGCTGGCCGGTCGCTTCGTATATCAGCAGCGCCTGGCTCGCGACCGCGATGAACGTGCCGTCCTGCGGCGCCAACATGGCGGCATGGTTGATCGCGAGAATGCCGCCGGCGCCCGGCTGGTTGATGGCCGTGAAGCGTGGATTGCCGGGGATGTGGCGGCCATAGTGCCGGCTCAAGAGTCGCATGTAGACGTCGTAGCTGTCGCCCGGAGCCCCATAGGTCGAAATCGTAATGGACTTTCCGGCGTAGAAGTCGTCGGCATGGATGGCGGAGGGGAAAGTCGTCGCAACTGCAGCTAGCGCAGCCGCAATAACCGGGCCCGATGACAGCTCGCGCATGGTTGATCTCACAGTGTGAGGTCACCGCCCGCAACTGAGCGAGCGCACGACCAAGAGGCAGCGATCCAGTGGCCTGGCATTGACGTCGTAGAGGGTACCATGCCAATCGGCGCCTTCGCGCTGCCAAATCATATAGCCGAAGCCCAGCCGGGTGACGGAGGAGGCAACGGTCTTCCCGTTTATGTCGGCACCGACCATGCTCATCGGTGCCACGTTGTCCAGCCTGTCGCCGCCCGTGCCGACGACGAGTTGTGGCGGGCGAGATTCGCCGAAGTCGATGGCCTGGAAGAAATGCACATGTCCGGCGACATGCATGCGCACACCGTCAGGCATTATTGGTCCAAAGGCCAGTTCCTGCACTTTGTTGTCGATGACGTTGCGCGTTCCGCCGCTGTTGCGGTCTGGAACCGCGACGATGGCGTTCAGCGGACGATGTGTTGCCAACCAGGCCTCGGCTGGAATTTTATCGGCCGCGCCCATGAATTGTTGTCGCAACGCGTCGGCCATGGGAGCGGCATCGCCGCGAGGGTCGGCGGCGGCGGCCGTGTCGGCTACGACCACGCCGAAATCGCCGGCTTTCGCGACATAGACGCCTGTCAGGTCGCGGCAGGTATCCTCCATTGGAGCAGGATGCAGAAAACGGAACCAGCCCTCGCCGGCGCGCACGCAGTCCTCGTGATTACCACGCACCATGATCCACGGGGCAGCGGCAAGGAGTGGTGCGGCAGGCTCGAAAAAATCGGCATACCAGGCGTCGAAACCGTAGCCATATGGACTGCCCGCGCAGCCGCTGCGGTTCACCGGGCAGGCATTCTCGCGGTAATGGTAGTCGCCCACGTGAATGACGAGATCGGGCTGGGCGGCGGCGGCGAGGGTCGCTATGCGTGCAAAGGGCCAGTCCGTCGGGTCGTTGCAATCCTGCGCTGTCGCGCCGAGCAGGCGGCAGCCGGTGTCGCCAAACACCAGGATGCGACGTGGATTACCCCGCGGCAACGGCAACGCGTAGCCATCGAGCAATGCGGTTTGTGCGCCTTGTGGCACCGCCACCTCGCAACTTCGCACGGGGAATTCTGCTGGCTTTACGTTGCCAAGGGGTTGTGCCGGTTCGGCACGGACCGTCATAGGCACGTCAGTGCCATCGAATACGACCGAGGGACAGTCCCCATCGGTGATGGCGCGCGCGCTGGCAATTCCATCGGACCCGAGCTGGACCCATTGCGCAAAAATTGTCGCATGCGCGGAGCGGAACGGAAGGGCCACGACCAGGGACAAAACGGCGCCGATCAATGCTTTATTAAGCCACATGCTATCCTCCACACAATCATATATCTCTAATGACATAAGGCAAATTGGACAACTATTCTCGTTCGAGCCGCCAAGTAAATGTTCAAGGGGCGCATCAGGTCATTATTCCGTCATTTCAAGAATGGCGTGGCGCTTCGCGCTGTTCCGTCGGCTCCTTCTCTCCGTTCTTGCCCGGACAACTGAATAATGGAACATATCCATTCGACCCACCAGCGGAATTGTGGCGCCAATGCACATGCATTCGCACTTTTCTCCGCGTCGGGAAGACGGTTGGAAATCCGCGGCCGGGCGGGATGCCGCCCTGCGGCGCCCTGCGGGCGACAAGGTTGACATTCGACGTCCGACCCGCAAAGTCAGCGCCGATGACACATGCAAGAGGCAACGAGTTGCGTTGATCAATTCATCAGGTATTCACCCGTGAACGACTGGATCGAAAGACTGTTCGAGAAGCCCGCGCTTGCCGCGATGGGGCATGGGCAGAGCGTGGCCGATGCCAACCTGGGATTGGGATGGATTTATTACGGGCTGGCGCGCGTGATCCGTCCGAAAACAGTTGTCGTGATTGGTTCGCATCGCGGGTTTGTGCCTCTGGTTCTTGGCAAGGCCTTGAGCGACAATCTCGACGGTGGAAAGGTGGTATTTATCGACCCATCTATGGTGGATGACTTTTGGAAGAGTCCCGCGGAGGTGCTGGAGCATTTTGTGCAGTTCGGTGTTACAAATATCGAGCATCACCTCATGACGACGGAGCAATTCACGCGGACGGAGGCCTATTCTTCCCTTGGATCGCTCGGGATGGTTTTCATCGACGGATATCACACCGAAGAAGCCGCACGATTCGACTACGATGCATTCGAGGGGCTGTTGGCACCACAGGGGGTTATCCTGCTGCATGATTCCGCTGCGTGCGAGATCTCGGGCATGTACGGCCCCGAGCGGCGCTATCGACGGACGGTAAAATTGTTCGTCGACAAACTCAAAGAGGATGAACGACTGCAAGTCTTCGATCTTCCGTTCGATCAAGGCGTGACGCTCGTCCGCAAATTGCCGGTGGAAGAGGGGAGCGCGGGAGCCTAACCATGGCACAGACAGCCACTTCGCCCGCAGGCGATTTCTGGGCAATCACTACTTACTTTAATCCGGCGCGCTACCGACGCAGGCTTTCGAACTTCAAGATTTTTCGCAAATACTTGAATGTGCCCCTCCTCGCCGTCGAATGGAGCTACTCGGACGATTTCGAGTTGCAGGATCACGACGCGGACATTCTTGTTCGGCTGCATGGCGGTGCTGTGCTATGGCAGAAAGAACGGCTGCTCAATTTGGCACTGAAGGCATTGCCGAATAGCTGCCACAAGGTAGCGTGGCTCGATTGCGATATTATCTTTCAGCAAGATAACTGGGCGCAGTCGGCCAGCATGCTACTGGATCGTGTTTCACTGGTCCAACTTTTCAAGTGCGTGCACCACCTCCAGGAACATTGGCGACCCGGTTTTCCAACGACGGATGTGGAGCGCTCGCGGCCGTCCGTGGCCTATATGGTGTCATCCGGAATGTCTGCGGTGAATTCTTTTACCAAGGCCGCTCAATCCGACGACGAGGTTCCTTCGCGGGGCTTTGCCTGGGCGGCACACCGCGAACTGCTGGACCGGCATGGATTTTACGACGCGTGCATCATCGGCAGTGGCGACGGTGCCCCCGTTTCTGCGGGATACGGGTGTGTGGATGCTTTCATGGATCGCCAATACATGAACGAGCCGCAGCGCAGGCGATTTCTTGCATGGGCCGAACCGTTTCGCGAAACCGTCAAGGCCGAGATCGCAGTCCTCGAAACGGATATTCTTCATCTTTGGCACGGGAGCAGGGCTGACAGAGCTTATGTGGCTCGACACGAAGGGATGCAACAATTCGGGTTCGATCCGTTCAAGGACATTGTGATCGAGGAAAACGGCTCGTGGGGCTGGAACACGGACAAGCCCGACATGCACGACTACGTTCGCAATTATTTTTTATCACGTCGCGAAGACGGTTAGTTTTTGTGATCGCGTCCGCAGCCCCGAGGATGACGGGGTTGACTTTCGTAGCCCGAGCCGCAAATTCTGCGCTGATGACAAGCGCAATAAACCGCGAATTGCAACAAATTCGCATCATCAGGATCGACCCTGTGAAGGATTGGATCGAAAAGCTGTTCGAGAAGCCCGAACTGGCGAAGATGGGGTACGCGCAGACCGTGGCCGATGCCAATCTCGGACTGGGATGGATCTACTACCAGTCGGCAGCGGGAACCTGAACGTGGCAGCGGCATCAGCCCCACCGGCCGGCGATTTCTGGGCCATTACGTCCTATTTCAATCCCGTTCGCTACCGGCACCGGCTTTCAAATTACAGGACCTTCCGCAGGCATTTAAATATGCCCCTCATCGCCGTCGAATTGACCTACGCGGATGACTTCGAACTGCAGGACGATGATGCCGACGTTCTCGTCAGACTCCGTGGCGGCGCAATGCTGTGGCAAAAGGAGCGATTGCTCGATCGTGCGCTGAGGGAACTGCCGGAAGAATGCCGCAAGGTCGCGTTGCTTGACTGCGACATCATCTTTCGCGCGGACCAGTGGACCGAGTCAGCAAGCCGTCTTCTTGACGAAATTCCGTTGATCCAGCTGTTCAAGCACGTGCACTATCTTCCTGCGCATTGGAACCCCTCGTGCCCGACGGATGAGTGCGAATTTTCGCGGCCCTCCTGCGCTTATGCAATGTCATCTGGGGTGCCAGCAGCGGATTGCCTCGCCCACAACGTGGACAGCCGCATCACGACGGCGTCAACAGGTCATGCCTGGGCAGTGCGTCGGGAACTCCTGGATCGGCATGGCTACTACGATGCCTGCATCGTGGGCGGTGGTGATCGTGCCGTCATTTCCGGGGCCCTTGGTTGTTGGGAGAGGCTGATGGAACGGCACTGCATGAGCGAACCCCAGCGGCAACATTATCTGGCCTGGGCCGAATCGTTTTATGGTTCAGTTTGCGCCGAAACGTCATTCATCGAGGGTGACATCCTTCATCTCTGGCATGGGGACATCAGTCTCCGGGCCGGGCGCACTCGCCACGAAGGTTTGCAGCGATTTTGCTTCGATCCGTTCGAGGACATCGCGATCCTGGAAAATGGCAGCTGGAGCTGGAATACCGACAAGCCGGAAATGCATAATTACGTTCGCGGTTACTTTTCGTCGCGTCGGGAGGATGGCTAGCGTATGGGACGGCGGGGGCATATTGCCGAACTCCACCGTGCATATGTGCGCGACTGTCACTCCTTGCGGCGTGAAGACGGTTAGTCCCATGGCGCAAGGAACGGGATCGCCCCATTCTGCAGACACCCACGAGGACTTCGCGAGGCAGGTCGGCGCCTTCGGGCACATGCTCTCAATGGCGCAGTGGCTTTCGCCGCAGGAACTCGAGGCATCCCAGGCCCAGCTTACGTTCAAACTGTTGCAGCACGCGCGACGGACCACGCCGTTTTATCGGGATCGGCTGGACATGGATATTGGTTCTCCGGCCAAGATCAAGGAAAGATGGCGCGATATTCCAATTCTGACGCGTTCGCAGGCCATGCAGAATCGACTGAAACTCATCAGTCGGAAACCGCCGCGCGACATGGGGCCCGTCAGCGAGGGCAAGACCTCCGGTTCCACCGGCCTCCCTTTCGTGTTCAAGAAGAATGGCGCCATGGACATTGTGTCGACCGCGCTGACGGAACGCATGTTCGCCTGGTGGTCGATGGATGGCAGGAAGTCATTGGCGCAGATATCCAGTGACGGCACCGGGTCGCGCGACGGCCGGATCACTTACGGGTGGCATTCGCGCCATGGTGACGGCATCAAATATTTCATGGGAACGTACGGGGACACCGAACTCTATCTGCAGTGGTTGACGGGGTGTCGCCCGCACTATCTCGGGACCTATCCTGCCATTCTGAAGGAATTGGCCCGGATGGTGTTGGACCGTGGTAGCGATCTCAGGTTCGAGCGCTTGTTCTCGTTTGCGGCGGTGCTCGACCAGGAGACACGCGATCTATGCCGGTCGGCGTTCGGTGCGGAGATCGCCGATACCTATGGCACACAGGAAGTCGGTCACATTGCGGCTCAATGTGCCCAATGCGGAAACTATCACACAAGTGCTGAAGCCGTGATCGTGGAGGTGCTCCGGGATGACGGCACGCCTGCAGCGCCCGGTGAGACCGGTCGCGTCGTGGTCACGCCCTTATATGGATATGCCATGCCGCTTATCCGCTATGCGCTTGATGATATGGCAGAGGTCGCCCCGGCGCCCAATTCTTGTGGGCGTGCGCACCCGACACTACGCCGGATCCTGGGCCGTTCGCGTAATCTGTTCCGGTTCCGGGACGGTCAGTCGATATGGCCCGTCGCCAGCAGTTTCAGGCTTTCGCAGTTCCTTCCTCTCGCGCAATTCCAGGTCGTTCAGCTTGATTTCGATCGGATCGAAGTCCGCTACGTTCCGGATACGAGCGACCGGCAACCGGATGTGGAGGGACTTACGCAGCGCATGCGCGCGGTGTTGAGGCAGGAGGTCGACGTCACTTTGCGCAGGGTCGAGCGGGTCGAGCGAACGGCGAACGGCAAGCTGGAAGAATGCCTGAGTCTCATCCCCGTCCCCGAAGGCAACCCGGTAGGGGACAGGCCATCCGGCAGCTGTTAATCTCCTCAGGGAGCTTGATTCCGCACGACTTTTCGTTCTGTGGAGGCCTCGCTTTGAGGTGTTGCTCAACGGTTACACAAAAAATGTATTTTGCTTTTGTGGGGACAACTCCCTGACACGCGAGGAATTTCGACGGTACTATAGCCGAAGATATTTTCGAATCCAGGGGGGTCTCCCATGAAACGATTTGCTTTGGTGCTGCTCGCGACATCGGCCATGAGCGCACTTGCTTTCCAACCCGCCTCGGCAGCGGATCTCCCGCCACGACCAGCTCCGGTCTTCAAGGCACCGGTGGTCGTTCCTGCTCCCGTATATAATTGGACCGGCTTCTACATTGGTATCCATGGTGGTGGCGCCTGGGCAGACAAGAAATGGGAGGATACGAGCACGAGCTGCATACCTGTAGGGGGCTATAGTCTTATCTCAGGAGCCTGTGGCGACCAGGGATCGCATAAAGCAAAAGGTGCGCTCGGCGGCGGGCAAGCCGGCTTCAACTTGCAGGCCGGCAACTTCGTCTTCGGTATCGAGGGCCAGTGGAGTTGGTCGAGCCTCAAGGGCAGCAATAGCAGGAGTGTTAATGGCGTCATAAACTTCGGCGGAGGCAATGATGGATTGTCGCTATTGACCGGGTTGTCGACCCGCGTGCGCGACCTCGGCACGATTGCAGGGCGACTCGGCGTGGTTGTGGGAACGAGCGGGGCTGTGCTGCTGTTCGTCAAGGGCGGCGGAGGGTTTGCCGACGACAAATTCACCGCAACAACGACGGGATCGTGTGATAACACAGGCAATTGCAACTCAAATCCCGATTTTACGGCCACTTGGACCGGTAAGCAGTTTCGTTGGGGGTGGATGGCCGGTGGCGGTGCCGAGGTCAAGCTGACACAGAACGTATCCGTCAAGGCCGAATACAATTTCCTTGATCTGGGACGGCGCGATGTGACTCTCACCGGCGAGATCTGTACACCCACCTGTACTTCGAGTTCGAGGACCTTCTCGATTGATCAGAACATTCATCTGTTCAAGGTGGGCCTCAATTATTCCTTCGGCGGCGCAGCCGTGGGGTATTGATCGACACCTCGACGTCAGTTCCCAAGAAAAATGCGGCACCGTGTTTGGTGCCGCGTTTATTGGTAGATTACGCCCGACCAATCCTTTGCGGTCGGAGCAGCAGCGGGCCATATCGACTTTCGATTGTGATCCAACGAATTCTCGTTCATGCTCCTGCGCAAAAGACGCTAATCACCAGAATAGGCATACAGGCTGGGAACTTTGCAGTGGCATCGGCGTGCAATTCATCAGCTGGCGATTTCTGGGCCATCACTTCCTACTTCAATCCAGTGCGCTATCGACGCAGGCTTTCGAACTTCAAGATATTTCGCAAGCATTTGACTGTGCCCCTGGTCGCCGTCGAATTGGCTTATTCTGACGACTTCGAACTGAAGGAACAGGACGCGGACATTCTCGTGCAGCTGCGTGGCGGTGCGGTGTTATGGCACAAGGAACGGCTGCTCAATGTTGCGCTCAAGGCTTTGCCGCGGAGCTGTCGCAAGGCCGCTTGGCTCGATTGCGACATCGTTTTCCGTTCGCAAGATTGGGCGCAGTCCGCGAGCGCACTGCTTGAGCGGATGCCATTGGTGCAGCTTTTTAAACTAGTGCACGACATGCCAGCGCATTGGGACCCGGCATGTTCCCCAACGAAAGTGGATTTCACGCGGCCATCAGCGGCCTCCATGGTGGCGTCGGGAATCCCGGCCGCATCATGCGTTGCTCGTTCCCTTGACCGCCGCGCTGGCACGGCTGCACCCGGTTTTGCCTGGGCCGCACGCCGCGAGCTTCTGGATCGGCACGGATTTTACGACGCTTGCATCGTGGGCGGCGGCGATAGCGCCATGGTCTGCGGGGCCCATGGGTGCCCAAACGAATTGGCGGATTGTCATCACATGAACGAGCGCCAGCGGCAGCGCTATCAAAACTGGGCCGAACGACTTTACGGGTCAGTCAAGGCCGAGACTGCATTTGTTGATGGAGATATCTTTCACCTCTGGCATGGGGACATGCGTGATCGCGCCGGCCGTACACGGCATGAAGGTCTGCGACGATTTCGTTTCGATCCGTTCAACGACATTTCGATACAGGAAAATGGTTGCTGGCGTTGGAATACCGACAAGCCGGAAATGCATCATTACGTCCAGGACTACTTTATCTCGCGTCGGGAAGACGGATAGATCGGACTGACGGGCGAAGGAGCAATTCTCATGGCATTGCGCTATGGCTTGCATATGTCTCGCGCCGCCCTGATCGCCGCAAGCAGCCTTTCCGGCGTCACCGGCAATTCCCTTAAGCGAACCTTGAGCGGACGTAGCGCGTCTTCGATAGCCGACACGATTGCGGGCGGTGCGCCGATGGTGCCGCTTTCGGCCGCGCCTTTGACACCGAGCGGATTGAGCGGGGTCGGCGATTCCATATGATGGATTTCGATTGAAGGCACGGCGTCGGACGTGGGCAGGAGATAGTCCGCGAAGGTCACGGTGAGCGGCTGGCCGTCTGTGTCGTAGCGCATGTGCTCGAACAGTGTCATGCCGATGCCGTGCACGACGCCGCCATGGACCTGGCCTTCGACCATCATGGGGTTGATCATATGGCCGCAGTCATGGACCACCACGTAGCGCGTGATCCGCACATGGCCGGTTTCAGGATCGACCTCGACCTCGGCGACGTGGCTGCCGTTCGTATAGGTGATGGCCGGCGGCTGATAATCGGACGTGGCAGCGAGCCCCGGCGCAATGCCAGCCGGCAATGAGAAGCCGGCGACGCCGGCCAACGCATTGGCAATCTCGCCCAGTGTTCGCTTCAATCCGGCGACCCCTTTCACGCGCACCGTGCCGTCGATGATTTCAAGATCGTCGGCCGAGACTTCCAGCATGGCGGCGGCCGCCTGCTTGGCTTTGCCGGCGAGCGCACGGGCAGCGATGTGCACCGCGTTTCCGGCCGTCACCGCCTGCCGGCTCGCATAGGCGCCGTGGCCGAGCGCGCTTGCCGCAGTATCGCCGGAGATCACGTGCACGTCGTCAGGGCGCACCCCAAAGGCATCCGCGGCGAGCTGCGCCAGCATCGTGTGCGTCCCCTGGCCCTGCGCGGCCGCGCCGGTCGACACGATGATCTTGCCCGAGGGGCCGATGCGGACGGTCGCGCTCTCGAACGGGCCGCGTCCGGTTCCTTCCACGTAGTTGGACAGGCCGATGCCGATGAGGCGGCCTTCGCCGCGTGCTGCCGCGCGCCGTGTCGGAAAATCCGACCAGCCGGCGGCGTCGAGCGCGCGCTTCTGGCATTCCGGATAATCACCGCTGTCATAGGTCATCGGCAGTCCGTCGCGCGTCACCACCGATGTCACATAGGGCATCTGGTCATGCGGCACGAGATTGCGACGCCGCACTTCATCGCGCGTCAGATTAAGTTCGTCGGCGATACGATCGAGCAGGCGTTCCATCACGAACGTGCCCTGCGGCCGCCCGGCGCCGCGCGAAGACGTCGCCGCCACCATGTTGGTGAGGCACGCCGATACTTCGAGGCTCAATGCTGGCAGCACGTAGGGCCCGAGCAGGTTGCTGGTGGCATTCTGCGGCAACGACAGGCCCGAAGGTGTGTACGAGCCGTGATCATGCTGGAAATGGCCGCGGATCGCGAGCAGCTTTCCGTCAGCGTCCACCGCGACTTCGACATTCCAATGCTGCTCGCGCTCGTGATTGGTGGCCGTGAAGGCTTCGCGGCGATCCTCCACCCATTTGATGGGTTGGCGAAGGAGCCAGGCCGCAGCCGGTATGACGACCTCTTCAGGGTAGAATGGATTCTTCGGTCCGAAGCCGCCGCCGACATCCGGCGCGATGACACGCACCTGATGTTCGGGCAGGCCGAGCAA
>Ga0209488_10002312_pt1 | contig 15716 bp, 11 predicted proteins | sample Rivendell_Oct201_8_FD_188349 | JGI IMG/M metagenome (GOLD analysis project Ga0209488, IMG submission 188349) | Vadose zone soil microbial communities from the Eel River Critical Zone Observatory, Northern California, USA -... | ecosystem: Environmental > Terrestrial > Soil > Vadose zone >... | reverse complement strand
GCAGCTGCGCCGTCCAGGGAGAATGTTCCGATGGTTTGAAAACCACCGTGTTGCCGTACACCAATGCGGGCGCGGCCTTCCATAACGGGATTGCGACGGGGAAGTTCCACGGCGTGATCAATCCGGTGACACCAAGACTCACGCGCTCGGTGTAGAGCAGCGTATTCGCGTTGACGGACGGCAGTACTTCACCGACGCTGCGCAAGCCTTCAGCGGCGAAGTAGCGCAGGATCATCGCGCCGCGCCCGGTCTCTCCGTTGGCCTCTGCCAGCGACTTGCCTTCTTCGCGGGTCAGCGCGACGGCGATTTCGTGTTGTCGCGCGGAAACTTTGTCTGCGGCCTTGTAGAGATATTGAGCGCGGGCATCGCCCGACAGCGCTCGCCATACCGGCAGTGCGCGCCGGGCTGCGGCGACGGCTTCCTGCACATCGGTTGTGCTGGATTCGGGAAACTCCCCGATGACGTCACGCGTGTCCGCAGGGTTGCGTTTGTCGAATGTCTTTCCAGTTCGCGATGCGATCCACCGGCCGTCGATGTAGTTGTTGTGACTCATAGGCCTTGGAAGTTTCACACAATGTGGACCATGGCACAATCGCTACCCATGCATTATGCTGGCGGCGCGTTTTGCACATCAGTCATGGAGGAACATTGTCGGCAATTGCAAAAGTCGAATTAAGCCCCGTCGCGGCAAGCGCACGAACCCGGATCTTCCGCCGGATCGTGCCGTACATGTTCCTTCTTTTTGTCATCGCGTATCTGGATCGCGTGAACCTGAGCTACGCCGCACTCGATATGAAGGGCGACCTCGGTTTCAACGACGATATTCTGGGATCTGCCGCCGGCATCTTCTTTATTGGATATTTCTTCCTGGAGATTCCTGGAAGCATTCTGGTGGAGCGATGGAGCGCGCGAGGGTGGATCGCACGCATCATGATCACCTGGGGACTGGTGGCGATTGCCATGGGTTTCGTGCATACGAAGAATCAGTTCTACGTTCTTCGCTTTCTGCTGGGCGCAGCCGAAGCAGGATTCTTCCCGGGCATCATCGTGTATTTCAGCCACTGGTTTCGAAATGAGGATCGGGCCAAGGTGGTGGCGTTATTCATGGCGGCGATCCCAATATCCAACATCATCGGCTCACCGGTATCCGGACTGCTCCTCGGGTTTCACTGGCTGAATATGTCCGGATGGCGATGGTTGTTTATTATCGAAGGCGCGCCGGCAATCCTGTTTGGCGTGATCACGATCTTCTTTCTCACCGATCGGCCGCATCAGGCCAAATGGCTTCCGAAGGCCGAACAGAAATGGATCATGTCGGAACTGGATGCCGAGAAGGCTGCCAAGCAGAAAGAAAATCCGTTCAGCGTCCTTCAGGCCTTGAGAAATCGTGAAGTGATCCTGCTTGCTGGCGGGTATTTCTTCACCGTCACCACGCTGTATGGTTTTAGCTTCTGGCTTCCCACGATTGTGAAGAAGCTCTCGGGCGCTTCGAATCTGACGGTCACGCTGATTTCCGCCTTGCCGTACTGTGTCGGGCTGGCGTCGATCTTGTTTATAGGATGGTCGTCGGATCGAACTCGCGAGCGTCGATGGCATACCGCATGGTGCATGTTCGTCGCTGGCGTCGGGCTCATTCTGAGCATGGCAGCCGGAGACCGTGCGACTCTGGCGATTTCCATGTTCTGCTTTGCGGCGGCGGGAATCTACGGTTATTTTCCCAGCTTCTGGGCACTTCCCACAAATTTCCTGACTGGAACGGCGGCTGCAGCTTCGATTGGTCTCATCAACTCCATTGGGAATCTGGGAGGTGCTGTCGGACCAATCCTGGTGGGGTATCTGAGTAAGAGAACAGGATCGTATGTGCCGGGTATTCTCTATCTTTCGCTTTCGGCGTTTATCGCAGCGGGATTGATTCTCTCGCTTCGTGTTCGTCACGGAAAACGATGAAGAGCGGAACACTTCTCATCGGGCTTCTCTTCGCCATCATGCCTGCCGAACCGAACCCCGCATGCAGGACGGCAAGCGCTCCGGTGAATTACGGGAGCGGTCTCTCGATTCCCGAAAGCACGCGGACGCTGATCGAATCCTATCGTTCGGATTGGAGAAACCTGTGCGATTCCAAGGGACGTCGCAAGCCTTCACTGGCCGCGGTGTTTGTGAAGGCGAAGCAAATCGAAGCCGATTTCAAAACAATCTTTGATGCCTTTGACGATTCCATTCTCAACGATGCGAAGTTCGATGTCCACCGCCTGGATATCGTTACCGACCTTGTTTCCGTGAAGTACCCGGAATTCGTTCCGGCCTTCCACGGCGCCTATGGGGATCATGAATATTTTTCGCCGTCCGTCGAAGTGTTCCGAAAGAGTGGAACGCTGGGAGATTCCCAGGACCGGCTGTTCTTTGAAAGCCACATTCCCCTGGACGGAGAGTTCCCGCCATTTGTGACAAGAACCTGGGACTACGGCGGCTGCGATCAGTTCGGGGAATATGACTGGACCGGCGCGCTGAAGAACGTCGACCGAGTGAAAAGCAAGGTTAAGAGCCCGGCCTATCTGAAGGAGGCATCCCAGTTTGAGGAGCTGCTGTTTAGCAAACTGGGCACGGCCTTTGATATTTGCACGTGCAAGGATAAGAGAGCGGTCGTGCCCGACCTGCTCAAGGTGCGCGACTATCTGAAAAAGGAGCCGAGGTTCACATCACAGCTTCTGAAGGTTCAGCAGACTTTGGATTCGATTCAGTCTGGGAAGCTCAAGATCAATTCCGAAAAAGAAAAGCACTGCTCCGGCGGTTAATGAGGGAATGAGGGGACTGTCCCCTCTGTCCCCGCATTTAGTTTGCTGGATTTCGAACGAAGAAAATATCGTTGTAGTTGTTGATCCTGCCGTCGCTGTACGAATCCACGGTTGCCTTGATTGGAGCGATCTGGGAGTTGTTCATCCCGTTGCCTCCGCGGCCAGCGCCAGGGACTCCGGATCGGATGAACACGCTCAAAGGGTCCAATGGCAGTGTTCCCACATTCGCATAAAAATTCGTCGCGCCGCCATTGATGACGCGGTTGCCGTTTCCGCCGCGGCCGGAATTCTGATTGAACAGATACTGTTCGACATTCGAGGTGTAGTAAGCCGTCACCGTGACCCCGTGATCCTTCAGATACTGTCCGACGGCCCGTAACGCCTTGGGTCCGCCGAAGTCGCCGACGATGGGGATCAACAGATTCTTTCCCTCGAGTTCACGCAACACGCGATAGTTTTCTTCCGACGCGAGGAACCCGCGCTGCTGTCCCATCGGATCGGTCGCTGTCATGACCGTTGTGAAATTGGCTCCGCTATTCCCGCCCCGTCCGATATTGGGAGGATAGGTCGACCCGTAGTTGAGTTCGGGGCCGTAATAGCTGAACACCGTGTACACATATTCCAGATCGGTTTGATCGCGTTCGGTCAGGCCGAACTTGTGATTTTTCAAAAGCAGATCATTGATGGCCAGAATGTTCTTGTCGAATGTGGCATCGTCAGAAGGAACGATCGAATAGGCTCGAAGCAACTGGTCGATCGTCGAACTGGCGGTTAATCCGGCCGGCCGTTTGCGCGCAAAAATAATCGATAGAAAATCCGCCCGGTTGTCCGCGATCTCGAAGGCGGCTTTGTAGAACATGTGCTGGAGAAGATTCTGCCGTCGAATATCCACGATGAATGCGATCTTCGGATGCAGCGCCGCGATATAAGTGAAATTCTGTTCGGGGCCGACACCGAGATAGACGCCTCCCTGCTTTGCGGTGGCCAGCAAGTCCGGCAGAATCATTTGGAATCCGTTTTCGTTGGAGGTGAAATTCTCGGAAGGGAAGACGCCAGTTGGTTCCGACGAACCGGCGATCAGTTTCCAGTAGTCCTCATCCGGTATCTGAGAGGGAAGCGTATCCGCGCCCCGCAAGCCGAAGGACACCAGCAGAATTGCGAGGATTCCCAGCCCGAACAACCGTCGAAGTGTTTTTCGCTGCGCCGCAGTCAGATTCATTATTCCTCCACACCCATCCTGGAGCGCAGAGCGTATCGCGATCACGCGCATCTGTCCATCGGGCAACTGGGCGGTAGTCACTCCGTTTGAAAATTTCGAAGAGTGAGCAGCGGATTTCTCCCGAGTCACGAGCGGCTGCGAGCGCAAGCCCACGCGAAGCGTGAGCGCGACAGCGCGAAACCGTCAGGAGACTTCGGGTGGCGCGAAGCGCCAGGGTGGTTCCAAAGCGATAATCCGGCAGGTTGGCGGCTTCGGAACCACCCCTCGCGGGATCGCGAAGCGATCCCGCTGCCCTGACTCAGGAGGGCAGTCCAGCAATCTCAAACTGAGTGACTACCGCGCGCGGTTCAATGCGATTCAAAACGCGTGAGAAAGTAGGAGTGGGCGCTTTCCATGGTCTCCCGGATATGGGCTGCCAGGAGCGCGGCGCTTTTCGTTCGATCCCTGTCGCGGTAGCCCAGACGGCGAGCGAGCGACTTGAACTCGTCGGTGGACTCTTCGGGAAGAACCAGATCGCTGGCGTCGCCGCGGACGATCCGCAGCGCGTCAATCACCCTCCGCAAGAAAAGATACGCGGAGTTCAAAAGCCGATGGTCCTCCTCGCGGACAATCTGCAATCGACGCAAGTGACCCAGCGCTTCGAGTGTGGTGGGGACGCGGATCTCGGGATAGTCATGGCCATTCAATAACTGGAGATACTGCACGGCATACTCGATGTCGATAATCCCGCCCGCGCTGTATTTCACATTGACCTTGCCGGGCTTGACCAGTTCCTGCATCTGCCTCTTGCGCAGGTGCAGCGCGTTTTCCCAGTCCCACTGCTGATCCCCATATGTAAAACGATCGCGATGGGCTTCGACCCGGCGGCCCAGCGCCTCGTCTCCGGCGCACCAGCGCAGCTTGATCAGCGCCTGCCGTTCGAATGGTTCCGCGTTCCCATCGACGCTGTAGTACGTCGTGAACTGATCAAACGACGTGGACCAGGCTCCCGCATCGCCGTAAGGACGGAGTCGAAGATCGATATGGAAAATGCCTTTGTCGCGCGTTTCGATGAGGCCGACGATATGGTGCGCCAGTGCCACATAGAATTCGCTGTCGCCCTCGTGAACGAACAGCAATTCGAGATCGGAGGCGTAACCCATCTCCCGGCCTCCGAACTTTCCCAGTCCGAAAATCGCAAATGAGCCGGGAGGCCTTCTGACTCCGGTTCGCGCGACGCTGATTCGGGAGGCTTCATCGATCACGACTTCGGCGAGGTCGGTCAGCGATCGCGAGAAATCGAGCAGGGGTGCGTTCGGCTGAAGCAAGTGCTGGACGTCAATCAGGAACAGCTCCCGGTCTTTGAACGCATTGAGGACACTCCTCTGATCGTCCGATGCCGCCTGATCGAGCGCCTGCCGCAGTTCCTTCTGCAATGCGGCCTTTCCGCGCGGAGTTGATTCGAACTCGATCAGTGGAATCAATTCCGTGAAATGAATCCGTAAAAAGTCGTCCCACAGATAATCGCTGGAGCCAAGCACATGCGCCAGTCTCGCCATGCCCTCACTGTGGGCGAGAAGGGAGAGCGTACTCTCGGGAAACTTGTCTTCGCCAGTTTCGACGAGCTTGTCGAGGAACTGATCGAAATGCTGCATCGCCTTGGCCGGATCGGGAGCTTCGGTAATGAAGCGCGTGAATTGTTTGATCATGCGCACGGCAAGGCTGAGCCGATCCTGTTCCGGCCCTTCCTTGATTTTGTTGCCCCAGCGATCGGCGATGAAGAACTGATCGCGCGTCTGATTCCCAGCACTCCGGATCTTGACCCGGCTGATATAGATTCCCCTCATGGAAAGCGCATTGGAAACGGCGTAGAGGAACGCGAAGGTATCGTCGGACTGAACCTCCATGACGGTCCATTCCGCGGATTCATGATTATCGAAGGTCAGCGTCACCGGTGAAAGTAGCCCGCTCAGCGGCTCGTTCATCCTTTCAATGCGTTCGGTAAGAAATCGATACAACCGCATTCGCGCTTCCTGAGCCGAGTCGTTCGCCAGCAGTTGAGCCAGAGTTTGCAGCACGTTCCTGAATTCCGATTGCCTGGCTTCGTCGAAGGCTTCTCCGGGCAACTGGGCAACCTGGAAAACGTCCACGACCTTTGAAGAAACCGAATGCTTCGAAAACGAATAGATGTCGCCCGTACGTATGTCGAGGCCAAAGGCGGAGAGAAGCCCGCAGAAAATCGAGAACTGGGCGAGATAGTCGAATCCGACAATCACAATTTCGAATTCGTTCGGCTCTCGAGGTGTCACGCGAACCTGAACCAGCCGATCTTCGTTCAACGTGGAAGCCATCTGGATGTGTGTGGCGATGACTTCCGGAACAAAGGTGGAGTAGTAGTCCTCCGCCATTCCGCTGAAGAAATCTTCGAGAAGCTCCCGGCGTACTGCCGGACAAAGGGACTGAATCGTTTGTTTTAGCTCTGGAACAGTCACGCCTTATCTTACTCTCACCTATATGGCCTCGAGTGACGTCCGGGATTTGCTGCTCGCCTCACGGCTGGACCCGCCGCGTGTGGCCGAATTACTCGCGCCATTCGGGTTGACCGATTTCGAAAAAGCCGATGCCAATCTTCAGTCGATAGCCGGCGATCCGAGCGAGCGGCTTTTGCTGGCGGATATTCTTGGAGATCTCCTGGCTTGTGTTTCGGGCTCGGCGAATCCGGATCAGGCTCTGACCTACTTTGAACGATTCGCCGGCGCGTCGGCCAGCAAGTCACATCTGTTTACGTATCTCGGGAACTCCAGACAGGCGTTGGAAATTCTTGCGAAGAGTCTTGGCGGCAGCGCGTACATGGCGGAAATCCTGATTCGGGATCCGCACCATTTCTACTGGGTGAGCGATCCCCAGACCCTGCGCGGAACGCGGAAGAAAAGGGAGATTCAGCGCGACCTCATCCGCGCACTGAAAATGCTGGAGCACGAAGAGGAGCAGCTTCGCTATCTGCGGGCCGTCAAGAGAAGGGAAATGCTGCTCATCGGTGTACGCGACCTGCTGCGCCTCTCTTCGGTAGAAGAAACACTCGACGCTCTCTCTGTGCTTGCGGAGGCATTGATTACCGCAGCGTATGGAATTTCTGCGACGGCGCTGAGACGGACCCACAACATTCCTCCGAAGGTGTTTTCGGACTTCACGATTCTGGCTATGGGCAAGCTGGGCGGCGGAGAGCTCAACTTCAGCTCGGATGTGGATCTGATGTTCATGTACGCCTCGAACGATGAGAGCGCACCGGGAATTTCCGCGCGCGATTATTTCCGTCGCCTCGCCCAAAGAATCACCTCGGCGTTGAGTTCGTTTACCGGTGAAGGCTATGTGTACCGTGTCGATCTGCGATTGCGGCCGGAAGGCGATGCGGGCAACCTGGCGGACCCACTCGATGGATATGAGAGGTACTACCGAACACGCATGGGAGCGTGGGAGCGCCTGGCCCTGTTGAAGGCCTGGCCAGTTGCCGGAAGCCATTCGCTCGGTCGAAGGTATCTGGCAATGTCGCGACCGTTTATTTACGAGCCTGGATTTGACCGCGATGCACTGGCCGATGTGCGCGACATGAAGGCAAAGATGGATGAGAAGATCTCGGCTCGTGGACAGACCGGCCGAAACGTCAAGCTGGGGACAGGCGGAATTCGCGAGATCGAACTGGTGGTCCAGTCGATTCAAGCCCGGGCGGGTGCGGGACTCCCCCAGATACTGGAGCGCAACACGCTCCGTGCGCTCGAGGCATTGCGTGATCACGCGCTGATCTCTGTCGAGGATTTCGAAACGCTTCGCAGAGCGTATCTGTTCCTGCGCGATGTCGAGAACAAACTGCAGATGGTGGACGATGCGCAGACCCACTCCCTGCCGCGTGAGCTGGAGGGAATCACCTCCTGTGCGCGGCTGTTGGGGTACACGCCCGGGCAATCGGAATCCGCCGCCGAGCTGTTTCTGCGCGATCTTGAGGGGCACACCGGCCGGGTCCATCGGATTTTCGAAACAACCGTGGGGGGACGTTGAACCTGCCGGAGAACACCTCCGTTTCTGCTGGTGGATATCGGCGCAGGCCATGCGGTATACTCCGTCAGACTTTTTGGCCCTGATCAACGGTACAGCACATTTTCGACCTGGCAGGTGAACATGAGACGCGCTCTATTTTGCACGTTGCTGATATCTGTTCTCGCTTCTCCGCTGCTTGCAGCCGATCCATCCCGAGAACTCTACGACAAACTCAAAGCCTTTAAATTGGGCGGCGCGTCCGTTCATGTCGAGAACATGGCATTCACTCGAGATCGCCTTCAAATGACGTTCAGCGGGGACTTCTATTTCGAGGAGCCGATTGACGGAAGCATTTATGGCGCAGTCTTTGTAGGTCGAGGGGAATTTCATTCCGATGCCTATGGAATTTCGGAGAAGGAAAGCGTTAAACGCTTTTTCAAGAATCAGGATGCCATCGACGCGACATTCACCAGGGCGACTCTTCGCTTCACCGATGACACGGCGCAAAAACTTGCCGCGACCTCTGCTCCGCTTGCTGTTCCGGCCGTTGCGCAACAGCTGGCGGCCGGTCTTGAACAACATTTGATCCGCGAAACTGGCTTGAATCTCTCAAGCCGTCTGACTCTGGCAATTCTGAATGACGACAATCCAGGTGTGTTCTATGCCGAGTTCGATGGAGGCAGCCCTGGGCGCTTCAGCGCATTGCTCGACCATCAGGCGAGGACACCGGGAACGGTATTCGATGTCAATGGAGGCGAGAAGGGACTCATTTTCAGATATCAGGGAATACAGTACGGAAACGATATCTGGACAGCCTTCTTCGATCAGAGCGACATCCAGCATGGCATTGCGAGTTACTCAGACGCGTTCGATCTCGTTTCTACTCCGGAATACAAGATGGATGTGGACCTTCGCGATCCCGGCAACTGGCTTCGAATGGAAGCCAGAATTCAGATGATCGCCCAGGCGGACCATGTTCAGGTTCTCCCGATGCGTCTCAATGAAGGGCTGGACGAAGCGGACAATGAGAGACGCAATAAATCCGTACATGTATTGAAGGCGGAACTCGCAGACGGCACTTCGCTGGGAATCATTCAGGAAGACTGGGAAACGGGGTTTTCGATTCTTTTTCCAAGTCCACTGCTTCGTGGCAAAACCGTGGACGTTGTCCTCAAATTGGAGGGCAAGGACTCATTGTGGACTTACGGATCGTCGTTCCACTACCCTCGCTCCACAACATCGTGGTATCCGCGGCACGGCTATTTGTCTCGTTCTCGCTTTGATGTCACCTATCATCACCGAAAAGCCCACCGGGTTGCCTCCGTCGGCGTTCGCGTCCAGGAAGGTCCAGTACAGGGCACTCCGGACGAATGGGTCACAGAGTGGTCCGTCGCCGAACCAGTTGCGCTGATTACTTTCGTATGCGGTCGTTTCGAGCGACATGCAGAGATGACCGACGTTCTGGGTCAGCAGATGCCAGTCGAGTACTACTCGCCTCCAGGCGATATCGCTCCGGTCAAAGAAGACTTCATCCTGGCGGAAATGGGTAATGCGGTTCGCTATTTCAGCAGTCTGTTTGGTCGATATCCGTATGGAAGACTGGGCGGGGCTTTCTTTCCGACTGATTTTGGCCAGGGGTTTCCGACGCTGCTTCTGTTGCCGGTGAAAGGAAGTGCGGATCGGGCCGAATTCGCGTTTATGGCGCATGAGACCGCCCATCAGTGGTGGGGCAACATCGTTGGATGGAGATCGTATCGTGATCAGTGGTTGAGCGAAGGCTTCGCCGAGTATTCCGGAATCCTCTACGTCGCACGTCGGAGCAATGCGAAGGACGCGGATGCGCTCCTCCAGGATATGCGCCGGGAGCTGATACAACCGGCAGGCACCAGCACCGGTATCGCCAAAATCAAACTACACGAGGTTGGTCCTCTGATTCTGGGCAGCCGCCTCGACAGCAGCCAATCCAATGATGCGGGATCGCTGATTTACAGCAAAGGCGCCCTGATTCTTCGCATGGTGCACTACCTGCTGAGCAACCCTGAAACTCGAAGCGATCAGGGATTCTTCGACATGATGAAAGACTTCGTCGATCGCCACCGCAATGGATTGGCGACCACTGAAAGTTTTTTCCAGCTAGCAGGTGAGCACTTCGCGCGATCTCCCATCGGCCAGAAATATGGAATGAAAGATCTGAACTGGTTTCTGGCTCAATGGGTCTATCGAACCGGGCTTCCCAGTTACAACCTTGAATACAAGATCGAGTCACGCGAAGGCGGTGGCTTCACACTCAAGGGGTTTGTCAATCAGTCCAATGTTTCCGAGGCGTGGGTGATGCCGCTGCCGCTGGTATTGGAATTCTCAGGCGGTCGAATTGCACGAACCACTGTTCTCGCAAATGGTCCCAAGGCCCCGGTCGAATTGCGCCTTCCGGAAAAGCCGCAAAAGGTACATCTCGATCCCGATTTCTGGATATTGACCGAAAAGACTTCTGAAAAGGGAAACTAGGAAATCGTACGGTAATCCCCTGAAAACCCGCCTTCGCCTATAATTAACGGCAACACTTCTGCCGAAAAGAAGGATTCAGGCGCGTTATGACCATGAATTCCACCGATGAAACCCTGATGAGCGCGGTGCGGGATGGGGGGCAGGCGGAGCTTGGGGTTTTGTTTGAACGCCATCATCGGGCGTTGTACGAGTTCTTCTTCCATATGACCGGCGATCGCCGCGAAAGCGAGAACCTCGTCCAGGATGTCTTCAGCCGGATTCTGAAATTCCGAGATACGTTCCGGGAGGAAGGCCGGTTTCGGCCGTGGCTGTTTCGAATCGCGCGCAACGCCTATCACGATCACTTCAGGAATCCGCAAGTGGACCCGCCTGCTTCCGAATTGGAACCGCCGATACTCCGCAATGTCTCGCCCCGCTCGATCGGTCCGATGATCCATGAGATCGCCGAGTCGCTTCAATCCGCCCTGCTGAATCTGCCGGAGGACCGAAGGGAAGTGATCGTTCTGTCGCAGTATCACGGAATGACCTCCGACGACTTGGCCGAACTCCTCGATGTTGATGAACCCGCCGCAAGAGTGCGCACCCATCGCGCCATGATGGAGCTGCGTGAAATCTTCCGGCGAATACTGAACGAGAACCGCTCATGCGATGTGACGAAGTCCAGGCTTACCTCGCAGAGCACTTAACCGGCCTCCTGGCAGATCGGCTGTCGGGAAAGGTACAGTCGCACATTCGCGATCACGTGATGTCGTGCGCGGATTGTTGCGAGGAGCTCGAAGACTTCGAGGAAATGCAGAAGGTGCTCCGCTCCATTCCAGTGGAGACCTGCGACTCGGAAGCCATGCGTGCGAAATTCGATTCTCTGATGGTGGTGCGGGACGCAAAGCTGCCCCCGTCTCGACTCCGGCAGGGGCGGCTGGGATTGCGGGCGGTGATTGTCGTCGGTGGAGTGATCGTGATGGTCGCGACGGTTTTCATTGCAGGGCGGCATCACAACCCGCCGGTTCCTGTTGTGGCTGTTGCATCACCCGTAGCCTCTGCGCCGGCGAGCGGTACTGTAAGCGAACAGGCGCCGAATGTGACGGCAACACCCGCAGCTCCGGGAGTACTGAACGGACGCGTGCTGATGGAAGACGGGAGCGCGATATCCGATCCGGAGTTGTTCGGAGACATTGAAATTCAGGCGGAGTCCGCTGTTGGCAGAGCTTCCACCGAGAACGTCCGAGTGGACAGCAGCGGTCGGTTTATCCGGAGTCTTGATGCCGGCGAGTATCGAATTCGCATGGCTGATCTTTCGCAGAACTATGTAATTCGAGCGATTACCTCCGGAACTGCGGACCTGTTGAAAGACCCTATCCATGTAAAAGGGGACTCCGAAACCAACATCGAGATCCGTGTTGCGCGCAATCGCAGCAATAGGGGAAGAGTCCGCGGTATGGTGATCCGAAATGTGGCCGACGCCGGCTCCGCCGAACGTGTGACGCTTTGTTGTTTCCGTGCGGCAGCTTCCGATCGCATGTCGGCCCCAATTCGTCAGGACGGTACGTTTGAGTTCATGGGCGTTCCCCCGGGGCATTACTCGGCGGAACTTCAAGGCAATTCCAAACTCACGTTAACGAATCCGGCCATCGATGTCCCGAATGACGGAGTATCGGGATGGATATTGAATACCGTGACGCCATTGGTATCGGTCGATGTGACGTTGCGGCTCGATACCGATGGCCGGCTGCCGTACCATCCCGGCACCTCGATTGTGTTTACCTCGCGGTCCGGCGGGATTCGCGTGGTTGCGACGGGAGTTGTGGGAAATCTGTTTCGGGCTTCGGCTCCTTCCGATCAGGAATATACCGTGACGGTGCTCAACGTCGCCGAAGGTTATGCGGTGCAATCGATCACCGATAGCAGCAACTCCGATCTGCTGCATGGCGGGCGAATGATCGTGCCTTCCGACTCCGCTCGCGTGCCGAGCGTGACGATCACGCTCACGAAGAATTAATCGTGAACGAATGCTTTACGATCGCGGTATGACTCCATTAAATTAAGACCATTTCCCAGCCCAACTGCAAAGGAGGAGTTTATGAAGAGAGGAATTTGCGTCGTCGTACTTGGCGTGGTCTTTTTACTCGGAGCATCCGTTGCGCAGGCGGCATCGGTGCCGGCCATCGATGGCCAGGTCGCTGGAATCGAATTGTGTCCGCAGTTCATTTGCGGCGCTGCAATATTTGCCGGAGGTTTTCAGGGCAAGATTGGAATCAATCCCAATGCATCGGCGGTGATGGTGGCCGCGTTGAAGCACGGCGATCTCCCCACGGAAATCGGCCAGTCCACTCCGATATACACCGGTGTCTGGGAGCTGCGAAATCTGTTTCGACGTTTCAGTGGCGCGGTGCTGGGCGGCGAAATTGTTTATATCGGCCAGAACCGATTCCATGTCACCGCAACGCTGCTTCTGACCAGCGGTGGAGGCGGAGTGCTCCACCTGGACGGCATCCTGGATCACAATCCACTCATACCCACGTTTGGTGGAACCTTGCAATAAATTGGGGTCAGACCCCTATTTCTCCCTTGATTGGGTTAGGATTCCACAACTCAACTTACGTTCGCGGGGAGGCGGAGATGAAGAGACCCTTGGCCAGAGAGTCCATTCGGAATGCGGCACTGGTGCTTGTCCTGATTACAGCAGCCTGGGCGCAACCCTGGAGGCTGTTGGCGCAGGGACCCGCCTCGCTCGCACCTCAACCCGCGACCGGAATCAAATACTCGAAGATCAGTCCGGATGACATGAAGGAATGGCTGAGCTATCTGGCCTCGGATCAACTTCAGGGAAGGAAGATATTTACCGAAGGCTTTGGACTTGCAGCGCAGTATGTTGCCGATCATTTGAAAGAGTGGGGCGTGAAGCCTCTTGCGGCAGACGGAACGTATTATCAACCCGTCAAGCTGAAGGGCTATCGCGTCACCCGGACTTCCACCGTAACGGTGGAAGTGAATGGACAATCGAAAACGTTCAAGCACGGCGACCATGTGACGTTTCCTGTAAATGGCGGAGGCAAGCAGACGCTCACGTTCAACGGAGTGGAGTTTGCCGGCTACGGTCAGCAAACCGATTTTCAGGGACGCGATCTGAAAGACAAACTCGTGGTGACCATTTCGAATCTGACACCCGCTCCCGCGGCGAACGCCGCCGGCGGACGGGGTAGAGGAGCTGCAGCTCCCGTAGCACCAACCACTCCAGCTGCTGCGACGGCTGCTGCGACTCCGGCGCTTCCAGGTGCTGTGGCTCAGCCTGCTCCCGCGCGCGGCGGAGCGCGAGGCGGCGGTGCGGCCGGTGCCACGGCGCTCGGAGCGAAGGCATTCATCGGGTTCACGGCGCCGGCCGCAGCGCAGACGCCAGCCGAACAAGCGCTGGTTCAGGCTCAGACTGCGCTGACTCAGGCGAACGCTGCAGTGGCCCAGGCGCAGCAGGCGTTGCGTGGTGGAGGAAGAGGCGCGCCCGCGCAACCCGCTGCCGGAGCGCGTGGAGGCCAGGCTGCTCCCGCGGACCTCACCACGGTTCAGCGCGTCGACGGCATCGTGACGCCGCAATTCAACGGCGACCAGACATTTTACGAAGCGTTGTTCGAAGGCGCTTCCGTCAAGTTCGCCGACATACTGGCATCGGCACAACGCGGCGAACCGATTGCGCCAGTGACGCTGCCGGCAAAGGTGACGATCAACATCGACAACACGTTTGATGTGATCAATGAACAGATCAGTCACAACGTCGTGGGGCTGATTGAAGGCACCGACCCCGTATTGAAGAACACATACGTGATGTTTGGCGCTCACCTCGATCACATCGGATACAGTCAGACCGGTGCCGGCCGCGGCGGCGGAACCGATGCCTGCCGCCGACGCAGTCCGGACGCGCAAGCCGCAGTGACTGCCGCGGGGAAAGTGGTTCAGCGCCCTGCCGCTGCAGGAGCGGGCGGGCAGGCTGCAGGCGGGCGGGGCGGGCAAGGTGGAGCGGCGGCACCTGCGGTTCCACTCGATCAGCGCGATCTGGTCAACAACGGCGCCGACGATGATGGTTCCGGTTCGACGGCTGAACTCGCAATCGCGAAGGCGTTTGCTACCGGACCCAAGCCCAAACGATCCCTCGTTTTTATCTGGCACACGGGAGAGGAAGCCGGGCTGTATGGATCGCGCTACAACGCCGACTTTCCGATCGTGCCGCTAGACAAGGTGCAGGCGCAGCTCAACATGGACATGGTGGGACGCGACGACTGCAACGATCTGGAAGGCGATTACAGTAATTCACTTTTCATTATCGGTGACGATCGGATCAGTACCGATCTGCACAACCTGATTGTCGGAACAAATAAAACTTCTTCGACTCCGATGATTCTCGACTACGAGATGAACGACCCCAATGATCCGGAAAGCGTCTACACCCGCAGCGATCACTTCAGCTACGCGGCAAAGGGAATTCCGATCGCGTTCTTCACCACGGGATTGCATCCCGACTACCACCGCGTGACCGACACGGTGGATAAGATCCTGTTCCCGAAAATGGCACGTATTGCCCAGCTGGTCTATGAGAGCGGGTTTTCTCTTGCGAATACCGATCGCGTCCTCGAGAGAGACAACAAGGGACCGCGAACGGGATTTGGTTCGAAGGCGGAAATCATTCCGAAGTAGTGGGAAGAAGCTGGGGGTTCCATACAATTTCCCAAAGATGCTGGTCGGGATCCTGAAAGTATCCGGAGTATCCGCCCCAGAATGTATCCGCTGCCGGCGTCATAACCGAATCGACTTCGGCTTTGAGGACACGTTGTGTCCGAGAGTGAACTCGGTGGGCGCGGGGCTGTTAGTCGGAAGGCCGGTGTCACGGGAAATACTCTTGCGGGGCCAGATCGCGAGTTTGACGCCCGAGTGCAGATCGAAGAAAACCACGGCGCCGTATTCGAATTCGGTTCCGATGATGCCGTCGGTTCTTAGTCCCATCCCATCGCGATAGAAGCGGAGAGAACGTTCCAGGTCATCGACAACGAGGGTGATCATGTTGATTCGTGGTTTCATTTAAGGGCTCCTTTCGCTATTGAAGAAATCGCCGAAGGCATCCGAACAGCTGTAGATCCTATGTAGGTGGTCCTAAGAAGACAGGGCCGCTTGGTAAAAGACCTCCATTTGAAGACCAATCCAATAGG
>Ga0209488_10002311_pt1 | contig 15717 bp, 22 predicted proteins | sample Rivendell_Oct201_8_FD_188349 | JGI IMG/M metagenome (GOLD analysis project Ga0209488, IMG submission 188349) | Vadose zone soil microbial communities from the Eel River Critical Zone Observatory, Northern California, USA -... | ecosystem: Environmental > Terrestrial > Soil > Vadose zone >... | reverse complement strand
CCCAAATTGATAGCGACCTCTCTGCGCGGAGTCTACGCCGTCGCGACGCTTACATCCGCCTAGTCGTATCACGGTGTCTGATTCTGCACCAGCGCTGGGGCTGGCGACTCGACGACGACGCGTCCGCAACGCTCTTCAGGCGTCTGGTCGAAATCTTCAAGAGCCGCAAGTTCGCGGACCTCCGCGGCGAGGTCGCCGGTTTTGCCGCGTTTGTGCAGGAGAACGACGCGCGTCTCCTGTCCGGGCATGCAAGCAGAGACAGCGCGTTCACAATCTTCCTCAAGCTCATCTTTGCCTCTGCGGAGCAGATGCGGCCCTCTCTGCGCGAGGACGAGTATCTCGGCCGGACGAAGAAGCTCCTCTCGCTCGTGACCCCAGTCGGTTCCGTCCATCTGAGCGTGCTCCGCTCGCCATTCGACGAACAGCTCTCCATGCTGTACAACCGCTTCAGCTCGCTCGTACTCGCAATCCGCATCCTCCCATCCGCGGAGAACTTGCTTTACCGCGTCTCCCTCGCGCGCCGCTACGTCGATTTCGGCCGGTCCGCCGCGGTCACGCGTTCGGTATGCATCCGTGCTGCCAATTATCTCGCGTTGCAGGCTCTCGACATGGCACTCCCCGTTGGCCCTGCGCTCGATTGGACGTCGGAGATCGCGCAGGTCTTGATATCCGAGTTCCGCGCTGCTCTTGCAGTTGCGGGTGGTATCGGTGCACCTCCGACCAACGACGACGCGCGCAGACGCAGGTCGGAGTTGGTGCAGTGCATTCAACTTCTTCTGTCTGAGCTACAGGACATGTCTCGCACGGTTACTACCTTGGCGGGCAAAGATACGAGCACGGCTCTAGAACTGTTACAGAAAGGCTCGTATTCACCCTGGCTTGAGACGACCTTTGACATTGTTGACACGTAGTGCAGGATGTCTCTTCTCTGTTCTTGCCGAAGCTGAGCTCTGCGCCATTCCGACGATCCAGACGCTTCTGCAGGGCATCGTCAATGCTCACCTCAACCTCGCGTTATCCTTGCAGGAGGCCGCGTCGCAAGAGCAGCATCCTAACCCTCAACCCTCAAACCAGGAAGAGAGCCAAGATGAATATGGCCAGTTTGACCTAAACTGGGACGATCCCATGGTGCTCGCCGCGTTGGATAATGCCACAATGCCAGCGGTGCCAGTGCCTGTCATGATGATACAGTATACTTACCAATCACTTATCGAGGTGCGCCGGCCGCTTCTCAAACAACGTGCTCCTTTGAAATTGACTACCAACGAAATGATAGTATATCAAGAATGCAGCAGCATCACCTGTCATTTTCGAGACTATCATCAGTTCATTCGAGAACCAGCAACAGCAACAGCAATGACTGAGTGGTGGCGAATGTGTATCGTAGACTCCTCGCATGTGTATACTAATCGCAACAGTCCATCACCTGTACTCGTTTCAACGCATATATGTAGCTATTATAGCTTCATCTAAGTCTGTTAGACATCGGGCCCCGCTCCGTGACGTTCGTCGTGGGAGTAGTTTGCGCCAGAGCTCGGGCAGCAGACGATGACTCATGCGCGAGCCAAGCCTAGGCATCACCCTACGCAGCAAGTGTTACTCTGAGTGTTATTGGTTTACTCAACACCAATACTGAGACCTGATCGGTGCTGTGGATGCGGTTCTTCTAGGTGAGGCTCCTATGCCGTAAATCCGGGATATCCCCGCGCTTCAAAATCCTCGACAGATTCCGCAACCACATCCTTCAGAGGCGTCACCTGCGTCAACCCCAGCAGGTCCTCCGCTTTCGTCATCTGGAGGGTGTCGATAAGTGGAATGTCCTTTGTCGCGCCTGGTTCTCCGCGTGGCTCATTCCGGATGCCCAGCTCCGCTGCCGCATCCACTTGTTTCGTGCTTACATCTGGTTCCTATATGAAACGTAAAAAGAGAAATTGCAACTTACGCAAATCCTGGTGACAGATGGCACCCGATCGGGAGATGATGCGTTGGCCACCGGCTCCAGCGCATGTGCCGCGCGGACATGTGCCTCCGCGGCGACGGCTATATGGATGCGTTGATATCATTGGCTGTCGGCCCAGGGCTGAGCGACGGCTGAAAGTACGCACGGCGTTTTAGCTTCAGAGAAAAGAGCGGTAAAAAGAAAGCCTTGCCACAAAAGATAAATGGTAGGTCGACGACGACGAGATCACACGAAATCTCAGACTTGTGAACGTCGAAGAACTCCCATGCTGCCTTCTCTGCCAGCGTCTTCGAGGCCATATAGATCGCTACTGGCCCTGCCGTGCGGCCCTTCGTCTTCACTACCGCCACGATTGCATTATTCCAGTCGTCTTTCGGTAAAAACGCGTGGCTCTGGACTCTCCTCTCGGATTTCAGCGACAGAAGAGGTGAGGATAAAACGCTTCACAGTATTTCCGTGTTTCAGAGCAGGTCGGGGATCCTGACCGAGTGGTTCACTTGATGATGACTTGATGCAATTTTTTCCGGGCAGCCGATATTACGTATATCTGTAGAATGACTACCTTACCCTTTACCGTCACACCCCATTAACATCCAGATGGTTGCTGTCTCTCCTACAGCAAAAGTCCTCGTAACAGGCGCGAATGGCCATCTCGCCACTTGGGTCGTGAAGAAGTTTCTAGAAGCGGAGTACTCTGTGCGCAGCATTGTTCGCTCACTTTCTAGCAGTGCACTCCTCAAAGACAAATTTTCCCACTACGAGGATCGGCTTGAACTGGTCGTTGTCGAGGATCTCACCAAGGACGGCGCGTTTGATGAGGCAGTCAAAGATGTCGACGTCATCGTCCACACTGCTTCTCCGTGTCATATGAAGGTGCGTTCTTTTTTCTCTGAAAGATCGTCGGTTTTATGAAAGAGATGTATTCAGAGTTCATCAATCCGGCCGTACGGGGAACCACATCGATCTTGGACTCTGAATCGGCCTTGATTTGTCTCCCGTCAAACCAGGGTGAGTAAATGATTTGTTCCGGTCCTGAAATGTGTCGCTCTAGTTAGGGAAGAGCGCCGAACGCAGGGCGATGAGATCGGCAGAGGAAAGTTCAACGATTCGTTGAAAGGTCGCGGTTCGACTCGAAGTCCATGAGTTAATCGAGCGCAAGATTTTGCAGCCAAATTCTACACGTAGCCATACAACGATTACCCGCCTTGGAATGTTGGCTAGACTTGGAGGCATTCCTGCATTGTGTCTTATTATGTGTGCTGACTGCAGAAGGGTAGCGCCGAGGAAGAAGATACTAGGCTCAATGATTGCTTTGTGCTGGGTAATCCGGGCGGCAGTCCAAAGAACCGAGGGGACTCCGAGCCGGACACACTGTATCATATTTACGGAAGAGAATCTCTTGCCACTGGTCGGGCTAACGACCGATGTTGGAGCATATGGAAATCTGAGGAAGCTCATATCAATAAGGTCGAATGTCCAAAAGAGGCCGGGGATGAAAACGGGTTCGTGACTTGTTACTGAAGGAATGTCACCTTCAGAGCCTCGGCTTCGTCCGCCACCGGGAATGTGAGCTCGGTCAAAATGTCGCATGAGACTTACACATTAGGCGGAAACACGAACTCACATGCCAATGTACCCGTCAAGTGTCCACTGGCACGTCAATCTCTTTGAAGACGGCGGTGATATCGATCCCGGTGGAACGGGCTGCGGGTAGTTGAATAGATTTCACGCCAAGACGTTAGGAGCTCGGTCACGGTGTTGGAGGAGCAGCCGCAAAAAGGGCGAACAGAACATGGGCCGCCGAGCGCGGGCGAACCGGGAAACGTACCAGTGTGCCATTGAGCTCGTTCAGAGGTACAGAGCAGCATGCATGCAAGACGAATATGATCAACTGGGATGTTCTTGTGGTACTCGCCGCGGCATACGAATCATCTTCTTGCATTTCAAACGAGAACCGACAACACCTTATAGAACACTTTGATGACCTCAGCCCAATCCGATCTCACCTAAAGTGAGAGCCCTCTATGCGGTGAATCCGGGATATCCACGCGCTTTAAAGTCCTTGACAGATTCTGCGACAGCGTCCTTCAAAGGTGTCACCTGCGTCAGCCCCAGCAGTTCCTCCGCTTTCGTCGTCTGGTAGGTTGTGTTAACTGGAATGTCCTTTGTTGAGCCTGGCACTCCGCGCGGCACATTCGGGATGTCCAGCTCCGCTGCCCCATCCACTTGTTTCGTGTGTTACATCAGATCCCTTGTTTGAAACGTAGACAGAAATGTGCAACTTACGGATATCTTGGTAAAAGAAGGCACCCGACCTAACGATGATACGTTGGCCACCGGCACCAACTGCATATGCCGCGCGCACATGTGCATCCGCGGCGATGGCTACATGGACCCAATTTCCCTGTCCTTGCAGTCGCTCACCTGTCCGTGCTCCGGTGAGCGTGTCATATAATTCACGCTGGGATGTGTTGATATCATCGACCGTAGGCGCAGGGCTGAGCGATGGCTGTAGGTACGCATGAAGCTTTCAGCATTGGAGAAAAACCAGTAAAAAGAAAAGCCTTGCCCCAAAAATAAACGGGGGGTTGAGGACAACGAGATCCCACGAAATCTCAGACTTGTGAACACCGACGAACTCCCACGCGGCCTTCTCTGCCAGCGTCTTTGAGGCCAGATAGATCGCTACTGGCCCTGCCGCGGAGCCCTTCGTCTTCACTGCCTCCACGGCAGCGTTATTCCAGTTGCCTTCGGTATAAGTGCGCGGTTGCGGGGAGTCTTCGCGGACTGCAGCAGCCGAAGAGGTGAAGATGATACGCTTCACAGTATTTCCGTATTTCAGAGCAGAGTTCAAAATCGATGTGGTTCCCCGTACGGCAGGGGTGATAAGCTCTAAATACATCGTGTTCGTCAAAAGGGCGAGCTTTCAGAGAAAAAACGAACGCACCATCGGGTTCGGTAGCCTTGAAATGAAACGGAGAGGCGGTGTGGACTATGACATCAACACCTTTTACTGCCTCATCGAACGCCCCGCCCTTGGTGATATCCTCAACAACGACCAGCTCAAATCGATCTCCGTATTGGGCAAATTTTTCTTTCAGGAAGGCGCTTTTAGTGAGTGAGCGAACAGTGCCGCGCACAGAGTACTCTACTTCTAGGTACTTCTTCACGACCCAAGTGGCGAGATAACCATTTGCGCCTGTGACGAGGACCTTGGCTGGGGAGGAGACGGCGACCATGATGACGAAGAAAGTAAGAGCGCCGTCCTTTGTCAGGATACTGAAACCGATCTGTGGAGAAGATTATTACATCAGGATTGATGTATGATGCCGACCCGTTTTGCTCACGTGCCCTATGTATTCGAGAGTGTTTATTTACAGGGTGGACAATCATACACAGAACAGCTTGCCGACTTTGGCCTCATCCTCATGCACTGAAACCCGGATATCCGCGCGCTTTAAAGTCCGCGACAGATTCTATGACTACGTCCTTCAAAGGTGTCACCGGTGTCAACCCAAGCAGTTCCTCCGCTTTCGTCGTCTGGAGTATTCCGTTGACCGGAACGTCAATCGGCACTGGCACTCCGCGCGGCACGTTCGGGATGCCCAGCTCCGCAGCCATATCCACTTGTTTATTACATTAGCATCCCGCATGTAACGGGATAAAAGGAAATATACAGCTTACGGATGTGTTGGAAAGTGAAGGGACCAGATCTGACGATGATACGCTGGCCACCAGCGCCGACTGCATTTGCCGCGCGCATATGTGCCTCTGCGGCGACAGCCACATGGACCCAGTTTGCCTGAAACGTCAGTCGATCACCTGCCCGCGCACCGATGAGCGTGTCATAGACTGCACGCTGCGATGTATTCATATCATCAACAGTCGGCGCGGGACCGAGCGACGGCTGAAAGTACGCATTGGACCTTCAGCTATGAGGGAGAGGACGGGGAAAAAGAAAGCCTTGCCCCAAAAATAAACGGGGGGTTGAGGACAACGAGATCCCACGAAATCTCAGACTTGTGAACGTCGACGAATTCCCATGCGGCCTTCTCTGCCAGCGTCTTCGAGGCCAGATAGATCACTACTGGCCCTGCTGCGGAGCCCTTCGTCTTCACTTGTTCCACAACAGCATTATTCCAGTCGTCTTCGGTGAAAACGCGTGGCTCTGGACTCTCCTCACGGACTGCAGCGACAGAAGAGGTGAGGATGACACGCCTCACGGTACTCCCGTGTTTCAGAGCAGAGCCCAAGATCGATGTGGTTCCCCGCACAGCAGGGGTGATGAGCTCTGAAAACAACCCGTTCGCCCAAACACCGGCTCTGGAAGAAAAGGGATCGTACCATCGGGTTCCGTAACCTTGTAGTGAAACGGAGAAGCGGTGTGGACGATGACGTCGACACCTTTGACTGCCTCGTCGAACGCGTCGTCCTTGGTGATATCCTCGACAACGACCAGCTCAAGCCGATCCCCGTAGTAGGCAAATTTGTCCTTGAGGAATGCGCTTCTAGAAAGTGAGCGGACAGTGCCACGCACAGAGTACTCTGCTTCTAGGTACTTCTTCACGATCCAAGTGGCGAGATAACCATTCGCGCCTGTGATGAGGACTTTCGCTGGAGGAGAGACGGCGACCATCTGGTCTGGAGGTTAACGGGGGATGTGAAGTTGAAAGTAAGACATGTCATCCCAATATAAGGTATCGAGGTATCGATTGCCGGGGAAAGCTCTCGATTAGGCATGGCATCAAATCATTCGATTATTTATAACTCCTTGGGCCGAATCGCGATCCACTCGGTCAGGGCTCCCGTCGAACAGCTTCAGACGGACCCCCTTCATCGCATCCGTCGTTAGGGTGTTGAAAGCTTTGCACAGAAGTCCACAAGGCCGAATGCCTGTATCCAGAGGGTAACGATCTGTCCAGCTTCTAAATGTGTCTCCGTGGCTGGCGAAGAACGCCGAACGCAGGGGGATAAGGTTTAAGTAACGTTCAACCATCTCGATTCGTTGAAGGCCGCAGTTCCAAGAGTTCATCATGCGTGACATTGCACCACCATACCCCACCACGTAGCAACGATTCCCCGCCTTTGGAATGTTCGCTAGACTTGGAGGCGTTCGCGTGTCTATACCAACATCGGTCGTTAGGCCAACCAACGGCAGGAGATTCCCTTCAGTAAATATGAAGCAATCTGTCCGTAGCATGAAGATTTGCTTCTTTGTGTCTTGACTCGTGTAAGGATCAGGGATTACTGTACCCAACGCCAAGCCATGCATAAACCATTGAGCTCGGTGACTCATGAAGTCATGATTGCCAGCGCTACCCTTCGCGGTCAGCCACAAACGGAGAGTTCATATCAACAAGGTCGAAAGTTCAGAATTCTCATCTGAAAACTGGATCGTGACATCTTGCTGAAAGAACGCCACCTTTAGAGCCTCGGTTTCGTCCGCCAGCGGTGATTTGGAACTCGGCCGAAATGTTGCGTGTGAAGACTCGGCCATCGCGAGTGCAAAACATTGGGTGGCCATGTGAAGTCAAAACGTCAACGTGCCCGTCAAGTGTCCAAGTCAATCTCCTTGAAGATGGTGGTGATCTCGATCCCGGTGTAATGAGCTGCGGGTAGCTGAATATTTTTTGCACCGGAATTTCAGGGCGGTCGATAGACACATCACATCTTTTCTATCACGACTGAAAGAAAAGTATAGGAGCAGCCCGGGCCGCAAAACAGCACGTGCGCCATTGGTTTCAACACACTGTTCTGAGTCACACGACTCAGAGAACAGTAGTCATGTCTCAGTCTTTTACCCCACACCTTGAGTTCTTCCAATAAGAGCAGCATGAAATGTCTCAGCCCACGAATCGAGAAGGAATCCAAGACGAGTACTATTGTCAACGGGACGTCCCCGTGGCAGCACCCGCCGCGGCGACGAATCACCCAACGTAAGGCACGGTAAGTCATAGATCTTTTCGTATACCGAACGAGAACCGATAGCACCATACAAAACAGCTATGTGACCCCAGCCTCATCTCACCTTAAGTGAGAGTGCTCTATCCTGCGAATCCCGGATATCCACGCGCTTTAAAGTCCGCGACCGATTCCGCGATTACATCCTTCAGAGGCGTCACCTGTGTCAACCCGAGCAATTCCTCCGCTTTCGTCGTCTGGAGGTTGAAGAGAACCGGGCTGTCCTTCGTCGAGCCTGGCTCCCCGCGCGGCACATTCGGGATGTCCAGCTCCGCTGCCCTATCCACTTGTATCATGCGGTACATTAAGTTCTCGTATGCAACGCAGAAAGGAAATGTACGACTTACAGATATCTTGGAAGAAGAAGTAACCTGATCTGACGATGATACGTTGGCCACCAGCGCCGACTGCATTTGCTGCGCGCACATGTGCCTCTGCGGCGACAGCCACATGGACCCAGTTTGCCTGGTTCGTCAGTCGTTCACCTGTCCGCGCACCGGTGAGCGTGTCGTAGATTTCACGCTGCGATGTGTTGATATCATCAACCGTTGGCGCAGGGCTCAGAGACGGCTGTAATATGCGTGGAGCATTCAGCTTTGAGGGTAAGGCAGTAAAAAGAAAAGACTTGCCCCAAAAATGAATGGGGGGTTGAGAACAACGAAATCCCACGGGAGCGATTGATGAGCATTGATGAAGTCCCATGCGGCCTTCTCGGCGATGGTCTTGGAAGCCAGGTAGATCGTTACTGACCCTGCCGCGGAGCCCTTTGTCTTCACTGCCTCTACGGCAGCGTTATTCCAGTCGTTTTCGGTGAAAGCGCGCGGCACCGGAGTGGGCTCGAGGATCGCGACAGCCGAAGAGGTGAGGATAAAACGCTTCACGGTACTCCCATGCTTCAGAGCAGAGTTCAGGATCGATGTGGTTCCTCGCACGGCAGGGGTGATGAGCTCTGAATATTTCCTGTTCACCAAAGTGCGCGAGCACTCAAGGAAGAAACATACCATCGGGTTCGGTAGCCTTGAAGTGAAACGGAGAGGCGGTGTGGACGATGACATCAATACCTTTGATTGCCTTATCGAACGCGCCGTCCTTGGTGATATCATCGACAACGACCAACTCAAACCGATCACCATAGTGGGCAAATTGATCTTTGAGGAAGGCGCTTTTAGTGAGCGAGCGAACAGTGCCGCGCACAGAGTACCCTGCTTCTAGGTACTTCTTCACGACCCAAGTGGCGAGATAACCATTTGCACCAGTGACGAGGACTTTTGCTGGAAGGGAGACGGCAACCATGAGGGATACAGCAGGAGGATAGCAAGGTGAGAGAGACTTCAAGTTGGTGAGACTCAGATTATAGCGTCACCCTTTTATAAGATGGAGGAAAGGAGCCCCTGAAGCCGGAACAACAGCTGGATAATCCACCTGGAGATTACTTCCCCAGACGCATAACGATTGTGCTCCCGCGCCTAGATCATGGCAGTTCCTGTCTTTCTTCTGCTTGTGTCCCGTCAAAAGATGCAGCCAGTCTTCCTTCATCGCCTCTAATGGCAGCGTGCTGAAGACCTCGTCAAAGTTCGCGATGGTGAGTGCTATGCATTCAGAGAGCGAGAGTATTCCCGCCCTTGAACGCGTCACCGTAACAGAGTGTCTTTCCGTCTTTCTAATGGGCGCTGAAGCCTGAGAGCGCTGGATGTGATAAAGCATAAAGCATTGAAATACAGTACCAATACGGGCCCGCTTACTTATCAGATTACTCATATGACGCCCGTTTCTGATGGCTCATCCATATCCCGGCGACAAGTTAAATATACCTGATTCATTCAGTTGAAAGGAACGTAACAGCCTGAGTGCTAGTGCAGTGTTAGATATACAATATTCTTCTGAAATTATCCTACCCAGGTCATGGGCTGTCCACCCACAGCGTCACTCCTCACATAAGGGATTCCTATATAACCTTTGAGAAACTTGATAAGGCTCAAACCTATCTACACTTATTTTTTTACCCGAAGATGTACAGTATGGACCCTAAACGGAGTAAGCTCTAATTTATAAGACATTGACGGCATAATTTGAGTTCTTCTTTTCCAATTGCGAAGTGTTCTCAGACTGTGTCTGTCTTTTAGCCGCTGTGACGTGACGGAGTCTATCACATCAAGTAACAGTAACGTAGGCATAGGCAGTGCCACTCCGACTCGGAGGCGTTGCAGGCTGCACCAGCCTGATACTTGATGGTTTATTCCCAACCAAGGCATCTAGACCCATTGAGTCTGCGAAACATTGAGTCAGCAATTCCAAATTTGTATGTAAGCTGACGTGTTTATTGGCAGGTGCCCAGAACGATTTACTAAAAAGTACCCACCGGTTTACTAAACCATGACGTTTTCGACGGGTGTTACATTGGGCGCGGCAATCCTTTGCCTGTAGCTGTGAGAGCGGACCGTCTCCCCTTGACAACTGGTTCAATGGCACATCATACCCGTTGAAGGGAGAGTGATACAGTATATTGAATCTACTGCTCCGAGTCACGGACCGAGGGAATCTTGAAACGGTTACGGTGGCCATGCCGCCTAACTTGCTCATTGTTGGGTAGCGAAGGGAGCAGAGATAACGCAATTTCCATGATTGAGTATTTCAGCCCAATTGGCACAGCCGGCCCTCTTCCTATACTTGGACGAGTAAAATGAGCCTGGGAACTCTGACAGCACGCGTACGCACTTCGAGTCGGACACGTTCAGCGCCATGCCACCATGCGCCCTGAGGTCCATGGCGCCAGCTCCTTCACCAGCTCCCATCTCCCCCCTCCCTCCCGTTGTAACTTGAATTCGCTCGCCAAGCCCAAGGAATTCGCCAACCGCCATACTGGTCATGGTAGACAGCGCTGTCATGGAAGGTTCTCCAAGGAGGATGCTTTTGGGTCAGAGACAGCCAAGGGGGGAGGTGGGGGGTCGATTCTGGTCGGTAAGCTCTCAAGGTATCTGAACATATAGAAGAGAAGACAAGTTGTGAAGCTAGAAAAAAAATAGGACGAATGATGGAGAATCGCGGCGCAACCCAAGGCGCACCTCGAGCAGTATGACGACCTCCCCGCCTTGCGGAAATACAATCCAGGTTGGCCCAATTGGAGTACGTTATAACATTGACTTCTTGACTCTCTAGTAGCAGGCGGGCACTTCATGAGCATTTCGCACGATGGACGGTCACAGAGCTAAGCAGCTTTGCGTCAGATCAGAGTCTAGCATATAATGGGTTTCTCCAATAAGTCATCGGCGATCCTGCAACCCTGTGCCCTTTCTCCCAGCAGACCGCTCACTCCCCCGGCACTGCCAACCCTCATTTCTTGGACAGGTGATTCCTTGGGACACAGCCGAAGCTTCCCGTAATTTCACACGACAAGGGTTCGTAACCCATCGTCGCGAGACGTTATTTTCTTATCGCGAAGAGGGGCCTCAGAGGGGAGGATCTGGACCAGTCATCCAGTCTCCTAAAACAGTATATCGATTATTCGATCACCTTTGATGCTACGTTTTCGATACAATCGAGAGACTGAAGGGGTTACCACCAACGCGCCCGCTAATTGTCTCCAATTTTCATGGTCTAAAAAGGCTAGGATAATCTGTGAGTTTGAATAACGGGCCTAGAGGCAACCCATACACAAGCATTATTTCCCAGCCGAAAAAGAACCCGGGTCAGCTGCCCCGAGCGCCGAGAGAAGGGCATCTTCCTTCCCACCGGGATCACGAGCATTCCATAAAAGTGATGCGAGGTTCTGCATCTGTCGTGCCTGTAAAGATAGAGATTGTCACGATCAATTATCATCTGGCCAGTGGCCTGGTCCTGACGATGGTTGGCCTGGCTCTGTCCTGATGGCGAGCGCCGAAGTGGCTGGGGAAGCCAGAAATTTTGTTCCTGATTCGAGTGCTAGAACAAGAGGCCCAAAGTCGCCACACATACGTACGGCATCCTGTAGCATGTAACGCATTTTTGTCAACGACCCTGTAACATGCCGATAAGAAATATCTGTCAAACAAGCATACAAGAACGGTTGTGACACAGAACCAAATGGGGCAACAAAGCGAGAAATCAACTTTGCTGACACGTGACTAATCTTCGGGTATTTCCGAGTTCATTGGCCCCTAAGGGTCAAGTGGCAACGTATTATGTATGATTGCCGAACGACCCTGTACATTCCTTTCCCCTTATTCCTCTCACAATAGCGAGATCGCACAAATGATTACGATCGTGGATGCCGAGAATCGAGACCGTGCTTATGTGGCCGTGTTAATGGCTAGGCTCTTTTTAGCATGAAGGAGAAAGGAATACGGTACCGGCAATGGCACGGGGATGTGCGCACTTGCCTTTTTCTCAAAATAATTGACCTGCGTTGCGCAGTCGGAAAACGATCGGGACAGGACAGCATGCTCGGTAGTGCTATTTTTGAGCACATTGACTCTGGTGTACACTCACACCAATTGCTCCGTTACTACTAGATTCCACGGTACTATGGACCAAACACAAATTGTACATGTACATGAGCTAGGGATCACCCAACAATTAGGCCTGAATCCGGTAGGAGAAAGACACGCTAATGAAAGTTCTTTCTGACGTCAAAGTTAATTATCCCGGAACGTAGATCCCTGGTATAGCCTAGGTGAAGTGACGAGTTGGGTGGCAATGTGCCGCCACTTCTAGATAATCTGATCCCAAGTGTCTTAGATCTCGGCGGTGAAAGCTGATTCCGCTATCACACTTAACGCCAATAACCCTTCCATCCGTCTCCGTTTGACAAACAGGTCAATTGAGTTTTCAGCGTTGTGTGCGCGTTGTTGACACACTGTTGACGCATTGTTTGGGAATGCGGATACAATGCTTTGGGCTGACAGCATGACCATGACCAGTACCGCTTCAATGCCAGACAGTTTATATCCCCCAGCACGATCTCTCCTCCAAGCCCCTCCACCAGTCTTTCGCACATCCACGTCGTCGGACATCAGTCCATGGAAAGTCTTCCGGCCGTCGGTATATTCCGTATCAATTTCGACGTAGGAAACATCGCTGTTCTTTGGCCCGCATATCTCGACTACATCCTCCCCACTCGAACCCCCATCGATGAAAACCCAGTTTTTAACTCTACCCCTCGGTGGACCGCCGTCCAGCAGCCCGAATTCGCGCTAGTGCCGAGATTTGCCACTTTGGATTCGTCTCTACCGGCCCGGATTCTGGGCGAACTGCAAACCTTGCTCGCCGACCCAGGTGCTTTTGCCCTTGTTGGCACCGGAATTTGGCAGTCGGTCATACCGGATCCCCTGGCGACGCGCCTCGACCATGTCCCCAATGAGATCAACATGGCTGGGCATGGCTTCTCTGGCAATTCGGTCACTACCGACATTCGCGCGACAGTGTCAAGTGTGGCTATGGTCGCCGTGCGAGGCATTGTCGCCAAGTACAATTTAATACTTGACAGCGTTTCATTTGGCCCGTCGACCCAACCCAACTCGTGGTGGAATGACTGGTCAATGAAATGCGGCGAAGATGTAGTCCTGGTCGGACAGGACCATTCATTCGAATTGCTCAGGGAAATGCCTGGCCTACAACCTGGCCTGGTGTTAGGATCTTCCTCAACTCAGGAAGGTTTGCCTGCTGTCCTCGTTCAGGTAGGTTCAACCGTCCATCCTTTGACTGCATTGAAATTGTGAAGAGAATATAGTTAGGCCGTCGCATGCTTTTGGCTCATAGTAGGTTCGCGGTACTTTTCAGTTCTGTGGCCTTTCGCCTTGCGGAGATCGGTGAGCATCTTGGGCTTGCCTCCTAGCGTCACCTCACCGTCTTAGACACTCGCTTAGAACGAGGCAATGTTCTTTTGGTATCTCCAGCATATTGGCTTTCTTCTGATCCGCCGGTATACCCGGGAATGCAGCCACTCGAGGCTAAACCACTTCCCGCCCTTCTCACCGCCATGGCTTTAGCAGGGCTGAAACCCCCTCTCATCCATCCTGTGCCCCGTGTCCTCGAGGATCTGGGGCTTGATCGTCTGGGCACAGCCAGGGGCAGTCCGGAAGCAGAAGTCTCGACGTCGTCCAGTGAAGTATCTAGAGAACAAGTACGTCGATGCCCTCTTTCCCGGGTGTTCGCTAAGTGTCCGCAGGTCCTCTCTCTCTCATATCAGGCCGCTGGCGTTTCACCCACTGCACGTGTTCTACGTCGCACTCGAGTGTTGCAGCATCAACCAGGGTCCACGCCACAACCGCTGATCACCTCTCTTACAAACGATGAGTCGCCATGTCTCCCTGCCTCCCGGAGAGACTGTCCCGCTCTTGGTTCGCTCCCCAATCCGCGTGGGTTACCTGAGCCGGGACACAGACTCGTGTTGCACGAACACGTCGCGTATGAGGGCTGCCTTGAGGCCTGGCGCGGGACACTAGACGAGAGAACGCGCGTGCTGGTCAAGCTCTTTCTTCACGAGCATGTGGAATCCGCGCACCGCGAAGCCTCCACATACGAGCGTCTCCTTTCCGTCCCGCACGTCGAGGGCATCGTCGTGCCGAGATATTGGGGAACGTACACGTTCCGGGGGGAGTTCTACGTCATCATGCTGGAGGATACTGGACCGAAGCTCAGGAGCTTCCGGGACTGCAATTACACACAAAGGTACGGCCACTCACCGATGCTCGTCGGCGGCCCCAGACGGTTGCATTGAATCTGACCCTTTGTCTTGTCTTGGGGTTCACGCAGAGATACGATTTTGAATTATGCGCGGAGGCTCCATAACTCCGGCCTTGGATTCCCAGCAAACGTGTCGCATTTCACTTGTTCCGCAGAGGGAGAGTTGCGCATCGTTGACTTTGGGGACTCGTTTGAACATCGATGCGATCCTAGGAACTGCGAGGAGCTGAAAAAGCTGGCTCGCCTGCTCAACGAGGCCGTACCCCCGGTCCGGGTCCACTGACCCTAAACACCTCCGTCTTGGGACTTGAGCGTTAGCAATCCAGACTGAGGTAGAAGATACCTCTCATCTCACCTAATTAGCCCCTACCCAGCCCCTTGCTATCCCCACCCAACCATTTTATCAAAGAAAGAAAGTATCAGTTTTGTTTTTCTATTTGGAGGCCAGGTAATATTCATGTTTCAATACGATACGACTGAGAGGGTACGGAATAGAGAGTGTGTGAAACGTTAATATCCGTCGCTTTCTTTGCAAAGACATTCACGTTGTGCCTGAACACGTTAACTTGACGTAACATTGTGTCACCGCAGCTCGTTACGTATTTTTTACTTTCCAACCTCATATCATCCGTGATTCGATCGGTTTTATTTTTTCTATCTCAAAGCCCGACCAGAGCGCGCTCGAGCGTATGCACGGCCTCGACCACCTCCCGCGCCATCACGCGCACAACCGCATCCGCATCCGTCGTCACCACATATCCCAGCGTCGCCGTCGCCCGTCGCACAGGAAACTCACCACTGATCCCAGAGCTGGACGAGTCGTATGCGCGCCGCGTGTACGCGCGCACGAGCACCCCGAGAAAGTGCAGCGAAGCGCGGCGGAACGGCGGGAATTTTGCGTCTGCCGTCGTGGGGTCGCTGTCCATGCTCACCGTAGGTGGTGGGGCGCTTGGGTTGTCGTGGTTCACGTGCATGGGCATTTGGTGTTGTGCCTGAGCTTGGCCTTGGGCTAGGGCGTGCGCGCCTTCGATCTGGAGAAGATCGAGCATGGCGTTTGCGAGGTCATGTGCGTACGGAAGCAGTGCGATATCGGCGGTGTCGGCGATCGTGGCCAGGAGAGAGAGGGAAGATGTGCG
>Ga0209488_10002310_pt1 | contig 15724 bp, 17 predicted proteins | sample Rivendell_Oct201_8_FD_188349 | JGI IMG/M metagenome (GOLD analysis project Ga0209488, IMG submission 188349) | Vadose zone soil microbial communities from the Eel River Critical Zone Observatory, Northern California, USA -... | ecosystem: Environmental > Terrestrial > Soil > Vadose zone >... | reverse complement strand
GAATCGAGCCGCGACGTGGACTTCGTGGCGCGCTACGGCGGCGAAGAGTTTTTGATCATGATGCCCGAGACGGAGCTCGAAGGCGCGACGGAGTTCGCGGAGCGGATTCGGAAGAAGCTGGCGACGGAACGGCTGCCCGCCGGCAAGATCACGTTGAGTCTGGGTGTCTCCGCGTTCCCGATTCACGGCGACACACCTGAGCAGTTGATTGCCGAGGCCGATGCCGCGCTGTACCTGGCAAAACGCGCCGGCGGCGATCGGGTCGTCGCGGCGGCGCGTCCAAAAGTGCCGGCGAGGTAGTCGCGGAGCTTACTGCCGCCGGTCGATCAGCGTTTGATGAATCCAGCCGGGCCGATCGCTGTCATCCCTGATGCGCACCCATTGATCCACGTAGGAGTAGGCGACGACCGGCACGCCGGTCTCAAGCGTGAACAACACCTTGAATCCCGCGCCCGGCCCTTCGCGGACATTGGCGCGGCCAGTGGTCTGCAGTCGCAGGGGGAGAGCGAACGGCACCTCGCCCTTCTTTGTCGTCGAGCGATCGTCGCTGGCCACACGCCCCCGCCCCGCTGCCGCGGCATTCTTCGCTTCGGTCGCGAGGTAGAGCGCGCCGGCGTAGTTCTGCTGATCGAACTCGGTCGTGGCGAGCTGCAGCAGCTGCGTGCCCTGCTCGTACTCGGGGGAGAGCGATGAGTTGTTCGCATTTGCGGTACGCAGCGCCTGCAATGCGATCTCGGCCTCGGCCATGCCCGACGCGGCCTCCGCGCGTGTGGCAAGTGATTGCAATTTCGCCATCGCCCGCACGACTTCGCGCCGCGCATCGTCCAACCGGCTCTGCAGCTCGTCGACCTGCGCTCCCTGCTCGAGCACCTTAAGCTCGAGGCGCGCCGCGCGCTGCTCCAACGCGGTGTCGCGCACCACGGCCGGCTGCCGCTGCGTGACGTGCGCCGTATCACGAGGCGCGCGCACGGGCGGCGTATTGGCGGGATGATGTTTCCAGCAGGCCGCGCTGAGCAACGCGGTCGACAAAAGAAGGAGGGGGCGCATGGCCGACTAAGTTGCATCCTGATGTGCGTTCGTTCAACTACAGAGCGCCCTCACCGTCCGGCGTCTGATCCTCGTCGGGTCCGCCGAGCACGGGCGGGTGCTCGTAGACGATCGGAGGCGTGCAGGTACACGGGGTCTGCTGGGGCATTGCGAACTGGGCGCTCGCGCGAGGCGGCCGATACTCGATGGTCGCGACGTCCTGGATGATGCCGCCACAGAAGTGGCAGTGAATCTGGGACACAGGGCCCTCCCTTCCGGGCGCGGGAGCGCCTTCTACCATTCACTTCCGGCCGCCGATAGGCAAGCGGATCTCCGGCGGCCCGCCGCCGCGCAGGGTTAGATGCGAATTTTGGCGACTCATCCCTAGGAATGAGGCAGGAACCTTCTGCCTCCTCTTGACTAATACCTTGGGAACTGGCCAACCTAATTGCTCAACCTCGTATTTCTGCCCCCAAAACGAGGGCCGTCGGCAACAATGACTAAAAAAATCCAAATCCTGGTCATCGAAGACAATCGCCTGCTGCGTGATGGTCTCGCGGCACTCCTCGATTCTCAAACCGAATTCAAAGTCGTGGCATGCGCCGAGGGCGGGTCGTCGGCGCTGCAGCGGTTGCAGGATTCCAAGCCAAATGTGGTACTCGTCGACGCCGCACTGGGACGCAATCGCAGCCAGCGGCTGGTCGAGAGCATCAAAGAGGCGGCACCCCATTCCCGCGTCATCATGATGGACATGCTGCCGGAAGAGGAAGACGTCATCGACTTCATCAAGCGGGGTGCCAACGGCTTCATTGCGAAGGACGCCGCGCTCGAGGAGCTCGTCAATACCATTCGCCAGGTCGCCAACGGCGGGGACGTCGTTCCGCCGGCGTTGACGGGCACGCTCTTGTCGCACATCGCGAAGCAGGCCTCGGTCCTGCGCAACACGCCGATGATGGCGTCGGTGCGGATGACCAAGCGCGAGCAGCAGATCACCGATCTCATCGCCGAAGGCTTGAGCAACAAGGAGATCGCCCAGCGACTCAACATCGCGACCTACACGGTGAAGAGCCACGTCCATAACATTCTGGAAAAGCTGGCGTTGCACAGCCGGCTGCAGATCGCCGCGCACGCGCACAAGAAGACGCCCCCGAAGGGCGACCGTAGAAAGTTCGTCCGCTAGATCTAGTCCGGTGGCCCGATTGCCCGCCCCAGTACCGTGGGCCACCATGCAGTCGTGCAACAACTGTGGGCGTACGCGTACCGCGTCGTGCCGCCTCCGCCGATAGACGGGTTGGGTCAGATCCGCAGGCTTCTCGAGTCCGAGAACGCGTTTGCCTTCGAGCATGCGCGGGCGTGGGCGGCACAGCTCATCCTCGAACAGCGCAGCACCCAAATCCTCGTCGTCGCCGACACCCCCGCGCAGAATCGCGCCGTGAATCAGCGGCTCGAGACGGAGTTACATCGTCTCGACGCCCATTATCGCGTTACCGACCCCATCGCCATCCGCGGCCCGCAGCTGGACGCGGATGCCCGCGCCGGCTAGCCCGACCGGATTAGCTCCTCACGCTCCCGCTTTTTTCATCCCGCTGAGGGATGCAGTTGGCCGTTAAGGGAGCGGAAATTTCAGGAGATTCCAAAACCCACAAGAGAGCACCCTATGAAAGGCAGCACGAAAACCCGCCTGAGTGGCAAGCTGCGCCAGGCAAAGGGCAAGGCGAAGCAGAAGATCGGCCAGATGGCGCGCAAGGGCTCCCGGCTCGAGGCGGAAGGCATCGACGACCAGGTGGTCGGCAAGATTGAAGAATTCGGTGGTAAAATCCAGAAAAAGCTGGAGGAATAAATGAAACGCGCCGCCTTCCTCCTCGTGGCCGGCGCCGTGGCCGCTGGTTGCGCGCGCAACCCGGCGACGGGCCAGAACGAGCTCATGCTCGTCAGTGAATCGCAAGAGATTCAAATGGGGCAGCAGGCCGACAGCGGCGTCATCGCGTCCATCGGCCTTTACCCCGATCCCTCATTGCAATCGTACGTCCAGAATCTCGGCCAGAAGCTCGCCGCGACGTCGGAGCGCCCCAAGCTTCCGTGGACGTTCCGCGTGGTGGATGATCCCGCCGTCAACGCGTTCGCGATTCCCGGCGGGTTCGTCTACGTCACCCGTGGCATCCTCACGCACATGAACAGTGAGGCGGAGCTCGCGACGGTCATGGGCCACGAAATCGGGCACGTGACGGCGCGGCACACGGCGCATCAGATCTCCAGAGAACAGGTCGCGGGTCTGGGGCTCGCCATCGGCAGCATCGCCAGCTCGCAGATCGCCAAGTATGCCGGTGTGGCGAGTCAGGCGCTGGGCATCCTGTTCCTGAAATTCTCGCGTGAAAACGAGAACACCGCGGATGCGCTGGGCGTGCGGTACTCGAGCAGGGCGAACTACGACTCGCGCCAGATGATCGAAGTGATGAAGGTGCTCGACAAGATCACCGCGCAAGGTGGCGGCCGGCTGCCCGAATGGCTTGCCACGCATCCGAACCCGGGCAACCGTATCGAGCACATCAACGCGGTGATTGCACAAACGAAGGCCGATTTTACCGGCGCGATGGTGAACCGCGACGCGTTCGAGCGGCGACTCGACGGCATGATCTTCGGCATGAATCCCCGCGAAGGGTTCTTCAAGGGCACGGAGTTCCTCCACCCCGATCTCAAGTTCCGCATGACGTTCCCGAGCGGGTGGCAAACGTTCAACGCCAAGTCCGCGGTCGCGGCGCAGAGCCCGCAGCAGGACGCGATCATCGAATTGACGCTGGCGCAGGGATCCAGTGCGGATCAGGCGGCCCGGTCGTTCTTGTCGACGCAAGGTGTGCAGCCGGGCACGTTGACGCGCGCGAACATCAATGGGCTCTCCGCGGCACAGGCGCCATTCGCCGCCAGCACGCAAAGCGGCACGCTGCGAGGGACCGCAGTCTTCGTCGAGTACGGCAACAACGTCTTCCAACTGCTCGCGTATGCGCCCGAGGCCAGCTGGTCCGCGCGCCAAAGCGAAGCGCAACGCGCCATATCCACGTTCGGACCGCTGAACGATCCGGCGATCCTCAATGTGCAACCGCAACACGTCACGCTCATTACGCTCGATCGGCGGACAACCATCGCCGAGCTTGTGCGGCAGCGTCCGTCGCCCGCATCCGTGGCGACGCTCACGCTCATCAATCACGTCGATGAGAACAAGCCGCTCGAACCCGGCCGCATCGTGAAATGGGTGGTCGGCCAACCGCTGCCCGCGACTCCATAGGAGGGAACCGATTTATGATGACGCTCGCAATCATTCTCATCATTTTATGGCTGCTGGGATTCATCTCGTCGTATACATTCGGCGGGTTGATTCATCTGCTGCTCGTGATCGCGCTGGTCGTGATCGTGGTCCGTCTCATTCAGGGGCGGAGAGCCATACCATGATCCGTCGCAGCTGGTATCTGGTGGCCGCCGTGGCGTGTTTCGCCACGGCGCCACTGGCGGCACAACAGGCTGCTCCACAGGCACCGCTTCCCGCCCACAAGACGTCGCCCGCGGCCGGGCCGCGGCTCGACCCGGGATTCCGGAGCTATCAGTCGACCGTCACACAGAAGAACGCCGCCCCGGCCATGGCCGCCGCGGCGGACCGCACTGTCATTACGATCTCTACGCTGGGCCTTGTATTGCTTGGGATTTTGCTGATCATCCTGCTGACGTGATGCATTGGTGGATGGGCGCGCAGCCTGCCGCAGCGGTGTAGTTTCTGGCGGTGGGAGGGGTCACGGTGAAAGTGCGAAGCGCCAAAACGCAGGTCGCCTGGGCCACTGAGGACGACCAGCGATTTCTGTCGAACCTCGCCGAGATTCTCGCCTCGGCGCTGGACGAGCGCGCGATGCTCTCGGCCGTGGCGCGGTTGCTCGTGCCACGGCTGGGGGACGTGTGTGTCGCCGATGTCGTCGATGACGACGGATCGGTGCAGCGTGTGGACAATACGTTGGAGGATTGGCACCTCGCCCCCACGCCGGCGCTGCGTTCGGGCGAGACGATGGTCCTCACCGATCTCACACAGGCTTCGCTTGCCGCGATCGCACCCGACCCGGCCGGTCACGCCGCGATACGCGCCGCCGGGATCCGATCGCTCGTGCTGCTCCCACTTATCGGGCGGGGGCGATTACTGGGTGTGCTGACGCTCGGACTGACCCGTCCCGACCGCCGTTTCACGAAGACCGACATCCCGTTCCTCGAAGACGTCGCGCAACGCACCGCGCTCGGCGCCGACAACGCACGCCTGTACCAGCAGGCCCAGCAGGCAAGCCGCGCGCGAGACGACACGCTGGCCGCGATCTCGCACGACCTGCGCAACGGTTTGAACACCGTCCTCACCGCGGTCGGCCTGTTGCTGCGGAGCCTGCCGCCCGACAGCGAAGGCCGGCGTGATCGGCGGCACGTCGAGGCGATCCGCCGCTCGGCCGAGCGTATGAATCGGGTGATCGGCGATTTGCTCGACGTCGCGAGCATCGAGTCCGGACGGTTGTTCGTCGAGCCGCGGCGCGAAGCGGTGCGGCCGATCATCGCCGAGGCGGTCGCGGCCAGCCGGCAGCCGGCGGTCGAAAAGGAGCTGCGCGTGGAGCAAGTCGTCGCGACCACGCAGATCGAGGCGATCTGTGACCGCGAGCGCGTGCTCCAGGTGCTCGGCAACCTGATCAGCAATGCGATCAAGTTCACACCCGAGGGCGGGCTGGTGCAGGTCAGCGCCGAACCGTCCGACGATGAGATCCTCATCACGGTGCGGGACAGCGGCGTCGGCGTCTCGGCCAAACAACTGCCCCACGTCTTCGACCGCTTCTGGCAGGCAACACCGAAAGCGCGCCTGGGGAGCGGGCTCGGCCTGACGATCGCGAAGGGCGTGGTTGAAGCGCTGGGCGGGAGAATCTGGCTGGAAAGCCGGCCCGGTGAGGGCACGACGTTTTCCTTTACGCTACCGCGCGCCGCTCCTCAGGCGCAGTAGCGCTTGATCGCAAACAAAATCTCGTCGATGTCGATCGGCTTGCGGACCACGTCGTTCACGCCGATCGTGGGCCGCTCGTGCGGCTTGGCATTCGTGACGAGCACGACCGGCACGGCGGCCAGCTCCGGATCCTCGTTGCGGAATCGCAGGAAATCGAAGCCGTCCATGACGGGCATCGACACATCGAGCAGGATCACGTTGGGAACGGTCTCGCCGCGCAGCTTCTCCAGCGCCTCGGCGCCGTTGGCGACGGCGACGACGCGGTACTGCTCCTCTTCCAACAGCTCGCGCAGCATGTTGCGGAACTCGCTGTCGTCCTCGACGATCGCCACCAGACAGCGCTTGGCGGCCTCGCGCTCCGACGGCGACGCCGAGGAGCGCTCTCGAACGGCCGGATGTTGCTCAGCGTGGACGCGAACCATGGCCGGAAGCTAACACGCTTAGTGAGAGAAATCGACCTTGGGTGTTTCGGCGGCGCCCGGCGTCTGTAGCTCGAAATAGGGACGCGATTTCTTGCCGAGAATCTTCGCCGTGATCACTTGTGGGAAACGCCGAATGTAGGCGTTGTACTCTCTCACACTTTCGTTGTAGTCCTGCCGGGCGACGGCGATCCGGTTCTCTGTTCCTTCCAGCTGGTCCTGCAACGCGCGGAAGTTTTCGTTCGACTTGAGCTGCGGATAATTCTCGGCGATCGCGATCAACCGTCCCAGCGGGGCGGTGAGCGCGGCGTTGGCCGCGGCCATCTGTTGCAGATCGCCACTCTGCACTGCGCCCGCGAGTTTCGCGCGCGCCTCGGCGACCTGGATGAAGATCGTTTGCTCCTGTTTCGCATATCCCTTCACGGTCTCCACCAGATTAGGTATCAGATCGGCACGCCGCTGGAGCTGCACTTTGATCTGGGACTCGGCCGCGTTGACCTTCTCATCCATCGTCTGAATGGTGTTGTAGCCACAGCCGGCGAGGAGCGCGAGGGTCAGGGGAAAAGCGAGAGCAGACCGGCGTCGATGCGCGTTCACGAAGGGTTCCTTTCCATACGGTTCACGTATTCCGCCGTCCGCGTCAGTGAATCGAGATACGCGACCGGCTCAGTCAGTCCTTCCGGAGCGAATCCTATCAGGGAAGCAGCGTCGCGCACCAGAGCCGCCGGATCGGCGGGCGGGGTGCGCCCGGCGAGCCGCAGTACGGCGCGCAGCATCGCCAGAAAGCCGCCGCGCGTGTCTCGCATGACTTCGGCCAGACGCTTGGGGCGATTCCACTCCGCGACGTACGCTTGCCGGAGGTGCACCAGCTTCCCCATCAACTCCTGCTCGAGTTGGCGGCGCACGTCCTCACGACGGACGCTGATGCCCGCCCAAGGGTTTCGGCCAGCCAGTACGCGGTGGGCCTCGCGGATGTCCTCGTACTCGATCGGGAAGGCATCGGCGGAATCCCGCCACTCCTGGTCCGTCAACACGAGCGGCGGTGGGTGTTGGGCGCTGACCCAATCGCGCACCGGCGCGCCGACGCGGGAGAAGAGATCGGCATCCACACGATCCACGATCAGCAGTGTGTTCATAGACGCCTGCTCCCCGCTCTCCGCTCCCCGCTGTCTCGCTCCCGAGCCGTAGAGCAGCAGCGACACGAGCCGCGGGCCGAGGGACTCGGCGACCCGAGTGGCGAACGTTTCCAGCGTTATCCGCGCCATATCAGAATCTTCCTCCCGCTCCGCCGCCCGAGAACCCGCCGCCGCCGCCAAATCCACCGAAGCCGCCGCCTCCACCGCCGCCGCCCCAGCCTCTCCCCCCGCCTCGCCCACTCCCCTGGCTCAAGATCCAGAAGGGGAGCCACAGGATCCGGCCCCGCGTGACGATCAACAACAGGATCAGGAGACCGATGAGCCATCCCAGCGGGATCCTGACTTGCGGACGATTGTCTTGGGCGGCCGGCGGCGGCATCGCGTACTCGGGATTGGTCAGCGTCACGCCGAATTGCTCCGCGAACGCCTGCGCGATGATGTCGACGCCGAGCGTCAACGCCTTCCCGTAGTCTTCGGTGGCGAGCGCCGGGAGCATGGCATCGCGGATTCTTCCCACGCGGGAATCGGGCAGGAACCCCTCGGCGCCGCGGCCGGTGGCAATGAACAGGTCGCCCGTTCCCGGCTGGTGATTCTTCCGGGGCACGAGCAGGATGACGACACCCAGATTCTTTCGGGGGTCCCCCGCCTCGCCTTTGGCGCCGACGCCCCACTGCCGACCGATCTGTACCGCGACATCGCTCGCCGCGCGGTCGTCGATGTCCGCGAGCGTCACGACGGCGATGTCTCCGCCCGTCTTCTCACGCACTTCGGTGATGACGGCTTCCATGTGACGGATCGAAGCGGAATCGAGGACGCCGGCGAAGTCGTTGACGAAGCCCCGCGGCGGGGGAACGGAGACCTGGAGCAGGAGCCCGAGGAGGATCACCGCGCGCGGCGGCTCAGCAGCGCTTCGAGGGCCTCGGGGTCGAAGGGTTTGACGACGAATTCGTCGAACTGCGCCTCGCGCGCCCGCCGGCGGCTCTCCTCGCCGCTGTACCCGCTGACGGCGATCAGCAGCATGTCCTTGTTCGCGGCCCGGAGGCGCTCTGCGACCTCGAAGCCGTTCATGCCCGGCATGCCCAGATCAATGAGCGCAATCTGGGGTTGGAACCGGCGGGCAGTCTCGATACCTACGGGGCCAGAATGTGCCAACGCCACGGTGTGATGGTCCTGGCGCAGGATGGTCGCGAGGGCGGTGGCGGCGTCCACGTTGTCGTCGACAATCAGGATGCGCTGCGGCCCGTCATGATCGCGGGCAGGCACGTCCGGTGCCTCAGCGGTTGCCGGCACATCAGTCAGGGGCAGCGACACACTGAACAGGCTGCCTGTCCCCGGGCCGTCGCTGTGCGCCTCGACCGTGCCACCATGGAGCTCGATCAGGCCGCGGACCAGCGACAGACCGATGCCGAGCCCCCCCTGCGCCCGATCGAGCGACGTATTGCCCTGCATAAACAAATCGAACACCCGCGGCAAGGCGTCCCCGGTGATTCCGTCGCCGTCGTCGCGGATCTCAATGCGGACGTTCCTGGAGTTCTCCCCCACCGTTCCGCGCACCGAGATGTGACCGCCCTGGGGAGTGAACTTGACGGCATTGTGGACGAGATTGCCGATCGCCTGCTCCAGCCGCACGGGATCGGCGAACAGGACGACCGGCTCCGTGGGGAGCTCGATCGCGATCTGCTTCTCGGCCGCGTCGATCGTCGCGCGCAAAGCGTCCACGGAGCGCGTCACCAGGTCGCTGAGCTCGACGCGCTCCCGGTGCAGCTGGATCTTGCCATGGCTGACGCGTGAGACGTCCAGCAGATCGTTGACCATGCTTCTGATGTTACGCAGCTGCCGATCCAGAACTTCGTGCGCCCAGTCCGTGGTTTTGGAGTCCAGGTTCTGTTCGCGCATCATCTGGACGATGTTGGTGATGGGAGCGAGCGGGTTCCGCAGCTCGTGCGCCAGCATCGCGATGAATTCGTCCTTGCGCTGATCGGCGGTGCGCAGGCTCATCTCGGCAAGCTTGAGGGACGTGATGTCGAACGAGGCACCCGTATATCCGGCGAACTTGCCGGCCGGCCCGAACTGTGGCAGCGCAACCGCCATCATCCAGCGGTATTCGCCATCCGCGCGGCGGAAGCGGAACTGGTGCTCGAATGGCTGGCTGCCCCTCACGGCCTGCTCGTAGGCCGCGGCGTAACCGTCGCGGTCCTCAGGATGCAGGAAGTAGGTCCACGCCCCGCCCAACACTTCCTGCGACTCGACGCCGAGGTACTCGAGATAGGCCTGGTTGACGTACTCCATGCCTTCGAGCCCGCTCACCCAGATGAGCACGGGAGCACTGTTCATCAGGGAGCGGAACCGCGCTTCCCGGCGGCGCAGCGACGTCTCCATTTCCTTCCGTTCCATGATGTCTTCAGCGATGCCGACCGAGAACGCGGGCTTGCCCTGCATATCGGGGATGCCGAAGCGATGCAGCTCCACCCAGACGGCTTCGCCGTCCTCACGGACGTAGCGCTTTTCCCGCCGCACCGCGGGCACGAGGCCCGCCCGAATCCGCTCGAAGTCTTCACGCTCCGCGGCGAGGTCGTCAGGATGCGTGATGTCATCGGAGCGCAGCGCCAAGAGCGCGTCCCGAGTCCGGCCCGTCAATTCACAGAACCTGTCGTTCACGCGCTCGAAGCGGCCTTCGAGATTGGTCTCGAAGATCCCGACCGGCGCGCGGTCGTACATGATTCGCAGCCGCTCCGCGCCCACGCGCAACGACTCGGCAGTCGTCTTGATCGAATCGATATCGATGAGTGCGATGACCGCACCTTCGATATGGTTTTCGGTCGTGCGGTACGGACGGATCCGCAGCGAGTACCACCGGCCCGTGCGGTCCTGCACCTCTCGCTGGAACGGCTGCACCGTTTCGAGCACGTTGGACAAGACCGCCTCGAGATCCGGAATGTCCACGTTCAGCTTGATGTTGGTCAGCGGCCGTCCCACGTCGGTCGGAATCAGATTGAGCATCGTCTCGGCCATCGGCGTGAAGCGACGGATGCGGAGATCGGACCCGAGCATCACGATCGCCATTTGCACGCTGGCGAGCAGGTTCATCAGGTCGTTGTTGCTCCGCCCCAGCTCGGCGTTGCGGTTCTGCAGCTCCTCGTTGACGGTCGCCAGCTCTTCGTTGCTGGACTCCATCTCCTCCTTGGAGGTTTCGATCTCCTCGTTGATGCTCTGGAGCTCTTCGTTCGCCGACTGGACCTCCTCGTTGGCCGACTGCAGCTCTTCGTTCGCCGCGTCCTGCTGCTCGATCACCGACTGGAGGTAGTCTTTCGTCGCCGCGAGCTCATGCTTGAGCTGATCCAGGTCGGTCTCCGACGCGCGCGCCGAGGCCGCTCGAGGAACTCGGAGACGAGGCGCGACCGGGGCGGGCTCGTGGAAGAGCACCAGGAAGCCCCCACGGCTGCTCGCCGCTCCGTTGACCGGTACCACTTCGATATCGACCTGGCGCAGTTGGCCGTTGCCCTTCACCCGCACCCCGTCCTTGCGGACCGGCCCGCCTTCCTTTTTTGCGCGTGCGATTGCCCCCCGGATCGGCGCCAGCAGCCCCTCCCGCAGCATTTTGACGAGATTGAGCGACGCTTTGCCGGCAAGCGGCGTGAGAAATGCGCTCGTGTCGCCATGGAACTGGAGGATCTCGAGATCCTCCGTCACCAGTACGCCGGGCGGCGTGTACCGCGCGAGGAGGATGCGATCGGCCTCCCGCTGGGCTCCTTCCCCGCGCCGCGCGTCGACCGCCGCCGTGGCCGTCTGCTGGCGACGATCCAGCCGCGTACGATCGAGGAGCGGCGGAGGCACGCGGTTGACGGCCGGCTTACGGCTATACAACCGGTGCTTCGCATCGAGGGGATCGAACAAATCACTCTGGGCGCCGGTCGACTCTGACCCGCCCAGGATCAGCACCCCGGCTGGCTTCAGGGCGTACTGCACGATCGGCAGCAGGTGCTGCTGCAACACCGGCTCGAGGTAAATCATCATGTTGCGGCAGCTGATCACGTCCATGCGCGAGAACGGCGGGTCTTCGAGGACGTTGTGCTTGGCGAATACGCACAGGTCACGAATGGCCTTCGCCACGCGGTACTTCCCATCCAATTCATAGAAATAGCGCCGCAGCCGGTCGGAGGAGACGCGGTCCGCGATGCTCTTGGGGTAGAGCCCGCTCCGGGCCCGCTCGATCCCCGCGCCGTTCAAATCGGTCGCGAAGATCTGGATCGGCCAGGTTCGGCCCTCCCGCTCCATGAACTCCGAGAAGACGATCGCGAGCGAATACGCTTCCTCGCCGGTCGAACAGCCGACGACCCACATGCGGATGGCGTCGGCGGACTCATGGTCGGCAACGATCCGCGGAAAGACGCGCGTCTTGAGCAGCTCGAACGTTTCGGGGTCGCGGAAGAACGACGTGACGTTGATGAGGATGTCCTGAAACAACGCCTCGATTTCAGCCGGATGGCTCCGCAGATAGTCGGCGTATTCGGGAAGTGTCGCCACCTTGTGCAGGGCCATGCGTCGCGCGATCCGGCGGCGCAGTGTCGCGGCTTTGTAGTTGCCGAAATCGACGCCGGACGACTGCTGCAGCAGGCGCAGGATCTGCGCGATTTTGGCGCCGTCGACGATCCGTTCCGGAGGCCCATCCGTCCCGACATAGGCGTGCTGCGCGATCTTGCTGATCTCGCGGGCGATCTCCGCGGGAGCCAATCGGAAGTCCACCGTCCCCGCCATCATCGCGCTGCGAGGCATGCCTTCGTACGCTGCCGATTCGTCCTGCGCGAACGTGATGCCGCCCGCCGCCTTGATCTCGTCCATGCCGAGCGTGCCATCGCTGCCGGTACCCGAGAGAATCACGGCGATCGATTTATGCTTCTGGTCTTCCGCCAACGATTCGAGAAACAGATCGATCGGATGGTGGCGCCCGTCTACTTTGTGCCGCGGGATCAGCTTCAGCGATCCGTGCTTGATGATCATGCTCGAATCGGGCGGGATCACGTACACGCAATTCGGCTGGACCTTCGGTTCGTCCTTCACCTCATTGACAGGCATCCGCGTCGCGCGGGACAGGATTTCGGCCAGGTGACTCGCGTGCGACGGCGACAGATGCGACACGAGGACGAAGGCCATGCCGGTGTCGGTCGGCAACGCACTCAGGAGCTGTGTAAATGCCTCGAGGCCGCCGGCGGATGCGCCGACGCAAACCACGGGGAACGGCAGGGCCGGTTGCGGGACGGCATCGTGTCCGCCGATCTCCTGCTCGAGATCCTGAAACGAGGACGACGTCGGGGTTTTCGGCACCCGCCCGACGGTCTTGTTCTGCGATGGTGCCATAGAGCGGGTAATCTAGCGGGCTTCAGTCGAGCTGTTTGTGACGCGCCTCGCGCGTCGGTCGTATGACCCGCCGCCGCTCGGGAACCCGCCGTGCATCATCCGGCCGCCAGGCAGTAGCTTGCGAGTCCCACGTGAGACGCGTGTTTCCCTGGAGGGTGCTGCTCCCGTCGTGCGCAGAGGCGGTAAACCACCAGCCACGAACGTCGTTTTCGACCGTCGCGAATACAAAACGCCGGCCGTCCGCAAGAATCAATGGCTCACCGGTTTGGGGGATCCGGCTCCCCTGCTCTGCGGTCAAGGCGGCAATCCATCCAATGGGGTATTGGCGAAGACTGTCAATGCAATAACTGCACCAAAAGAAGGGAGTCGTCAAGAAGGCCTGCTATGCATCTCTCACGCCGTCTGCGCGCCATAGTGACGCTACGCTGCCCTGTGTGCCTGGAGGGGAAAATGTTTACGGGACGGTTCACGATGAACTCGACGTGCCCCGTCTGTGGGCACCGCTTCGAGCGCGAGCAGGGGTTCTTTCAAGGCGCGATGTACGTGAGCTGGGTTCTGGCCGTCGCCTATCTGGCCGTGCTCGGGATCCTGGCGCAGGTGCTGCTCGTCCCCCGCATCGGAATCGCCTTGTCCGTTCTCTGCGTAGTGATCGTCCACGTGCTCTGCATCCCCATCGTGTTCCGCTACTCCCGCGTGATCTGGGCGCATCTCAACGTCCGCACCTCACCGTGACGATTCTCGCGCTCGTCCTGCTCATTGCCCTGTCGCTCGCCGGGCTGGCCATGATCCCGCTGGGCTTGCCGGGGCTGTGGGTCATGGTGGCGGGCATCCTTGCCTATGGCTGGCTCACGGGCTTCCACTCGGTAGGCGTGGCAATGATCGCGATCGTCCTCGGGATCGCGTTCCTAGGTGAAATCATCGACAACTGGCTCGGGTTTCGATACGCAAAGCGCTATGGCGGGTCCACGCGGTCCGGCTGGGGCGCGCTGGTCGGAGGGGTGGTCGGCGCCATCATCGGCGTGCCGGTCGCGGTCATCGGCAGCGTCATCGGCGCGTTTCTCGGCTCGTTCATCGGCGCCGCACTATTCGAGTACACCTACTCGCGACACACCGGTGTCGCCGCTCGCGCCGGTTGGGGCGCGGTCATGGGCCGCATCGCCGCCGCCGCGGTCAAGATCGCGCTCGGCGTCGTCATCGCTATCATCGGTGTCTTTGCCTCGCTAACCTGAGGCATACAGCACAACGACCCCCTGAGCCCAAAAGCTCAGGGGGTCGCTGGAGGCTACGAAGACTACCGCGAAGAAACGGTGGTAGCCTTGTTGCTAAAGCGGCTCGGGAACTGCTTCATGATCCCGTCGCTCAGCAGGTCAGCCATCTGCCATGCTTGGTGCTCACTCTCGTCGAAGGCCGCAATACTCCCCGCCCAGTCCTTCTTGATCTGTGCGGTCGCTTCCTTCAACAGCAGGGTAATGTGCATCTGAATCGCGCCGCGCAACGTTTCACGCGCGAACCCGCGCGGATTCGCCGAGGCGAGGAAATCGGCGATGCTGTCGGCATTGGCCTTCAGCGCCGTGACCGCCTGATTCAACGCGTTCGAATCGACCTGAGCCGGCTGGCTCTGCATTTGCGACTGGGTCGACGCGTAATCCCTGTTCTGCACGTATCCCTGGGCGTTCTTCTGCGTCGTGTCGGTACGCACGTTGCCGTACTGGTTCGACGGCAACCGCTGGCTGGTCGTGTCGCCGGTGACGCGGGAATTCGCCCGCGCTTTCGTGGTGTCGCCACGCGTAGCGTTCATCCGGCCGGTCGTCGTGGGGTACTGCGCATTGGCCTTGACCTGCGCCGTGTCGGAACGCGCTGCCACGGTGTCGCCCATGCGGGTGTCCTGCATGGTCATGTTCGTGGACATCGCGCCGGACATCGCGGTGGTGGTTCCCTTCGCGGCGATCAGTGTCTTGGCGGCGAGCTGAATGTGATTGCGCAGCAGTGATGCGAGCTGGGTCGCCGCGGCATCGCCGTAATAGGGCTTCACCGACTCACCGATCTCGTCCTGGTTGCGCAGCAGGCGCTGTGCGACTTCGGCCGTATCGGGTAGTGACGCGCTGCCACTGATGATGAAGTTGCGGGTGTACACTACGTGGTCCGTCCACAGTTCGCGCATTCGGTCATGAAATGCCTGGCGACCGATCGCCGACTGGCTCGTGCCACGCGGCGCGGCGGTCGTGCTCCGCCGCGGCGCGGTCGAATCCGTCGCCGGTTTGGACGTTTGCGGGTACTGGACCGCCAACGCCGTGATGAGCAATAGTGAGAGCATGGTTCACTCCTCGGGGGTTCGGGTTTCCGTGGGCGAAGTGTATTCGCGCCCTCGCCAGGATTGGATCGCCCGGACAGTTGACTGGGGTTAGCCCCTTCCGCGGAATGAGGGTAACGTGCTGCCGGTGAGATGCATCCTTCTGATTCTGATCTGGCAGATCCTGCCACTTACGAGCGCGCCGGCGCAACGGCAGCCGAGTCACGGCATCCACTGGTGGGAGGCGGCGATTGCTGTCGGTGCGATCGGCGCCGTGAGCGTGGCCGATCGACGCGTGGACGACTGGGTCCAAGACCGTCGTTCATCGCACAGCGACGCGATCGCGCGGGTATTCAAGAAGGGCGGCGAACCGGTCGTCGCGTTCGGGGTTCCTGCCGGAATCCTGGCGGCCGGCCTCATCAGCGGGAACAAGGACCTCGAGCGGAGCAGTGGCCGCGTGTTCGCTTCGGTGGTCACGGCGGGCGTGGCC
>Ga0209488_10002309_pt1 | contig 15730 bp, 11 predicted proteins | sample Rivendell_Oct201_8_FD_188349 | JGI IMG/M metagenome (GOLD analysis project Ga0209488, IMG submission 188349) | Vadose zone soil microbial communities from the Eel River Critical Zone Observatory, Northern California, USA -... | ecosystem: Environmental > Terrestrial > Soil > Vadose zone >... | reverse complement strand
TCAACGCACTCTTCCATCGCAAGGTCATCGTGTCACGGAATCTCTCCGTACCCGTGCTCGCCACGCTCGCCCTGACTGCCCCGGCCATCGCGAGGGCGCAGGTTGTGCAGAGCATCACCGGCGACGTCGCGCATTTCGGTGAGGGCTTCACGGCCATCAGCGACAGCCGGGTCGCTTTCCGGCTGCTCCGGCCGGCGAACGTCGTGCTGTTCTGGGTGACACCTGATGGCCGCGTGGATCTCTTTTCCCCGCTTCGGAGCCGCGACAAGACGCTGCGGCGCGCGGGGAATAGTGCGATCAGCGTCAGCGAGATTCCCTCCCCGATCCAGTCGCCCGTCATCAACGGTGCGCCGGTGTCGGGACGAGCCGGCCAGTTTACACCGACGGGGAGTCTGCTGACGGGCGCACCCGCGCGCGCCGACAGCAGCGGCGTCTCGGGCTACTGGGTTTTACTCACCAGTGATGCGGCGGTCACCGCGCTCGACATTCAAGCCAAGCTCGCGGTGATGTCACGGGAGGGAGGCGGCCTCGCCATCATCGACCGTCTCGCGCCGCTACTCGTCCCCGAGGGCACGCTGTGGGCGCAGTACGTAGCAGGCGTCGTGTTGCGCTGACGTAATCGCAAAAGCGTGTACATTGGTGCCCCATGCGCGGCAAGAAGGTGAGAGCAGCCAGCTGGTCGTGGCTGGTATTGACCGCGCTCGGCGCCACGCCGCTCGCCGCGCAGACCGCGTCGCCCTACGTCCCCATGCACCACTGGGCGATGCCATACGTCGAGTATCTCATCTCGACAGGTGTGATCGCGGATCCCACACCCCTCACCCGACCCCTCAGCCAATCGGACCTCCTGCGTGCGCTCGAGGCCGCAGACACGAGCCGAACGGACGCCGCCGCGGCAGCGACGGTGCGCCGTCTGCGCGAGGAGTTCCGGCCGCGCGTCACAGGTCCCCGATATCGCATCGCGCTGGGTGCCGGAGTTGGGGCGGCGAGCTATGCCGTGCGCGATCCGCTCGAGGTGGATCGCGGCGTGCCGCCGCGGCAACCGACGCGGCGCGGATTCGCGCGCGGATCGGGTGAGGTGCTGCTCGCGTTCGGACCGTTCGTGGCCGTGACCCATCCAACCGTGGACACGCGGCTGCAGTACGACCCCGACTGGACTGCCAGTGAGAACAACGCCACCCGATGGGAGGAGGGCTACGTCGCCGGACAGTGGCGCTACGGGGACGCGTTCTTCGGAATCCTGGATCGCAATTGGGGGCCGAGCGGGATCCAGGGCCTCCTGCTGTCGGACGATCCGTACAGCATGGACCACTTACACCTGAGCATCGGCACCGAACGCGTTCGCCTCGCGACGATCGCCACGGAGCTCGATCCCATCGACACCGGTGCGGTGGCGGTCAATCGCCATGAGATTCTGCACCGATTGTGGATCAGGCCGCGCGGGCGCTGGACCGTGGCGCTGTGGGAAGCTTCCGTGCTTTCCGGTGTGGGCCGCTCCCTCGATCCGTGGTACCTGAACGTCGCGACGCTCAGTTTCTTGCGACAGGGCACGGGAAGCAACGCAAACAGTTTTGCGGGACTCGATTTCGAGCGCCGCGGGCGCAGCACCCTATTCGGGCAGCTCATGCTCGACGACATCCAATTGGCCAACAAGACCGCGACCGATCGGAAGCCGGCGAGCTACGCGTTCACCGTCGGGGCCAAGGGGCGACTCTCACCCGCGCTGGCGTGGACGCTGTTCTATACGCAAGTCGCGAACCTCACCTACCGCAACGAAAACGATCAGCAGGTGCCCCTGTACCGTTCCCTTGGGACGGGACGCAACTTTTCCGATTACGATCAGGCCACGGCCAAGGCGACCTGGCTCGCGCGTCCGGGGCTGCTGCTGGAGCCGGAGCTGACCGTGGTGCGCCAGGGCGAAGGTGATCCGCGACTGCCGCATCCCCTCCCGCCCGCCTATCCCGCGACCGCAACGCTGTTCGAGGGCGTGGTGCAACGCGTGCTGCGGCTTGCCGTCGGCGGCAGCTGGCAATATCGCGGACTGAGCGTCACTGGGAGCGGCGGTGTTCATGTCATTCGTAATTTCGGGCACGTCGCGGGCGCCACTCAGACGCGCTGGCTGGGCTCCGTTGGAATCAGCTATCGGCTCGCGTGGGAGGAAGCACTCCCCTGAAGGCTGTCTGTCTGGCACCGCTCCTCGCACTGATGGTCGTCACGACGCCGCTGCAGGCCCAGAGCGACACGCTCGGGCTGCACACATCGCTCGCCGGCTGGGCTGACGACGCGCTCCTCTACATTCTCGATCGCGACGCGGCGCGCGGCGGTCGGCTGAGCGATCGCGGCATCCTGCAGCGCTTTTGGTCAGACATCGACCCCGACTATCAGATCAACCTGATGCGCATGCGGTTCGATCTGATCGACGACGCCGAGTGGTATCGGCATGGGAGCGGAGCGCGCTACTGGAGCGGGAGCGTCAACACACGTGACGAAGCCATTGGCGCGGAGTTCAAGGCCCGGGTTCCGCTCGACGACCGCTGGACGGCGGACGTGGACTTCCGGCACCAGAGCCTGCTGGAGCTGAATCGCAGTCTCGTACGGCTGAAACTCGGACGCACGGCGCGCTCCGGTGTGTACACGGCGCTCGAGGGCACGTTCTCTTTCCATAAGCCCAGCGCGGACGTCGGACTTGCGACAGGATGGCGACGCGGCAACACGCAGGTCGAGGTAGCACTCACGGCACTCGACGCGTTCAACAATTTTATCTACGGCGGTCTCAAGGTCGAGAATACGCCGGCCGATACGGCGCTCGATTACCAGCGCCAACCGTTCTTGCTCCGCGGACACGCGGACCTGCCGCTCGGCGCCCGATGGCGTCTCGAAGGCCACGCCGGCGTGATGCGACCCGCTGCGGTCCGGGCTTTCGTGCAGGCAGCGCCCGATTCGGGATTCCTGCAGGACGAGCGCTACGGCTTTGCCGGAGGCCTCGTCGAGTGGCTGCCTTCGAGTCGTGTGACGACGGGCGTGCGCGCGACGGTCATCCGTGCGGTAACCGATCGTCGACCGCTGCCGAACGGGGGTGCGGTGAACGACTATCGGCTTACCGAACGCACAGTGGAATTCGGCGGCTCGGTGTTGGTACGCCCGGCGCCGACCTGGATGCTCGAGGGGTGGTTGGGGCGACTTTGGCGTCCGGAGCGGCGAATCTACCGGTCAGGCGCCGCTCCGGACGTGAACTACGAGGACGTGTCCTGGAGCGGTCAGGCCGCCGTGATGTACCGCCCCACCCACGGGTTCACCGGTAGCGTGACGCTCGATCTCGACACGCGCGACGTCGTACGGGGAGACGGAGAGGTGCCAGCGCATGAGCCCCTCGCACGCCGGAACAGTGAGATCCGCGCCGACTTCGGCTGGCGATTTCCGAATCGTTCGCTATTCGATCTCGGGTTGGGATTCGATTTGGATCCGGGGATTTATCCCCGCGGCTGGTTCGGTGGGGCGCACGGGCGGTTCGTCCTCTACTGGTAGCTACACGCTGTAGAACGATCGATACCATTCGACGAACTTGCTGACGCCTTCTTGAATCGACGTTTGGGGCGCGAAACCAATTGCCGCCGCGAGATCTGCGGTATCGGCGAACGTCGCCGGGACGTCGCCCGGCTGCATGGGCAGGAAGTTCGGCTTCGCTTTCTTGCCTAGCGCTTTCTCCAGCAGAGCAATCACCGTCACGATTTCCACCGGATCCCCGTTCCCGACATTGAAGAGTCTGTAGGGGGCCAGGCTGCTATTCGGCCGCGGCCGCTGACTCGACCAGTTGGGATCCGGTACCGGAATGACGTTCATGACCCGCACGATCGACTCCACCACGTCATCGATATAGGTGAAGTCCCGCTTCATATGACCGTGGTTGAACACATTGATGGGCAGGCCTTCAAGAATCGCCCGTGCGAATTTGAACATCACCATGTCGGGACGGCCCCACGGGCCGTATGCCGTAAAGATTCGCAGACCGGTCGTGGGAAGCCCGAACAGATACGAATAGCTGTGGGCCATCAGCTCATTCGTGCGTTTGGTCGCGCCGTACATGGACAGGGGATGGTCGGCACCGTTTTCCACCGCAAACGGCATCTGCGTGCTCGCGCCATACACCGAGCTCGAGCTTGCGTACACCAGATGCGGGACTTTGCGATATCGGCATTCCTCCAAGACCTGGAGGAAACCCAAGACGTTCGACGCAATGTACGCGTCGGGTCGTTCGAGGGAGTAGCGCACCCCGGCCTGAGCGGCGAGGTGCACGACGCGATCAAACTCCGCGCGATCGAACAAGAGATTCATCGCTTCCGGATCGTTCAACGACGCGCGGACGAATTCGAAGTGCCGCTGCGATTGGAGCTGCGCGAGCCGTCCCTCTTTCAACCGGACGTCGTAGTAATGATTCACGGAATCGAGCCCGATCACTTCGTGCCCGTCCTGCAGGAGCCTGCGGGCGACATGAAAGCCGATAAACCCGGCGGCGCCCGTCACGAGGATTCGCATGAGGACCGAATTAACCACGGCTCGCCGACAATGACAACGGCGCTTGACTGCCCGTCGGCTAGCGGCGAGCTTGGCCGCGTCGCCATGGGGACACGAAAGGGCATCATTCTGGCCGGAGGAGCGGGCACGCGTCTGTACCCGCTCACGCTGGGCGCGAGCAAGCAGCTGATGCCGATCTACGACAAGCCGATGATCTACTACGCGCTGTCGACGTTGATGCTGGCGGGTATCCGGGACATCCTCGTCATCTCCACCCCCCACGACCTCCCTCGTTTCCAGGCGCTGCTGCGGGACGGTGCCCACGTCGGCCTGCGCCTGCGCTACGCCGAGCAACCGCGACCGGAGGGACTCGCCCAGGCGTTCCTCATCGGCCGCGAGTTCATCGGCAGCGACTCGAGCGCGCTGGTTCTCGGCGACAACATTTTCTACGGCGGAGGGATGCGCACGGTGCTCCAGGACGCCGCCCGACCTCGTGCGGGAGCCACGGTGTTCGCCTACTACGTCGCCGATCCCCACCGCTATGGCGTCGTGGAATTCGATGCCCACGGGAAGCCGTTGAGTATCGAGGAGAAGCCCGTGGATCCGAAATCCCATTACGCGGTCACCGGCTTGTATTTCTACGACAACCGGGTCCTCGACATCGCGGCCGGGTTGAAACCCTCGAAACGCGGCGAGCTCGAGATTACCGACGTGAACCAAGCCTATCTGCGCGATGGTTCGCTCGAGGTGCGTGTCCTCGGCCGGGGTGTTGCCTGGCTCGACACGGGGACCCCCGAGGCGCTGCTCCAGGCCGCCACGTTCGTGGCAGCGGTGGAGCAGCGGCAGGGCCTGAAGGTGGGCGCGATCGAGGAGGTGGCGTACCGCATGGGGTTCATCGATGCGGCACAAGTGGAGCGCCTCGCGACTCCGCTGCGCGGGAATGCCTACGCCGACTATCTCCTCGCGATCATCCGAGACACGGGATATTGGAACAGCCTTAGCGATGCACCATGAGTCGACCCCGCATTGACGCGATTGGACGTAGCGACCATGTTTGCCAGCTCATCCCGTCGAGCCCTTGGGGACGATCGTTGATATGAGGTTCTCGGTTTTGACCGCGGCTTGCGGCGTGGCGTTGTCGTGCGTCGCCCTCGCCGCGACCGCGCAACAGATCCCGTCGCCGTCCCAAGCCCAGCAGGCGCTGCAGCAGAACCCGTCACTGGCGGATACCATTCGCCAGCGCCTGCAGCTGTCCGGGCTGACGCCCGACCAGATCCGGGCCAGGCTCCGCGCAGCCGGATATCCCGACTCCATGCTCGACGCCTACCTCGGCCCGTCAGTTCCCGGCGAGATGGCGCCGATGCCCGGCGAGATGCAACTCGGCGCCATCCAGGCGCTCGGTCTCATGTCTGGACTGCCGGGGCAAATGCTTCCGATGGACACCGGACTTGTGTACCGGGCCATGGCCCTGCGAGCCGAGTCGCTCGCAGTGGGCAACTACGTGTTTGGCGTCGATGTATTCCGTCGCAGCAGGACGCAGTTCCTGCCCCTGCTCACTGGGCCGGTCCCGGCCGATTACAGACTCGGTCCCAACGATCAGCTCGCATTGATCCTCACAGGACAAGTCGAGAGAGCCTACGCGCTGCAGGTGACGCGCGACGGATTCATTCTGATTCCGCAGGTAGGCCAGGTGTTCGTGTCGCGCCTGACGCTGGAGCAGCTGCGCAGCCTTCTCTATACCGAGCTGAGCCGCGTCTATTCCGGCGTGCGCCGCGGTCCCACCGCGACCACGCGGTTCGACGTCACCATCACGAACGTCCGTGCCAACCAGGTCTTTGTCGTGGGGGAAGTGAGTCAGCCGGGGGCGTACCAGATCAGCTCCCTGGGGACGGTGCTCACCGCCATCTACGCCGCGGGCGGCGTCACGGATCGAGCGAGTTTGCGACGTATCGAGGTGCAGCGGCTCGGGACCCCGGTCGCCGTGTTGGATGTGTACGACTACCTACTGCGCGGCGATACCCGGCATGACGTCCGCCTCGAGACCGGCGACGTCGTGTTCGTTCCAGTGCACGACACGCGCGTGCAGTTGACCGGCGCAGTGCGGCGCCCGGCGCTGTACGATCTTCAGCCCGGCGGCACGCTCGCTGACCTCGTGCAACTGGGTGGAGGGTTCCGGGCTGACGCGGCGCTCAGACGCATAACGATCCATCGTATTCTTGGCGCCTCGGCGCGCGGCCCCGGCGCAGTCACCCGCGCCGTCATTGACGCCGCACTCGCGGTGTCGCCAGCGGGGGACCACGGAAGCGGGTCGGGGCTCATCGTACCCGCCGTCCCGCTCCAAGACGGTGACTCCGTGGCGGTGGACGCCGTTCCTCCGCTGACGGAGGGGTACTACGTCGCGATCGCCGGGATGGTCAACAAACCCGGGATCTATCCGTGGACGCCGGGGATGACGCTTCGAGAGCTGGTGCTGCTCGCGCGGGGACCCAGGGTGGGTGCGTACCTGAACGATGCCGAAATCACCCGTCTGCCACGGACCCGTGCGCAAGGAAAGCTTGCGGACACAATTCACGTGCGATTGGACTCAACGTACCTATTCGAGCGGGACTCAGCCGGCCATTATGCTGGCCCGCCGGGACCAGCGGTGCCCGAGCGAGGCTCGGCGGAAGTAACCCTCGAGCCGTACGACAACGTGCTGATTCTCAAGCAACCGGATTTCAGCCTGCAGCGAACCGTAGTCGTGACTGGGGAAGTTCGATTTCCTGGCACCTACTCGCTGCTCTCCAAGACCGATCGGCTGGCGGACGTGATCGAGCGGGCCGGCGGTCTGACGCAACAGGCCTATCCCGATGGGATCCGGTTCGTGCGCGGACTGAGCAACGTGGGCCGTGTCAACGTGGATCTGAAGCGCGCCATGCAGGAGCACGCATCGCGGAGCAATGTGCTGTTGCAGCCGGGCGACTCGATCGATGTCCCTGAATACCAGCCCAGCGTGCGCGTGACGGGCGCGGTGAATTCACCAGTGAGCGTCCTCTGGGAGGACGGCAAGGGGCTCGACTATTACGTCGGCGCGGCGGGCGGACCGACGGCCAACGCCGATCAGCGCCGCGTGAGTGTCCGCTATGCCAACGGTGAGACGCGCACCCGGCGCCGCACCCTGTTCGTCTCCAGCGATCCCACACCCAAGCCGGGGTCCGAGGTGTTTGTGCCACAGCGGGACGCCCTCGGGGCAAGCAACGCACCCGCGATCCTGGGTGCGGTCGCGTCGATCGTGGGCAGTCTCGTCACGGTCGCGGTGGTGTTGATTACGCGACGATGAGTCTGGGCGCGGCCCCCCATACCGAAGTGATCGTGATTGGCGCCGGCGCTCTCGGCGCCAGCACCGCTGCACATCTCGCCAAATTGGGTCATGCGGTCACGCTGCTCGAAAAGGAACCTCAACCGGCCCTGCATCAAAGCGGGCGCAATAGCGGCGTCATCCACCCGGGATACAATCTCCGACCCGGGACTTTGAAAGCACGATTCTGCGTCGAGGGGAGCCGCCGCTTGCGCAGCTACTGCGCGGAGCGCGGCCTTCCCATTCGTCAGGGGGGCATCCTGGTGGTGGCACGGCACGAGGGCGAACGCGACGTGCTGCGTGAGCTCGAGCGCCGCGCCAGCGCGAACGGCGTAAAGGCCTCCTTAGTGTCGGACACCGAGATACCCGCCATTGAACCGTACGCCGTGGGCGTGGAGGCACTTCACGCACCGGAGGGAGCGAGCTTCGATGGGCCAGCCTACGTGCGCTCGCTCATTGGTGACGCGATCGCGGCCGGAGCTCGAGTGTGCTACAACACGACAGTGCTCGACATCGGCCTGGGGTCACCGAGCGGCCCTCATGGAGCGGTGCGACTGCAGACATCAACAGGGACAATCACAGCACAAGCGCTCGTGAGCTGCGCGGGCCTTTACGCCGACCGGTTGGCCGGACCGCTCGCGCCCGACTTACGAATCATCCCGTTTCGCGGCTATTACGCCGAACTGACGCCGACGCGCCGCCATCTCGTTGCCAATCATGTCTACGCCGTCCCCGATCTCGCGCTGCCGTTCTTGGGCGCACACTTATCGCGCCGAGTGGACGGCCGCGTCATCGTGGGGCCAGGAGCGATGCTGGCTTTCGGCCGCGAGGCGTATCGGCTCCGAGACTTTCAGACCCGGGACCTCGCCGACATGCTCTCGTGGCCGGGCCTCTACCGTCTTTTCGCACGACCGAAACTGTGGAAGTTGCTGGGCCAGGAGCTCCGGAAGAGCGTGTCGCTCGACGCGGTGTGCGCCGACGCTCGAGACCTGATTCCTACGCTGACGTCGGAGGACATGACGCGCTCGTATGCGGGCAACCGGGCGCAGTTGGTGTCGCGCCAGGGGGAACTGATCGACGATATCGTCGTGCGTGAAACGGAGCGGACGATCCACGTGCTCAACGCCGTGTCTCCCGGCCTCACGTGCAGCTTGCCGTTCGGTGAAGATCTCGCCCAGCGGTGTCACGCGAAGCTCGAGGGCGAAACGTCCAACCAATTCGCCGGACAGACGGGCTGATGGTGGAATTTCGACCAGAGTGTCTGCTCGTCACGGGAGGAGCCGGCTTCATCGGCTCGAACTTCGTGCGTTGGGTCCTCAAAAACGACCCTCACGTCAGTGTCCTCAATCTCGACGTGCTGACGTACGCGGGTAATCTCGAGAGCCTGGCGGATGTCGCCGCGGAGCACGGGCCGGCCGGTGACGGTCGCTACTTCTTTCTTCGTGCAGACATTCGCGACGTAGAAACGCTGGCGGCGGTGTTCAACGGCCTGGCGCGAGAGACGGCGCCGGCGGGACACACCGCCCGCCCTGTGCCGTCACCCGACGCGGTCGTCCACATGGCGGCGGAGTCCCACGTCGACCGCTCCATCATGGGCCCCGCCATTTTCGTGGACACAAACATTCGCGGCACGCTCACGTTGCTCGAGGCCATCCGGGCCAACTTGCTCGCGCGGCCGCGGCATCTGCGTTTCGTTCACGTCAGCACCGACGAGGTGTACGGGACGCTCGGCCCGGACGACCCGCCCTTCACCGAACGGACGCCGTTAGCCCCGAACAGCCCGTACTCCGCGACCAAGGCGGGATCCGACTTCCTAGTCCGCGCATACGTCGAAACGTTTCAGTTTCCCGCCATGATCACGCGGTGCTCCAACAACTACGGACCCTATCAGTTCCCGGAGAAACTCATCCCGCTGATGATCACGCGCGCGTTGCGCGACCAAGCGCTGCCGGTCTATGCGGACGGACTGAACGTCCGCGACTGGATCCACGTCGAGGACCACGGCGCGGCGCTGTGGGAAGTCGTGCGGCGAGGACACATCGGAAGCGTCTACAACGTCGGCGGAGACAGCCAGATGAAGAACATCGACGTCGTTCGCCTCGTACTGCGCGCGTTGGGAAAGCCCGAATCGCTCATCCGGTTCGTACCAGATCGACCCGGCCACGACCGCCGGTACGCGGTGGATAGCTCGACCATCAAGCGGGACCTCGCCTGGCAACCCAGCCGGTCCTTCGATGCCGGGTTGCGCGAAACGATTCAGTGGTACTGCGCGAATGAGTCGTGGTGGAATCGCGTCCTCTCCGAAGCATACCGGACGGCCGCGAGCATGTACCTGACGGTGTGAGCAGCCCGCGTGCTACGACTGCGAGCGGGGACTCACGAGTCGTCGCACGAAGCGCCAGGGTTGGCGCAGGTCCTCACGCATTTCGTGTCGCAACAATGAGAAGCGGTCAAAGACATCGGGCTCGTCACGACCCGCGTCGCGCATATACTCCCTCCAGCCCGCGACGAGAAATCCCAGGAGTCCGCCGATAAACAGCGCCAGAAACCCCTTCTTGATGAGCCCGCGGCGGTCTGGACGGACAGGCAGTTGCGGCGACGCGAGCACCGTGATCACCGGTGTATCGCGCACCTCCTCAATTCTCGCCTGCTCATAGCCCTGGGCGAGAGTGGCATAGACCTGTTGTTGCACCGCCACTTCGCGGGCCAGGCGATCTTGCTGAAACGAGAGCTCTGGCGCGTTACGGAAGTCTCTGTTCCGCAGGAGGAACGCCTGCAGCGCGTCCTCGGCCTGCCGTAAGGCCTGCTTCGCGTCCTCCAAACGCCCCTCGACAAAGCGGCGTTCGGCCCCGGCCTGGGACTGACGCGTTTCGAGGTTGAAGGAATTGAGCAGGTCGAGCAGACGCCGAGAGATCTGGACCGACAGGTCGGGATAGCGGGTCTTCACGTCGACGTTTACTACTCCCGTAGGCCTGGTGACTCCGACCGTGACTGCTTTTCCCAACTCCTCGACGGCCGCATCGCGTTTCAGGACCTCGGTCTCATCGTCAATCTTGAGAACGTCGGCAAGCGTTCCGGCCACCGAATCCCCATCTACGACCAGGGCGTAGCGGCTTCCCGCTGCCGCTTCGAGGATCGGTCGCGATTTGAGGAGATCGGCGTAGAAGGAGGGCGATTGACCCGGATCGGTCGGGACACTGATACCGAGTTGGGCCGCGAGGCTGGAGACCCCGGACGGCGCCCTGCGGCTTTGGGGCACGAATGAGGCCGACACCGTGTACGAGCGTGGCGTCGTCAGGCTCACCAGGGATACGACGGCGGCGGTGACGATAGCCCAACGGAGGATGGACGTGCGGTGCTGCATGGCGGTCGTGACCAACCCCAAAAGCGACAGCGTCTGCCCGTCGGGGGACCGCCGACTATCACGCCTCCCCTCGTCTCGCTCGAGCGACACGCTGCTTGGCAAGGAACTCATGCGGTCACTCGCGTCCGAGAGGGAGTATCATACGCATTCAGCAACGCCGTCGACATGCCCAGTAAGAGGTAGATAAGTAATCGTGGCACGGTTGCTTCCATGAACGTCTCGATGGCCGCGGCAACCAGAATGACGGTCAGTGCGGCAGCCACAGCGTTGGCGAACCGACGAGCATCCGTGGTTCTCGAGCGCCAGTTCCAGAACACATAGGCGAGGGCGATCCATGCCGCGCTCGACAGCAGCCCAAGCGGAACTCCGTAGAACACCAGCTGCTGCAGGTACGTGCTGTGCGCCGTCCCTGACAATTGTCCCGCCCGACCAGGGTCGAACACCCCCGTGCCGTAGCCCAGCAGCGGCCGCTGCCACACCACCGCGAGGCTCGTTCGATACCCTTCGGCGCGCAACTCGACGGTTCCCGGATTCGACAGCCGATCTATCACGATGTCTCGTCCCGTAAGCTGCCGATCGCCCACGGAAAATGCGTAGTGTGACGCGAAGGCGTAGACCGCGACGCCCACGATCATCCCCACCACCGCGGTCTTCGCAACGAGTCTAAGGCTGAAGCGTGATGCTGTCCAATACGCAAGGCCTACGATCGCCAACCCAACCATGGTCCCGCGAGAGAACGTGAGAAAAACACCGACGGCCAGTACCGCTGCGACCGGCTTCACCCATCGCCGCGGTTGTGACCTGCTCAGTCCCACGATCGCGAATAGCGTAAACGCCAGGATCGGCGCGAAATCGTTCGACAGCCCGATGAACGGATGGCTGAAGCGGGCGTACGCAGCCGCAATTCGATCGAGATCTATCGGCGCGTCTGTCGCCGCAAACAAATCGAACCCCGGAACCCTGAAGTACAGCAGGAGCGCGCCCGTCAACATCACCACGGCGAACCAGCCGAAGAGCCCGGCAATGAACTGCGCGGGAGCCTCGTCGAGCAGATTCACCATCACGACGTACAGACCCAGCGCATACACGTACAGGGTGACCGCTTTCGTCGCCAGCTGAAAATCGATCGACCACAGGAGCGAACAGACCGCCAAGAGCGGCGGGATAGAGAGCGCAAGAGCAACCCCTCGGTGCCCGATGCCCAGACGCCCGCGCCGGCACACCGACACGGCAACGACGATCGCGCTGGCGAGAAACGCGAAGTCGAGCACGGACACCGTAGCGAACAGACCGCTACCCCTCTCGAATCGATACGGAAATGCCGCGCAGGTGACCAGTGCCAATGCACAGGCGCGTTTCAGGAGTCCCACTACGACTCCTTTCGCATCGCGACGTCGCGTAACAGGTCGACGTAGCGCCCAGCCACCGTACGCATGTCGAACGTCGCCTCAAGTCCCGAGCGCGCCGGCCGTCGCGCGGCTCGCATTTCCATGATGGCCGCATAGGCCTGTTCCAGTGCCGCGGCGAGCGCCCCGCTCTCGCCCGATGCGAACAGGTAGATCGGATGACCGGGACTTTGTTCCTGCAGCTCCCGATGTGGCGGGATGTCACTCAATACACACACCATGCCACAAGCTATGGCTTCGAGCACCGCGTTGGAGAGACCCTCATGTCTCGACGGCATCACAAAGACATCGCCGGCGAATAAGAATGGACGAACGTCGTCCGCGGGGGGATGCACATGTACACTACGGGCCATCTCCGGCCCGAGCCGTTCCGGTGCGAACGCCGTCGCCACGGATTCCTCCTGTAGCTCCCCCGACCCCACCAGGACGAGGCGAACCGCCGCAGCGCCATGGGTCGTGAGCAGGCTTCGGAACGCGGGCAACAGCAGGTCCAGCCCCTTCAATAGTACGAACCGTCCGGTGAACTCGAAGACGACGGCCGACTCCGGCAGACCAAGCTTGGCACGCGCTGCCGCGCGTTCGTGAACGCTGGGAGGGCGAAACGCGGTGGTGTCGACGCCATTGGGAATGATGGTGGCGCGCCGCGCACCGGCTGTCTGAAGCTCTTCGAGCCCCTGCCCGTTCAGGGCGACCGTGTGCGCATGACGCACGGTGAACGACGCGATCAGCCGGTGAAATCTCGCCCACACGCCGTCGCGCCGGCCGCGGTCCTGTCCCGGGAACGTGCGCAGCAGCTCTCCGTTGGCGGACAGCTTCAATACCACGGGCTTGCCCGTGAGCCACCCCACCAGTGTCACCACGAAACCCAGCACCGACGTTGCATGGCAGTGGATCACGTCGTAGTGGTTGCGACGAACCCACAGGTAAGCACCGGTGATCAGGAAAAACCGGTACAACGTCCACCGCCCCACGCCCACTCCTCCAAGCCGCCGCACGGCGATCCCGTCTATCGGCTCACGCCGAGATAAGGTGGGCAGAATCCGCGACGTCAATACCGACACGATCGTGACGCGCTCCGATCGCGCGAGATGGCGATTGAGCAGGCGGCACTGGTTCTCGGCACCGCCAAACACCGGCGCGTAGCGCGGTATGACGACCATGAGTCGGACGGGCCGTCCTGTTCCGTGGCTCATCCTGACGACTACGGCTCCGCCGGTGTGGGCGGCGGTAGGACTGGACGACCAGTCACGAGATCTCTCCACATTGCGCGGATTTCGACCGACCCGACAGCCATCAGCATCACAGTGTAGACCAGCACGCCGACACTCGCGCCGACGAGAAGCTGCCTCCATGCCCCAGGAATTCCACGAGTCACCATATATGCCGCCGCGCCGCCGCACACCGACGCCAGTCCAGTGCGCAGGAATGAGACCATCACTCCGCGTCCGCCGACGTTGCCCGTCTTGGAGCGAACCAACCAGAGCAACCAGCCAAGCGACGTGTTGAAGTAAATGACGAAACTGACCGCGATGCCGACGGCACCGTAGCGATGCGCGAGCAGCGGCGTGTACAGGACGTAGGCAATTGCCTCGATGATACCGACGATGCCCACCGTCCACGTGTCCTTCAGCGCGTAGAGTGCCCGACCGGCGACGTTGCTCAAGCACATGGACACGAGGGCGAGCAGGTAGACTTGTACTAATGGCCCGACGGCATGCGCGTCGCCGATAGTGAATTCCCCACGTCGGAACAGGACTGTGACGAGCGGTAGAGCCAACACGAGGCCGATCGTCATGACCGGCGCCACGGTGAGCCACATGAACCGAAGCCCGAGCGACGTCGTGTGCCGCAGCGCGGCGAGGTCGCCCCTCGCCCGGTCACTCGCCATGCGCGGGAAGACGACGGTGGTAATACCTGCTGCGAGCAAGGTACTGAATATCGTCACGACCCGGCTCGCGTATCCAAGATGTGAGATCGCGCCCTCCGCCAGATCAGACGCGAGATACCGGTCGACGATCGGGGTAGAGCGGACGAACACGTTGGCGACGACCAGCGGCAGAAGAAGATGGAGCACCTCGCGTACGCCGGGATCGCGCCAATCCAGCATCGGTCGGAACCGCGGCTCCCTCAGAGCGATCGGCAAGAGCATCACCATCTGAAGCACGAGACTCACGAGCGCCGCGACCGCGACTCCCACGATGCCTACCCCCGCGGCGAGAGCCGCCACCAACGCGAGGTTGAGGACGGCGCCGACCACGGGCACGATCGCGGGCCAGCCGAACCGCCCCTGGGCGTGATAGATGGCTGTGAGCAAGCTGACGACGCCTGTAAACACCACGGTAGGCCAGGTGATCATCGCGATCCGGGAAGCCAGCTGCAATGATGTGCTCGCGAGGCCGGGCGTGGTGACCCGCAGCAGCGGTTCCGCCAACACGATGCCGGCCAAGGAGAGCAGACCGAGAGCGACCGCGCAGAGCGTGAGCACTGCACTGGCGAGCCGCCAGGCATCGTCCTCCCGTCCCTGTTTGCCGTACTCGAGGAATACGGGGATGAAGACGAAGCCGAGCGCGTTCAACGCGACGGACAGCAGGTACTGAGGCAGAGTGTTGGCGGCCAGGAACGCGTCCATCGCGGCTCCAGCGCCGAACGCGGACGCGATCACGACCTGGGTGACGAACGCAACCACCTGCGCGAGTAAGGTGAACAGCGTGATGACCAACGTCGGCCGCAGTAGTCGAGTGACGTGGCCGGAATCGGCCATCGGAGCCAGCCGCGTCAGGGGACCCGCAGAGGTTCGTGTGCGGGCTGCCGCAACCCGCGGAGCAGCTGGAGCGTCTCTTCGATACCCTGCGCGAAGGTGCCGCGGAACTCGAAGCCGAGTGCGCGGAATTTCTCGCACGACACCGTGTACGAGAGCTGGTTCATGATCTGTGCATTCACGACCTCCACTTGCACATCGGCAATGTGGCGCCGGATCTCATCGACGATCTCGGCGACCGTGGCATTGGCCGTCAGCACATTGTAGACCTTCCCGTCGAACAAGTCCCGTTCGAGAATGAAGCGCATCGCTCTGACTGCGTCGCCTAACTCCAGATAGGGACGACGCTGGTG
>Ga0209488_10002308_pt1 | contig 15738 bp, 15 predicted proteins | sample Rivendell_Oct201_8_FD_188349 | JGI IMG/M metagenome (GOLD analysis project Ga0209488, IMG submission 188349) | Vadose zone soil microbial communities from the Eel River Critical Zone Observatory, Northern California, USA -... | ecosystem: Environmental > Terrestrial > Soil > Vadose zone >... | reverse complement strand
TGAAATAAATGAAACAGCCAGCCGTCGCGGCAATTGCGGCCGCTGCAATTAGGACAACAGGATTCGGCAATCGCCGTGCCTCAGGGTCGAAGGGATTTGCTGGCCGGCAAATCAGGTTTGTGATTGCTTTTCGAAATCCAATATTCGGTCGTTGTCGCAAGTAGGTCGCGAATATTCTTGACTCCTCCGTGGGAGAGACAGTCTTCTGCATTTCACATCACCAAAGTCGCGCTGATCGGCCCGCTGGAACCTGCGAGAAAGATCACACGAAGCACGGTCGGCCCACTGCGTCCTGGAGGGAGGTTTACTGCAACAATTCCTGTTGCTTCTTTGCCGGGCTCGATCCGCGCGGAAGGCATTTCCGTACGGGCCACTTCGATGGAAACCTCACCGCTGCTTTTGAGCCGCGAGGCCTCAGCCGGGCTGAGCTGGCAATTCGACAGCGCGTAGAGCGAATCGTGGTAACGCGGCGAGTTCAACGCAGAGACCTGCGGAGGTCCTGGGGTATATGTTTTGTTGCTGTCGTTCCGAATGGTGTAGTGAATGAAGAGTTGACCGTCGTGCTGAAACAAGTCGTTCAGGTACACCGCGACTCGCTTCTTACCTGGAACTGACCCGTACAGGCGCACCGTCTTCGTCCCGATCAGCACTTCCTCGGGAGACACCTGGTGGGGAGCCACTCGATCCATCGATGCCTTGACCGGCGGGGGAACCGGAACCGGTTGATCAATGGCGAAGACCATCTCCGGCACGGGGCCGGCGGGCTCGAGTTCGTAATTGAAGCGGCCCGCGGCGGTCCACACAAACAGATTGGTTGCGACGTTTTCCTCGGTGGGCTTGATGAAGACTTTGTTTTCGCGCCACTCTACCTTGAACACGGGGCTGCCCACGGCAACCGCGCTGACGGGCCCGTTCATTTCGAGCACCGTGAGGTGATCCAAGGCTGTTCTTACGTGCACTATTTGCTCACGGCCAGAGTCCTGAACCTGCAGCTTCTGCGTCCGCGCGGGTAGCGCAAAGATTGCTAATACAAAACAAGAAATCCAAAACCTCTTCACGACTTCCTCTCCTGTCCTCGTTTGTGAACTGCGTCCAGGAGGGAAACAGACCTCCTGGACGCGAGTTAGTTACGATGGTGCTTCCTCTTGTTGTGCGCAGTTCGCGGCCGCGTCACTGGGGGAGAGATTCTCTCCGGAAGTTGCGGCGGCGCACGGCTGGCCTTGGGTTGTGGTTGAACGTCTCACGGTGGGTCGCTGGCGAATGTTGTTGAAAACCACCTTGCCATCGCGAATCGTTCCGGATCCGCACTGCATTGGGAATGGCTGCACACGGTCGACAACCGCGTCATCCACAAGCACTTCGCCTTTCCTCGAAATCCGCAAGAGAAAGATCTTGCGCTCATGGGTGCTTCCGTCGCCGTTTGAGAATTGTTCAACGAGAAAAACACGGCCATCCTCGTCGAACTCGACTTCGCCATCTACGAGATTGGGAACAGATACTTCGACCGGCGTGCTGCCGGTCTGCTCCGCAACCTTGTCGATGACTTCCTGGGGAAAAGCATGAAACAGTAGAGAGCCGTTTCCTTTCCCTGCACAGACAACTGCGTGCAGGGCCTGACACCAGCCTCTCCGGTTTTGCATCTTCCCGTCTCCCCAGGCTCGAACGATCGAACGCAAGGCCTGAAACTCCTCGCGAGATCGCTCTTTCTGAGCGTGAACCACACTGCGCGCGGCATTGCGCTTTGCGCGTGCTTCATTCCTAGTTTCCGGGTCGCGTCGTCTAGCCTCGTACTCAGCCTCAGCGATGCCGAGAGCTGTCTGCGCGGCTTGCTGCTCGGTGATGAGCTTTCCTATCTCGTTCGCGTAGATCCGATTGACCAAGCGGCTTTCCTGGGTCATCTCCCGTGAGAAATGCTCTCCGTTGATGAGCCCATGGAAGTCGCCGATCGGCAGCTTCGCGGAAAAGAAGTCCTCCACCTCTTTCCGAGCAACGTTGTACAAGTACCCGATCTTGTCGGTGGGCAAAACTTCAAGATGCACCGGCATGTCGGTCACGCGTTCTTTGTCTTTGAGCTGCAACCAAGCCGCCGGCCGCACCTTCTGGCGGATTTCGGCAAGCAGCTCCTGGTTGACCTCGGTGCCGTGTTTCAAGCTGTCGAGAGCATGTTGCAGCTCGTCAACCAATAGGTAGGCCTCGTCTGAAAAGCCAGCCGCATAACAGGAGGTCTTCAGGTCGGTGATTGAGCCGATCTGATTTCCCTTTGCCTGGTTTGCAACCTGGGCGAGGTTCCACCACGGGCTTTGTCTCTTGGTCGGTTTTGATTTCTCTTTTTGGTGTCGGCCCTGATGAGCGAAACGGCTGGCGACAAATCTTGGAAAACGGTCGCCTTCGACAACAGCAATCAGATCGAAGTCGAAGTCTCCGCCGTTCTTCGCGGCTGTTTCACTATTCAGGGTGAAGGTTCCATGCAGCTTGATTTGCTGCTCCAAGATGCCGACGGCCGCTTGGGGGTCTGGAGGACACCCGTTTTGGTCTTCGATCACCTCTTGCATCAAAGCGGCTGCTTCTTCGGTGGAAACCCGCGCGTAAGGAAGCAAGTCTTCGAACATGCGGATTGGGTAGCGGACGACCAGGCCTTGCTTGCACGGCAGCGAACTGATTGCACGGTCCTGCGGCAGCCAATCCGATGCGGCAACGATCTTTCCCTGGTACAAGGCGAGGAATCCATCATCCGCGAGCGCGAAGCCCGGCATCTTGAAACCACCGGCGGTGCAAAGCTTGAAGGTCCACTTCGCAAGCAGGCGGCTTAGCGCGGAGTTGATGTAGGGATGTTTGATGAGGTATCCACTCGAGTCCACCTTGAGCATCGCTTCCACCACGGTGTTCTCAAATGAGGTGTACTCGGATTCGTGTTCCTCTTCGTTTGGAGGTTGTTGGCTGCGGGAGCTGCCCAGAAGTTCGATCACTTCGTCATACTTTCCGTCTTGACAGGCACCGCGAAGTTTTCCGGCCTGCTCCATGGCAAACGGCAGGATCTCGAGCTGCATTGATTCCCAGGGTGCGTGCTCGATGAGCGTGTAACTGCTCTGAAGCTCGAGCCCTTGGGAGACGTCGCGGATGCCAAATACAACCGGCCCGCGATAGCTCCGGACCTCGATCTTCGGTCGACGCCAGTGGAGAAATTCCAGAAAACGTGAGGATTGTTTGTACTCAGGTTTTACGCAGGATTCGGGCACGATGATGTCAGCCCCAAGTTTCTGAGCAACATCATCCGACATCACTTTGCATGCGCCCTTGGCTTGTGTGTTCTCGAACGCCAAACGGAATTGATACATCCGGTGTGCAGGCAAGTGAAGTCGCGCGAAGACGGACTGGGAGATCCAGCCGCGGCAATCGTTGGTGCCCAAAGTGCGGTCCTTTACCACCATCACCTTGGCATCGGGCAACTGGATTCGCTGTCTGCACGGCGAGACCAGGATTCCGAAGTAGGTGATGGCTGCTTGTGGCCAATGCCGGAAACGTTCCGCAATGGCCTGCTCGTAGCGTTCGTCTACGGCGTAGAACTTGCCGCTCTTCGCCGAACCGCTTGCGCCCACGAGCCGGTAACGCACTCCGTCGAATTCAACGAACCTCATCGAGTTTTCAACCAGCGCTTCCTGAAAATCTTCCAGGCGCCCTGGCGGAATATTGAGCCGCGCGACACGGATACCGGGATACAGTCCTTCGAGGAGCGTGTTCTTCAGTTGCTCCGCTTGGGTCAGTCTCGGTAAGCGTTGCTTCACTTGGCCGGTCTCGTTGATTTCAAGCGTCACCACAGGCATTCCACTAATCGTTTGAGTTGGCATCGTTTTCTCCTTATCTCAATCCGGCACAAGGACAGAGAAGGAGGCCGTTGCCGCCGGTCTCTTCGCTGTTCCAGGCCGAAAACGAGGTACGGTTTCCGGTCAGGTTCGCGAAGAACCCGGACCAGTATTTAGTTGTTAGGCGCAGCTCAACGCATAAATAGCCTGCATTGCTGCACGTCGTCCTCTCCTTTATTTGTCCGGCAACGACAAACAAGGAGTCTGCCGACACACCCGTCGCATAGACACACGATGAGTGCGCCAAGCACTGAGCCACAATTGAAAGAGCTTGTGGACGGCTCCCGACAGACCAACATTCAGTCTGTTGAGAAAATTGCTAGCTGGTATTGAGAGTTCTGGTTACGCCTTGTCTCTTCAGCTCAGGCTTGTTGCCCGAGAAGTCGGCGATACCCCGCCACTCGGAAACCGTGAAATAGCTGCGGCCGGTCTTGAGCGATTCCACGATTGCCTCAGGTTCCGTTGCACATTCCTTGCCCAGTTCGGGAACGCCTTGGTCCCGATCCGACTCCGCTAGAAAAAATCGCTGCGCTTCGGTCACGTGGTCTTGCCGCATGCGCCCTTTCCCGTTAGTCCTCGGAGCCCGTGCGGGCTGCGAGTTTGCGTGCTCTCCCCTGTCGTCCGCTGCTTCCGATCCCATGACTAAGCGCCTCCCTTCGACTTGCTGACTCACCGCCCCTTGTCCAGACCACTCCGTTGCAATAGGCCCGCCTCACGGTCGCCGACCATTTGCTGCTCGCCATACTCGGCGACCAAAAGTCCGCTCGGGTTCACCTCCGATCGAGCGGTCTCCACCAAACGCACGTTGTAGCGCCCGACGATTTGATCCGTTACCTCAGTGCCGCTCTTGACGCGATGTACTTCCTTTACGCCGAACACTGAATACGTCCACGGTGTCCCTTTCACATGTTCAATCGAACGAATTTCGAAATCGGAAATGATGTGCTCGTCTTTGATCTTTCCGACTGTGTCGTCGTTGCGCAGTTTGTTCATCGTGAACACGCGGAGGTTTGTGGTCATCATGTTCAACGCCTCGGCGAGATTTCGATCGACGGAATCCGGGGTATAGGAGAGGTAGCGCGCGAGAAATCGGCGCACAGAAGCTCTACCTTCAAGATCCGTTGGCGCAACCCCGAGCGAGGTATCCGCCGACAGTTTGAGCGCTACGGTATCCGTACGAGCTGGACCTACGAACGCCGCGTTTCCGTCCTTGTCCACGCGAATGACGGTAGGTGGCTGCACGCGAACATAGATCGCAAATCCTAATGAAGCCAACGCGAGCACCGCAAAGATCATGGCGAGCAGCATGGCTCGATTCGCGTATGCGCGCAGCAGTCCGTCATGCTCGTAGTATTTTGTATAGCGAGTGAGTTCCGGGTGTTCTTCGGACCGGCTGATCGTCTTCATGCGCGATGACCTCTCGGGCTGAATGCCTTGCCAACCGCATAGCCCGTATGCCAAGCAACAGCGTGGGCCACGTTGAACCCGCGATAAATGCCTGGGTTGTTGCGGGGTTGCGAGACGGGCGCTGCTTGAGTTGCTTGGGCAGGCGCACCGCCGCTTCCTTGCATGCCTCCATTCCCCGACATCGCCGACGACGGAGCCGAAGCGGGACCGTCCGCAGCTTGTCGCGATGAGGGAGCCGACGGTGACATGGGAATCCCGGCGAGCGCGCTCGCCGCACTCGTTCCCGTTCCCGAGGGTGGCGTCGACGCGAAAGGCGAAGCTGCGGGCGAAGCTGCGGGCGACGCGATAGCAGGTGAGAGCGATGGCGGAGGAGGGGCCGAACCTCCCGAAGTCTGTGCACTTGCGGCACCGGCCCCAGCGCTTGCGCCCGCGAAAGAAGCCGCAGCCATACTTGTTGCACCGCCGACCGTCACCGCCGCTGTTCTTGCGAGCGTCATCATCGTACTGCCCACGTCACCACGCACGATGCGGCTCGCAATGAAAGGAATCAGGGCAATGGAAAGTGAGAAGAGGCTCGCGGTCAGAGCGAGAAGTATCATCTCGCTTGAACCTACAAAACTGTTGAGCACTCCGTTTGCATTGAGGACCGCGTCGATGCTCGACAGGTTCACGGCCGACATCAACACCTGAATGATTGCGTAGATCAGGCCCCAGGCTTGGAAGACCATCAGGTTCACCAGGTAGGTGCGCGATAGCTGCCCGAGCCCCCGCGCGGGCAAAAGAGCCAAAACAAAAGGTCCGGTCACGTAAAGCACAGATCCGTACAACGCGTAGCACACGGTAAAAATGAGATAAGAAATCGGGAAAATGACGAATGCGCCCAGAATGAGAAGAAGGCTGATCACACCCGTGATCGATCCAGTCACCAGATTCCACAGAGATGACATCCCATTCGTATTCCAGTACTGCGCCAACTGTCCCATCCAGTTCGAGAAAAGGTCCCCGACTCCCGTGGACTTGTAAATGAAGTCAGCAACGGAATTGAACATGCCGTTCACATCGCGGAACGCGGACGCATAGTTGGCGAACACCAGTCCCAAAATCAAATACCGAATTCCTGACGTGGCCAGCATCCGAACGTCACCGCCCGCGGCGAAGGCCTCATAGGCGCTGTACAGAAAACTGAGCAGAAGGATCGTTCCGGCAACGCCGAGCACCGCGCTCGTGACTTTCGCGTTGTCGATTCCGTTCAGGGCGGTTTGCAATAGCTGCTCGAAATAGAACACGACTCACTGCCTTTTCAAGAGGTTGAGAATTTGTTGCTGAACGGCGGTCGCGTTGGCAGCACCGTTCTTGACACTGGCGCCGGCGTTGGCGAGATCGACGGCACGAACACGCATAAGATCGGCCGTCGCCGCTTGCGTATAAGCATTTGCGCGAACCAGCCAGGCGTCCGCCTGCGCCTCGATAATCGGCGCACTGCCGGGAGCCGCGCTTTGAATGCTCTGGTTGATCTGGTCGGCTGCCTGCAACTCCAGGTCAGCGAGGGCGTCGATTTCAATTGCTCTTTTCATCGCTGCCTGAGCTGCAGCGTCCGTCATGTCGATCATGTCGCGTGCTTGCGGAGAGGCCGCGGCGGCATCAGGCACCTGTCCATAGACCGCGGTGTATTGAGCACCTGCTTGGCTGACTTGCGTGGGATCGCGTGAAAGCAAAGTCTGTTCGAACTGTTGAGTGGTAGGGAGTGTGGCGCTATTTACTTGAATCTGAGTGATTCCTCGAATCTGGGTGAAGGTGCCCTGGACGTTTCCGACCAAAGAGCGCGCCTGGTCGATCAACTTCTGTGGCCAAACCACGCTTTGCTGGAAAGTCTGGAGGTCCTGCTCGACCGACAAAATGCTCTTGAGACCCCCACCGACAACAGCATTCAAAGTGTTGCCAATTGTCGTAAGGCCGAGGGAAAGGATCCCGCAACAAGGGTCGAGAAACTGGCTCTTCATCGGCTGTGGAGCGGCGACAGCGAACACCACCAACATGACGATGGCGCGGATCTTGTGTTCCCAGACCCACTGGCCGCTCTTCTTAAGAATCTGCGTTACTCGTAGCATCTGACGACTTCCTCTCTCCTACTTCCGCTGCAGCAGGTTCAGAATCTGGTTGTTCACATCGCCGGTTATCGCAGCTCCACGCTTTCGCAGAGCATTGTCATGAGCCAGACGCGCAGCCTCCTGACGCAACTCCGCTGCCAGCATTTTTTGCATGAGCGCCTGGCTTTGTACGCTGGCGACAACGGCACTCGCAGTCAGGAACGGGGCAGAGCCCGGCGCCGCTTCGCCCGCACCATCCTCGATGTCATTCGCAGCCTGCAGTGTCAGATCAATTGCTGCGTCCGTTTCCTTGAGCGTCTTCAGGTTACCGAGAGCTAGGGCGTCGTCCATGTCCACCATGGCACGATCCATCGGACTCACGGATTGGGCAGCCGGAACGCTGCCATACGCGGTCCGGTACGCCGCTGACAAACCGGAGAAATCGTCGGTTTGGCGGTTGCGCATGATCTTCTCGAGTGCTGCCGCGTCCGGCAGGGTGGCACTCTTCAAATTGAGGTTGAAGATGTTCTGCATCGGATTTCTAAACTGGCTCACGGTTTGCTTCACCAGACCTTTGGCTTGGTTGATGAGCGAAACTGGCCAGGTCACCTGCTGATATAAGTTGCTGATCGCGGCGCGGACTGAATTGATCGAATTCAACGCCGTCTTGATCGGCCCATTGATGGCACCCAGAACCGATTGAATGACACTGAACAAGCTCGATTGCGCCTCGACTCTTGGCGGAATGGCGAGCGCTACAGTGAGCGCCCCAATCAAAGTGAGAGCCAGTACCTGCCGCCGGCTTCGCGCATTCACCATCAGGTAAGAAAACACGACGAAGAAGCATCCAAACACCACGCTTGTCAGTGGACTCATAGCGATCTCTCGTGCACGAAATCGAATTGAAAGAGCCGCCTCATGCCTGCACCTCCGCGGTTGCTGCGCGGGAGATTTCTTCCGGCATTGGCGGCACATCGGCCAAGCCACGAGGAAAGCGTCGCGCCAATTCCAGATACCCTTCGAGAGGCGGGCAATCGGCAAACTTCCCGAGAAACCACGACCTATACTTTCGTTCTCGCGGGAACGTGGTGCAGATCCAGTAGTCAACCGGCGTGGGCGTTATCCGAATCGTCTGTGTCGTCTCCGCTTTTTCGCCGATGACCAAAAGGGCATCCGCGCTTTCGCCTTTGCGCGGCGCGCTGAAGCGCTTTACCTCGTTCAGCGCAACCGGGTTCAGGAACAGGTGATTGATTAGCGGAGTCACGTCTCCCGGTTGTTGACCGATGATCTTGGTGCTCGCGTTTTTCAATATTCCGGGACCATGCTCGCGCGGCTGAAACTCTGTGCCAACGAAGTCTTCGACGGTTTGACTGATCCCCCAGACGCTCGCGTTCCTTTTCCGCGCTGTCCTGAAGAGTTGGACCACTTCGGGCGCGAGCGTGGGCGAGTCCAGGAGAAACCAGCACTCATCCAGAACCGTAATGCTCGGCTGTCCGGTCTTGCCGTCAGACCGGGAGGCGACTGCATTCGCGATGAGCATGCTCATCGCAGTTTCGAGTTTTGGATCGGCGCTCAGCCCTTCGACGTTGAAGAAGAGCCAATTGCAGTCGAGCCGCATGGTGGTGTGCGCATCAAAGAGCTTGGCGTAAATTCCTTTTTCTCCCGTCCACGCGCGCAGTTTGATCGCCGCCAGGCGGGCTTCGTCGATGGTGCGTTGCATGCGCTCTTCGTCTCGCCATTGTGCGAGTTCCTCGCGAAGATCGTTGAACGTAGGAATCGGACTCGAATAACGGATGGCGCAACGCTTGTATGTCCGGCCGATCGCATCGCTCAGCAAGTTATCCACCAGCGAGTTGTCCGAGCCCGGGCTATCGCCAATCATGTGGCGAGTAAGGTTTTTGAGAAATGCGACCTTCTCCTTGGTGGGCGTGGCTTCGCCGGGCGGGAGGTCCCAAGGATTCAGCGTTTCACTTCCATCGAGATTTACATCGATGACGCGGCCGTCCATGAGATCCACCAGCGGCCGGTAGGAGTCACCCCGCTCCAAGATCGAGATTTGGGGATTGGCGCGCGCCATCATCAGCAGAAAAAGCTGCGTCATAAACGTCTTGCCACCGCCGCTCTTGGCCATGATGAGCATGTTGGCGTCGCCTAGGCTCGAGTCGAACTGCGAGAAGGGCACCAGCTGCCGGTAGGGCGTTTCAAAGAGCATGAGTGGTGAATGACGCGTACCGCGCCAAGGCATCTCTACGGGTAAGAGGTCGGCCGCATTCAGGGTAAGCAGATCGAGTTCGCGCCGATTCTCACCTCCCATTGCGGGAAGGCCGCCGAAGAATAGGCGCTTCTGCGCAAGCGTCTCAGCGATTCCGCGACCACCATTCATTCGCGCGATCGCGTGCAGCGCACGCTGGCGCCGGTCTGCCAAAACGCGTTCTGCTTCTTCTCTCTCCGACCGGTTGCGACAAGGCCTGGAGGTTCTCAGTGTCACGGTAATGCTGAGTTCACAGGCCTTCAATGAGCTTGAAATCAGGTCCTGAAGCACCTTGATGAGCTGATGTTCCGCAACTTGCGCGTCCACGTTGATGCGAAAGCCGCCATGAAAATCCTTTTGGGCCGCGAGCATCTTTCGCAGCCGGCTCTTGTACTGCTTGATCGACTTGCTCTGGTCGGGCAGCAGCACTTCGGCGTTGATCACGAGTGGAAAGTCCATCACGACGAGTTCCCGAAGAACTCCGGGAAAAGTCGCGTCCGGCAAGTCTTTCAAGCTGATCCAGGAATAAAGCAGACCGCCGACCTTGAGGTAGTCGTCTTGCTCATCCTCGATATTCACGTTGGCCATCTGGCTGCGCGCGCTCTCATACCAGAGCGACTCGTTCGGTGAACGGTAATGCCGGATGTCGTCTCCCAATGGTTGAAGCGCGCGCTTGATCTCCAGGAAAAGCTCGTCGTGGGTCATCCGACGAGCCGACATTCCGGTGGCCTCAAGCGACGCTGCCACTCCGGCCAGCAAGCTGTTGAATTCGGCGAGAAGATCCTCGTGCTCCGCCCGGGTTCGCTCGATGCACTTCGCTCCCGAAACGCTCCAATTGCCGTTCGACTTCATCTTTCGTTTCCACTCAAGGTCCGGTGACTGATGGTGAATGCGCGGATTCCAGATGAAGTACAAATGCAGGAAATGCTGAAGATAAAAGCCAGAAGCCTCCCGGCGCCTCCACATCTCCGTTCGCAGACGATCAAGATCGAGGAGAACTTGGCTCTCGCTTCTCGACTCCCGCACGTAGCGTGAAATCAGGTCGGCTGTTCCTTCTGCGATCTCAAAGCGCACCTGCATCCGCATGGAACGCTCGGGCAATGATCGGACCAGGGCTTCGAGTAGGCCCTTGGTGCGGTTGCGGCCTTCATCGCTCGCGTAGTACGACTGGATGCCTCCGACTTCAAAACCTGCAACCATCGACCCGTCGAGTTGCACGGCGACGTCGTCGAGGAGATCGCGAATCCTCAGCTGTTCGCAAAGAGGAGCCGCGGTCAGAGATTGTTCGTAACGTTCGGTCGTTAAGGGCACGCTATTCTCCAAATTGCAGGTATTCGTCGGTAAGTTGCCGATCGCGTTCCAAACCCGAATACACGTGGGGCTTGGCGTGAAACATGACCCAGTCCTGGAGGTAACCGTGCTGTTTGCCGTACTTGAACAGCATCAATGCGGGAATACTCAACACGGGCACGAAGTATTGAAGGACCATGTTCATCGGCAGCCCGAACATTTCGCGGTGGAGGAATCGGCCGAGGATGTTGGTAACAACCGCCAACGAAAGAATCGCAAACAGGTCCTCGGCTTCGAGGCCGAGGAAAGTCACTCGCGTCCGTAAGTTGCGATACACCGGTGTAACGTCAAGCCCCATAACTTCCATCTCCTAGCGGACTCCTGCTGTCCCTTGCGCGACGAAGAACTCCGCAAGCCGCAGCACCCCGGAGAGCATCAAGCACAGAGCAGCCGCCACGAAGTGCTTCATGAATCCTTCCGTTGGATGGATTCTGGCGACGATTCCCATGCGCATGGCGCCCGCCGCCACCTGAATGCCCGCATACACCGGCATCAGCACATTGCAGATCCAGTTCACGAGACTCAGTAGGGATATGAAATAGACATCGGGATCACTCCAGGCCCTCTGTGAGGCAAACGTCTCCATTGCCCGCAACAGCCCTGAGACCATGAGGAAGAGAAAGCCGCCATACATCGCATGTGTTGACGATTCGCCGCGGGAGAATCGCAGGATCGCGATCGCAAAGAAAAGCCCCGCGAGTGTCGGCAGGATCACGTTTCCTGTCCAATTCGTTAGGTTGAGAATCCCGTTGGTAAAAGACATCGAAGCTTCTACGCCTCCATGGAGAGAACCAATTTCCAGATTCCGGAAACACACAGCATCGCCAATGCGACTGCGACCAAGCGCATCGCCGGACGGTGGGTGGCAAAGTTTATGACTGAGCCCACGATTGCTAGCCCCGCCGCAATTGGCATGATCGTCCCCGCCATGTAGGTCCACAGGCTGTCGAGAACATCGACAGTCGCGAACTGCGTTCCGCTATTAAAGCTTTGGATGAGTGAGTAAGTCGCTTGCGTGCCGAGCAAGAACATCGCGCCCACTATCGAGGGCAACGGATGATCGCCGGAGGCGGTATCGAGAATGGCTCGCAGCACGAAATAAGCAGCCAGCGTGGTCGCGAGCCTACCGACGACAAAGCTCGTAACAAAACTCGAGACGTCAGACTGAAGGGAACTCAGCCAAGATGTGCCGATTCCTCCACTTGGTACAGGAGTTGCCACGCCGAACGATGTAAACCAGCCCAGCAGAGGTGAGAGGGTCGCAAAAATCGCCGCCCAAAGCATCCACTTAGTGAAGCTTCCGCCGATAACGAAGTTTGTTCCGCCTTCCCGTCGCAAGCCGATTCCTGCAAGAACCAGCGCCACGATCGCGGCGGCCGGCGCCAGTTGCAAGAGAAGCTGAACAATGTCATTCAAAAGTTGCGGAATAGCCATTGACGTCTTTCCTCTCCCTCGTATAAAAGCGACTGCCAAGAATGCGGATTTTGGCAGGCAGCCTGAATGGGCTCCTTCTTCCCAACTGCCTGCCTAATCCGCCCTGGGGGAAGTCCTGCGCTCGATCTACGGGACACCTGCGGTACCGTTAGTGATCCAGAACTCGATCAGCCGAGTAATTCCCGAAACCGCCAGCAAACTGGCAGCGGCCGCGAGCCATCGGCCAACGCCCCGCCCCTGGAGCCAAGCTGCGATGGCTCCGACTACAGCCCCGGCAGCGGCGACTGGAGCGATGACGTTGCCAATCCAGTTGATGAAGTTCAGGAATGCACCTTCTGGTTGAGCACCGGTCTGGCCTTGCACGGCCACATTCGATTGCGGCGCACCGCCCAGGTTCTGCGCCCAGACGACCTGGCCCGCCAGCAGGAACGAAATGGCGAACATTGCGAGTGATCGCCTCCATGCTTCGCTCACCTTCAGCTTCATGTTGTGGTCCTCCTTTCCGGCTTCCAGTGCTTTTTCAAAGTGGAAAACCTGAAGAAGAAGCAGCGAGCCGCGGAGAAAGTAGAGCCAGTCTTTTGATTTGTCAAAAAAGTGAGAAGGAGTTCGAACAGAAGAAGCGATCCAAAACGGGTCAAGGAACCCGGGTCAGCAATTCCGTCGGGGGATGCGAGACAAAAAGTGGGGGCTAGAACGACGACTTGGTCAGGGGGAAACTCAGCAGTTGGCCACTAGCCCGCGGCGTGGGTTCGCGAGAAAAGATCACACGAAGAACGAATGCGAACCAAACGAAGATGCCAGCCATCATGAGGGCAAAGCCAGCGTAAGCGCGAGTCAATCCGAAGCGTGCGAGTGAGGCCCACAACTCAGCGGAATTGAGCAAAAGCCACAAGCTCTTAAGGAAGCAAATCGAAATCGCAATTTTGGCTCCCTTCTTGAAAAGCCACGGCGTTGGAGCAAAGGGCCCAAGGAGCAGCGCCACAAGGAAGATTCCAATGGCAAGCATCGCGGGCCAATGGAGAAGCTTTTCGGGAGTCCAAATCGCTGCAAACAACAATAGGGGCAACCAAAGAAGAGCCAGCCAGAACGCGACTACACGATTGTTGTTAGCCGACGGAAATCGATTGATCCGAACGAGTCCGCTGGAATGAAAGCCTGAGCCGACCCGAATACCTTCAGAACGATAGATCTCAAGCCACGGCCTAGAACTCGTCCTAGCCGGATCGCAAAACAAAGGCTGCACCAGCAAAACACTTAACCCACGCCTCTCAGTATCAATACTTTAGCCCAGCGATTGAGGCGCTTCAAGAGTTTGCGTGCGGATCATTCGAGTGGAACGTTTTTTTTCCAGCGGTCGCACATTCCATCGCAACGCGCAGAGTTGATGGAATCAATTTATGGATAAGTGTTGTGGTCGAATCTTGAATCGCAGCAAGCGTATGCCAGCTTTTTCTAAGGCCGCTCGCTTTCGAGAGATGTATTCGTCGTCATACCTGCTCTCCAGCGACTCTCCAATTCCCGCCAGGGCAGCTTCGAGTTTGGCAAGCTCTGCCTCGAATTCGGCAGCTTCGTACTCGTAGCGCGAATCGCTTCGGCACAAATAGCAACGGCCCTGGTCGTCGAGATTCAGATAGGCCCTGGCAATGCCATGCTTGTACAAATTGATCCCGTTCACACGCCCCATATACATGAATCCTACGCAGCGTTCCCGGCCCAGTTTCTCTTCCAGAGGCTTCCAATTGGGCGCCATACCAAGGGTCTCTCCTTATCCTTTATTAGGGGTTGTTTTCATCCTTATTATTGGGGGTTGTTTGGGGGTGCCTGTGCCGTGGTCGTCGGGGTATCGGATTGTTGATATGCCTGGCTCAGTTCTCGTTGTAACTGCAGGAGTTGCCGGAGTTCGCTGGCACCGGGCAGGGGTGGATTTCTGGTCTCCTGCGTCGTGGTTAGGCGAGTCGCCTGTCCTTGCCTTCCAGTTCGATCCGTACCCTTCTGAACCACCAAATAGAAACGGGTGTTTCCGGGAACGGTGATTACGATGTTCTGGTTGAACGCCAAGCGGCTCAACTCCTGGTCACCCGCAATTCCCACGTTGCTAGCGATTCGATCCCGAAGGAGAGCGCTTTCAGAAAGTGGACCGTTGAAACCGTTGCTTCCTCCTGCACCAACCAAATATGTGGCTGCGGTTCCGAGACCCGTGAAGGTTCGAACCAGAAAACGCGTGCCGGTATTTTTCCCTTCGACGCGCCCCTTCAGAGGTCCGTATGCCAAGCTCATCGCGACGGCCTCGATCTTTTGCACCGTACCGTCTGGGCGTTCAAGCGTATCGAAGTGGATTGCAATGTCGCCGGAGCGCGTGGCCTGTTGTAAGGTGCCGATCGCTCTTGTGCCGGCGGGTACGATGATTTCGCCGTCCTTCTCGTAGTTGTATTCAATTCCCGCGACAACTGGCGTCGAGATGGCGCTGTTGACCGCAGATTCGAGGCGGGCGACCAGTCGTGTCCCAGGCGGGAGACCGGTGATGAGCGAGTCCGAATCAAATTCAACCGATGCAGGCTTTGAACTGCTATTGACCCGTGCGCTCTCTGCGCTGCGGACGAACACCAACGAGGGTTTCTTCAGGTCGCTCGATTCTGATTCGATCGGCGGTGGCTTCTTCTCTTGATTTTCCTGAGGTGTTGATTCCGGAAAGTCGATTCGCGCCAGAGAATAAGGACCCGGAGTTTTGTCGGGCGGCTTGACAGTGGCAGACTGCTGAATGGGCCGAGCTGTTTTGCTCACGTCGTCGGGGCTCACACCCTGGACTCCCGAGAACTCTGTACGCGCGACATCGGCACTGAGAAGCGGTGTCACGGATCCCGCCTGTTGGAGATCGCGCTGTCCTGGAGTCACCCTACGTCCCAACTCAGGCGTACCAGATCGTCGCGTTTGCGCTTTCTTGTCGACGTTAGGCGCGGAGAAGATTCCCAAAAAGAGCAGCACGATCGCAATGGCTGCGGCGACAAGGACGAAGAGCGAACGAGTGTGATCGCGGCCGAGTTCACGGCGATTTGTGGTTCCTTGATCCCGACGTGCCTTCTCCACAGCGTGACGAAAGATCTGGCGCCAACGCGGGCGAGCAGCTACGGTTTCCTGTTCGATCGTCGAGTCTACCGTAGAACCTATTTCTGCGGCTTCGACGGTGCCTTTCTCATTTGGCTCTGCCATTGGCGTCCTCCCACGAAGTGCTAACCCCAAATCCGATCGGCGCTAAGGCCGGACGGTCGACAGCGCCCGACTCCGCGACTTGCAAAAGCAGAATTTCAGATGATTGCTTGTACGGCGGTCGCATAAAGAGCACCGCGCCGTC